>Ga0209685_1000374_pt1 | contig 31959 bp, 29 predicted proteins | sample SaaInlV_DNA_120m_FD_184685 | JGI IMG/M metagenome (GOLD analysis project Ga0209685, IMG submission 184685) | Marine microbial communities from expanding oxygen minimum zones in the Saanich Inlet - SI075_LV_DNA_120m (SPAdes) (version 2) | ecosystem: Environmental > Aquatic > Marine > Unclassified... | reverse complement strand
GCCGTGATGCTCCACCTAAATCAGCGATGAATTATATTCCTGATATTGAACTTGCCCTCTCAGAATACGGTGGAGTTATTGGCACGGTGTCTGGTCGTTATCATACGATGGATAGAGATCGTCGCTGGGCCAGGACTGAACTTGCATGGAAAATGCTGGTTAAAGGTGAAGGAAATCAGGCCAAAAATGTCACTCTTGCTATTCAGGATGCTTATGATTCTGGAGAAACGGATGAATTTATAAAACCAACCACTTTACCGGAATATATCCCTGTTGAAGAAAATGACGAATTTATTTTCTTCAACTTTAGAAATGATCGGTCCAGACAAATGACAGCAGCTTTATGTCATAGTGAATTTAACAGTTTTGAAAGAGGCGACTTCAAGCCGATCACTGTTACCTGTATGACCCAGTATGACCCTGAATTTTTATTACCGATTGCATTTCCACCGGATCCGCCCAAAGTTATGTTAGGCAGTATTGTTAGTCAGGCCGGTTACCGCCAGTTTCACTGTGCAGAAACAGAAAAATACCCGCATGTGACCTTTTTCTTTAATGGTGGCCGCGAGCATAAGTTTCCGGGAGAGGATCGAAAAATGATTCCGTCTCCAGATGTGTCGACTTATGATTTAAAACCAGAAATGAATGCAAAGGATGTTGCTGATGCGATGATTGACGCTTTGAAATCAAAAGAGTACGGATTTCTAGTGGTAAATTTCGCAAATGGAGATATGGTAGGACACACTGCTGTACGCGATGCAGTTATTAAAGCTGTTGAAACACTGGATCAGGAAGTGGGTAGAGTGCTTGACGTGGCTGTAGAGGAAGGTTATTCGGTTATATTGACCGCTGATCATGGAAACTGTGATGAAATGGTTGATCCAATTACCGGTGAGCCACATACTCAGCATACTATTTACCCGGTTCCCTGTCTGATTATTGATGAAGTACCCTGGCGATTGGCTACGGGCGGAAATTTGTCAGCTATCGCACCCACTTTATTGCAGTTGATGGGCATTGAACAGCCTAAAAAAATGAAAGGTAAAACCCTGTTATTAGAGGAATATACCGTCTGATCCTTATTTTTTGAAGGGATTAGGAGTAAACTGAGTTAATGATTTATTAAGAGAAATTGCTTGTGATATGTGATGATTGCATGCGATAACTCATAAAATGTATAAGACTGGCTAATTGTTTAACATGGAAAATACAAAACAACCTGAAAACATAAATCGAGTCATTGAGACCCTGAAAAAAACTGCATTGTTTCATGGGCTGGATGAAGATGTCATAAAACAATTGTCTAGTCAGGTTGTCACTCGCCAATTTCCGAAAAATAGTATCGTTGTTACCCAGGGTGATGAAACAGATTCTTTGTATGTCATTATTGAAGGCAAGGTCGATGTATTCCTGCAAAATGATAAAGGAAAAGAAATAATCATTAATACGCTGGGTGAATGTGACTCCTTTGGAGAGCTGGCGCCGTTAGGAGGCCTTCCTCGTCAAGCTAGTATCATTACCACTGAAAATTCAATGCTGGTTGTTATTTCCCGGCAGGTGTTTATGGATACTCTGCTGACCAAACCTGCTATCAGTATGCGTATAATTAACCGGTTGATTAATTTAATTAAGGATTTGACTGAAGAGGTTAGCAGCCTTGCACTGGAAGATGTGTATAACCGCGTGGTTCGAGTTTTGTATAAACATGCGGAAGAAATTGGCGACAAACTGGTTACTGAAAAACTCACACAGCAGGATATTGCTCTGCGTGTCGGTGCTACCAGAGAAATGGTGCACAGAATTTTAAAAGAATTAAAAACAGGTGGGTATATTTCTATAGAAGGAAAGCATATTACCATTGAAAAGAAGCTTCCCCCCGGTTGGTAAAGTAGGGCTGATTTTTGAGGTTGTAATTAACCTTCACCGTTTTCATTTGTCGGTCAATCTGCTGTAAAATAAATCTTCATCACCATGCAAAGGAATGCTGGAGTGATAATCGAATAGTGATAAGATGCATTGCAATTTATTCTGGATTTATCAAAAGTGTCAGATCATAGTCAGCGATCTCTTATTCAGCACCATAAACTATTTGATAGTTCCTGCTTATTTGTTTACAGCCATCCGGAAGTTCAGCTTAGGTTCATGTCTGGAAAACTACTATGATCATTCTGGGTATAGATCCTGGCTCAAGAACAACCGGTTATGGATTTATAAATAATCACCCGGATAAAATTGAATATTTGGCCAGTGGTTTTATTCGGGTAAAGGGAGAAACTTTCCCGCAACGATTAGGCTTTATATTTCAACAGTTGACGGAATTAATTGAACTGCATCAACCTCAGCAGATGAGCATAGAAAACGTATTCATGCATAAAAATGCTGACTCTGCATTAAAGCTGGGACAGGCCAGGGGAGCCGCTATCTGTGCCGGCTATCATTGTGGTCTGGAGGTTTCTGAATATGCGGCTCGCGAAGTGAAATTAGCCATTGTGGGTAAAGGCGCAGCGCAAAAAGAACAGGTCAAACACATGGTAATGAGGCTGCTTTCCTTGCGACAGGAGTTACAGATAGATGAATCTGATGCGCTTGCCATTGCAATGTGCCATGCTCAGCATCAAACTATGGAAACCAGGACCGGCATTCCGGCCAAAGCATTTAACAGAAAGAGATCTTATCGCCGATGATCGGACGACTGAATGGGCAACTAGCCATTAAACGAGCACCACAAATATTGATAGATTGTCAGGGAGTGGGATATGAAGTTGATGTTTCAATGTCAACTTTTTATCAGTTGCCTGAAGAAGGTGAGAAAGTATCAATATGGACCCATCTGTTAATTAAAGATGATCACCATGCACTGATAGGATTTTATACCGATCAGGAAAGAAAACTGTTCAGGTTATTAATCAAGGTCAATGGTGTTGGCCCTAAAATGGCATTAACTATTCTGTCTGGAATCTCTGAAATGGATTTTGCATTGTGCATTCAGTCCAGTGATGTTGCAACGTTGGTTCGTTTGCCGGGTGTGGGTAAAAAAACGGCAGAACGTTTAATTATAGAAATGCGCGATAAAGTAGAAGCACTGGGTGTTGATGATGCCTCTCCAATTGGTAATGCAGGTTCATCGCTAGTATCAAAAAATACCTCACAAAGTGAAGCGGTAGAAGCATTGCAATCTCTGGGATATAAACCAGCCGATGCCTCTAAAATGGTCAATGCCGTATTAAAATTCAATCCTGATAGTAGTGCAGAAAGTTTGATAAAACTTGCACTGCAAAATGCCATTAGCTAATCCGATGGAAGAAAAACGTTTAATAGATGCTGTTGTCGAGACTAATGAGTCTGCTCAGGAACGTGCACTCAGGCCAAAATTATTAGCTGATTATGTGGGGCAGCCTCAGGTCAGTGAGCAGATGGATATTTTTATTACAGCAGCTCGTAGTAGAGCAGAAGCGTTAGATCATGTATTGATTTTTGGTCCCCCCGGGCTTGGGAAAACAACTTTATCGCATATCATTGCCAATGAAATGCAGGTTAATTTGAGACAGACATCCGGGCCAGTGTTAGAAAAGCCCGGTGATTTAGCTGCTTTACTGACAAACCTGGAACCCAATGATGTGCTTTTTATCGATGAAATCCATAGGTTGAGTCCCGTGGTAGAAGAAATACTTTACCCAGCGATGGAAGATTATCAACTGGATATTATGATTGGAGAAGGGCCTGCTGCCCGTTCCATCAAGCTGGACTTACCAGCGTTTACATTGGTTGGAGCAACTACCAGGGCGGGTTTATTGACCTCGCCTTTGCGTGATCGTTTTGGCATTGTGCAAAGGCTTGAGTTCTATAACATTAAAGATTTATCCCATATTGTTCAACGCTCGGCAGATTTACTAAAAATCGAACTCACCCCCGATGGAGCTAATGAAATTGCAAAACGTTCCAGAGGTACTCCACGCATAGCAAACAGGTTACTCAGGCGCTCACGTGATTATGCCGAAGTAAAAGCCGATGGCGTGATTAATAAAACGGTTGCTATCAAGGCGCTGGATATGCTGAAAGTTGATCAGAGTGGACTGGATAATATGGACAGGCATTTAATACTTTCATTGATTGAAAAATTTGATGGTGGTCCTGTCGGTGTTGAAAGTCTTGCTGCAGCCATTGGTGAAGAACGCGGAACGATCGAAGATGTTATTGAACCTTTTCTTATCCAGCAGGGTTTTATGATGAGAACGCCCAGAGGTCGAATGGTGACATCCCGGGGTTACACTCATTTTGGGTTTAAACCAAGAAGTACAGATTCTGATCCGGCTACCGGGGAACTGTTTTAATGTCGAGTTCACAGACTTTTGAGTGGCGGGTATATTTTGAAGATACCGATGCCGGTGGTGTTGTTTATAATGCAAATTATTTAAAGTTTTATGAACGTGCTCGAACAGAATTTTTGCGTACACTGGGTTTTGAGCAGGATGATTTGCTGGCGCAGAATATAGTTTTCGTGGTGCGAAATATTAACATTGATTTTGTCAAGGCAGCACGATTCAATGAGATCCTTATTGTAGAAAGTAATATTGTAAATTTGAAAAAAGCGAGTCTGGTATTTAAACAGGAAATCTTTACCGAAAATAATGGTCAAAAGGTGCTGGTGAATAACGCCCTGGTAAAAGTGGTTTGTGTAAATGCAGATTCATTTATTCCCACCGGGATTCCGGCTGATATTATTGATAAATTAAATCAATAATTACTAGGAGCCTGTCGGACTTAGGATGAATCTACTGCGGAAAAGCCATCTTGGTCATCTTTTCCTATCAATTTGGTTGAATATGAATAACTATTCGCCCAAATCGATAGGAAAACCTGGCTCAAAATGGCATTCCCTCGCTACGATTACCTAAGTCCGACAGGCTCCTAACCAGATAATAAATTATTGTAGATAAACTAAAGCTTTAATTATGAATGAAATGTCTTTTATCCATCTGGTTGTAAATGCCAGTATACCTGTGCAGTTTGTGTTGGTGGTTTTGCTGCTGGCATCTGTTTTTTCCTGGGCGCTGATTTACGTGAAATGGAGTTACTTAAAACAGAGCAGGCTTGAGGCTAAAATCTTTGAAGGCAGATTCTGGTCAGGGATAAACCTAAGTGACCTGTTTAGTCAATTATCGACAAGACAGGAAAAACGATTTGGGCTGGAAGCTATTTTTGAAAATGGATTCAGAGAATTTGCAAGGGCACGTAAAGCTGAACTGGATGCTGTGGAAACTATCAACGCATCACATCGTTCTATGAAAGTATCCACGGCACGTGAGATAGACTTGCTGGAAAATAATTTATCCTATCTGGCAACGGTAGGTTCGGTAAGCCCCTATATTGGATTGTTTGGAACCGTGTGGGGCATCATGGAATCTTTTCGCTCTCTTGCGGGGGTGCAGCAGGCGACACTGGCGATGGTAGCTCCTGGTATTTCTGAAGCATTAATTGCAACAGCGATGGGCTTGCTAGCGGCGATTCCTGCGGTAATTGCATATAACGGCTTTGCCACTGAAATTGATCAGCTGGTGGTACGTTATGAAAACTTCCTGGAAGAATTTACCGGTATTTTGCAACGTCAGGCGCAGACACCGGCGAACTAATTCATGTCTAGAACCAATCACAAAAGACGGGCTAAAGCTGAAATAAATGTAGTACCCTACATCGATGTCATGTTGGTGTTACTGATTATATTTATGGTTACAGCGCCGTTGCTAAAACAGGGTGTGGATGTCGATTTACCCCAGGCGCCTGCCAATCCGCTGGATGTAAACAGTCCTGAACCTGTAGTTATCAGCGTGGATAGAAATGGCCTTTATTTTCTCAATATTTCATCTACCCCGGACTCATCTTTAGATGGTTCAGCGCTGGTTGCTGAAGTTCAGGCTGCTCTTAAAAAGCAAAAGAACCGACCTGTCATGGTGCGTGGTGATAAAAATGGTATGTATCAGAATGTGGTTTCACTGCTGGTGTTGTTACAGAAGGCGAATATAGATACAGTCGGCCTGGTCACTGAACCCGGAGAGAGTGCAAGTGCTGGGAACACTTAAAAATAACCCCCGAGCGGTATTGTATTCGGTTGTTTTACACCTGATTATTATCGGCCTGGCTTTGCTGGAATTTAGTGGGCAGGCAGCCAAACCGATAGTTAGCAAGCAGGGTATGCTAGATAAAACAATCAAGGCTGAAATTATAGATCAGAAACAGCTTGATAAACGAGCGCAGGAAATAAAGAAAAAACAGGTCGATAAAAATAAAAAAATAAAAGAAAAGAACCGTCTGGATAAACTGGCTAAAAAACGAGCTGCTGAGCTCAAAAAGAAAAAAGAAGTCGATAAAAAGAATAAAGCAGCAACCGATAAAAAACGTAAAGCAGAAGCACTGAAGAAGAAAAAGGCAGAACAGAAAAAAGCTAAAGCAGTGGCTGCCAAAAAGAAAAAGGCAGAACTGAAACGTAAAGCAGATGCTGAGAAAAAACGTAAAGCGCAGGTAGTTAAAGAAAAAGCTGAGAAAGAAAAGAAACGTAAAGCTGAAGTTGCCAAAAAGAAAAAAGAAGCCGCTATAAAAAAAGCAGTTGATGAAAAAAGAAAGCAACAGGAAGCGATTAAAAAAGCAGAAAAAGAAGCACGATTAAAAGCCGAAGCAGAACAACGTGCAAAAGAAGCGGAACTAAAAGCTCAACTGGCTGCCGAAGAAAGGCAGCGTGCTGATGCCAGTGAATTATCAAAATACAAGAGTGCGATAATTAATAAAATTAAACGTAACTGGAGACGGCCCCCTAATTCGGGTGAAAATCCTGCTTGCGAATTACATGTGTTGCAAGGTCCCGGAGGTATTATTCTTGATGTCACCTTTGGACGTTGTCCAGGGTCGCCTGAATACAGGGCGTCTGTAGAATTAGCCGTGTACAAAGCTGAGCCATTACCTTTGCCCGCAAAAGGTTTTGAGAATCTTTTTCAAAGAGAAATTAATATGGCATTTAAGCCTAAATAGTGATGAATAAAAAATGAAGTTAATGTTGAAAACTCTGCTGGGATTTATTTTTTTCAGCTTTTCATTCCAGCTCTATGCTGCGATAAGTATAGAAATAACTGAAGGCGTAGAGGGTGCGATACCTATGTCGGTGGTGAAGTTTGAAAGCGCTTCTTTACCGGTAAGGATGAAGGCTGATATAGCTTCTATTATCACCAACGATTTAAATCGTAGCGGGGTGTTTAAAGTTTTAAATAATGAAAATTACCCTGCCACTCCACACTACAGTAAAGATGTTGATTACTTGAAATGGCGAGCTATAGGTCAGGAGTACCTGGTAGTAGGGCGAATACTCAGTAAAACTGCCGGGGTTCTTGATGTACAGTTTCAGTTGTTGGATGTACTAAAACAAAAACAGTTACTCGGTTATAGTTTTCCAGTGCGCTTACGAAACGTTCGTTCTACAGCACATGAAATCAGTGATTTGATTTATCAGAAAATTACCGGCATTCGGGGAGCATTTAATACCAGAATCGCTTACATCAGTGCCAGAAATAATAAATCCAGAAAGTATGTGCTACAGGTCGCCGATACCGATGGTTTTAACCCGCAGACAGTGCTTGAATCAGATGAACCGTTGATGTCACCCAGCTGGTCTCCCGATGGGCAGTCGCTGGCTTATGTATCATTTGAAAATAAACGCCCTGAGATTTTTATTCAGCATCTTGCCACTGCCCGGCGCAGCAAAATTACAGGATTTAAAGGTATTAATGGAGCTCCAAACTGGTCACCTGATGGCAAACGACTGGCGCTGGTTTTATCCAGAGATAAAAGTGCTGATATTTATACCATGAATATAGCAACAAAGAAGCTTACTCGCTTAACCAGACACCGCTCAATCGATACCGAACCGGTCTGGTCTGCTGGCGGAGCATCATTAATTTTCACTTCGGATCGAAGTGGCTCACCTCAACTTTATGAAGTGCCTGTTAATGGTGGTAAGCCGAAGAGAATTACTTTTGAAGGGCGTTATAATACGGCTGCTGATTTATCACCGGATGGTAAAAATATTGTCATGGTGTATGGTGACCGGGGCAGTTATAAAATTGCTCAACTGGAACGGGAAAGTGGTAACTTAACACTGCTAACGTCGAATAATCTTGATGAATCACCATCTTTTTCTCCGAATGGGCGTATGGTGCTGTATGCCTCAACGCAGGGCAATAAAGGGGTGCTTTACATGGTATCACTGGATGGACAATCCCGGCATAAGCTGTCTGATCAGGCCGGTGATATTAGAGAGCCCGTGTGGGGACCTTATAAAAAGAACCGACAATAGATAAAGCTTGAATTTTTAATGAAATTTGAATATGAACAGGAGAGATACAGATGAATAAAATAGCAGCAATTGCAGGGCTCAGTTTTCTATTACTGGCCGCTTGTACACCTCAACAGGAAGACGTTGATAACCAGACAGATCAGGACATCAATGCTAACCAGCAACAACAAGGGGCTGAAGGAAGTGATTCAGCAACACCTATAGCAGGTTCAGATTCAGATACGCAAGCCAGCGTATTTGAACAGGAAACATTAACAGCTCAACAATTGCTGGAGCAGGAAGACTCACCGATAGCATCACGCGTAATTTATTTTGAGTATGACAGTGCCAAGGTCAGTGATGATTCAATGGCTTTACTTGAAGCACATGGCGATTTTATTGCCGGTAATGGAAATGTGAATGTCATTTTAAATGGACATGCTGATGAACGCGGTTCAAGAGAATACAATATTGCTCTGGGTGACAGACGTGCACAGTCGGTTCGTCGAATTTTGTTATTTCAGGGTGCTTCAACAGGACAGATAGAAAGTATCAGTTACGGTGAAGAAAAGCCTGCAGTATTCGGACACGATGAAGCTTCCTGGTCAAAAAACAGACGCGTCGAACTTGAGTATGAAGTTCGTTAATAAACCGGTATCCGTTTTTTTCTAATCAATAATTTCTACTGAAATCGTGGTAAAAGCATGAAGTTAACTATTTTAAAGTCACTATTGGCATTCACCTTAGGCCTGTTTATAACAGTCAGCTCCAGTGCTTTTGCACAAGCCAAAAATGTTCAGCAGTTATCCAATGATGTTTCAACCTTGCAACAGGGACTGGGCAAGATAGAAAAAGACATGGGCAAATTAAGACGTTTGCTGGATAACAGGGCATTGCTGGAACTGTTTCAGCGTATGGATGAAATATCTGAAGAAGTGAGTAATTTACGCGGCATGCTGGAACAGCAGGAGCATGATCTGGCGGGACTGAAAAAGCGTCAACGTGAATTGTATCTGGATACTGATCGACGTCTGCGTGAACTTGAAATTACCTCCAGCCGAGCACCTGCTCAGGTGCCTGCTACCACGCTTCAACAGCCTGTGATAGCAGCTCCAGAGGCGGAGGTTAGTGAACCGGCTCAGGAACCAAAGCAACAACCTTCAAGTAGCGCTCAAGTTGACCCTGTGGTTCCTGCCGCTACCCAGACGGGTGTAACTCGACCAGCGACTGTTTCAACATCAACTAAACCTACAGCAACGATGAGTGAAGAGAGAGCTGCCTACCAGAAAGCGTTTGATATGCTGAAAGAAGGACGATACAAGATGGCCAATGCTTCTTTCCTGGAGTTTGTTGCACGCTACCCCTCCAGCAGTTATGCGGGAAATTCGCAGTATTGGCTGGGTGAGTCCAATTACGTAACACGGCAGTTTAAGCAAGCTATTAAGGAGTTTAATAAAGTATTAAATCAATATCCAAATAGCAACAAAGTTCCAGATGCTATGTTAAAACTGGGGTATACCTATTATGAATTGCATGAATTTGATAATGCTAAATCGATTCTTACCCAATTAAAAAATAATTATTCTAAAAGTACCGCTGCTAGATTGGCCGGTAAGCGACTGGATCGTATGAACAAAGAAGGGCATTAAAGCAGGTTTCAGTGATTAGTTGTTATTGAAAAAATATTGAAATGTTTCATCGTTTAATTCCTGCTTTATTTATCCTGTTAACAGCATGTGACTCAGAGCAACAACCGCAGAAACTCCCCACCTTGATGGATGCTGCTGAGCAGGGGGATTTAGCCGTCATGGATGAGTTTCTGGTGGGCAAGCAGTTGGTCAACATGCAAAATGCCTGTCTGTGGACTCCTCTAATGCTAGCTGCATTAAATGGGCATTATGATGCTGTCGAGAAGCTGCTGGATAAAGGTGCTGAAGTAGATATGGTTGATAAAGGTGGTTATTCCGCCATGATGCTGGCTGCCTCCAATAACTTTCCTTTTATTGTTGAATTACTGATTGAAAAGGGGGCGGATGTTAACAGGGTGGAAAATACCAATGGCTGGACGGCATTAATCTGGTCAGCAAAGCTTGGGCATGAAGGCGTTGTACAGGTATTAATAAATCATCAAGCCGATAAGACAGTTAAGGACTTCACTGAAACCACTGCAATGGAATATGCCGAGCTTAAAGAATACGAGTCTGTTATCGAGCTACTAAAGTAGACGCTTCCTGAGAGCTATATTATTACCTGAGTGTGAAATAGAAAATGATTCAGGTATGATGCGCCAATAATAAAAACGGGAACTATCATGATTTTTGAATCCTTTATTGAAGCTCAATCCTATTTACTATGGTCAGCCTTCATTATTGCCTTCATCATTGGCGCAATTGCTAATAAAACTAATTTTTGCACCATGGGTGCAGTCTCCGATATGGTTAATATGGGTGACTACAGCCGTTTTCGAGCCTGGTTACTGGCCATAGCGGTTGCGATGACCGGTGTTGTCACTCTGGAGTTCAGTGGACTGATCTCTGTTGACGGTGCATTTCCTCCTTATCGTGATACTCAAATAATCTGGTTGGAAAATCTGCTGGGTGGTTTTTTATTTGGTGTGGGCATGACTTTCGCCAGTGGCTGCGGTAATAAAACCCTGGTGCGTATTGGCGGAGGCAATATCAAATCGGTGATGGTGCTGGCGGTGATCGGTTTGGTGGCTTTTTACATGACAAACCCTTTTCCCGGTTCTGATAAAACATTGTACAGTGTTCTGTTTTTTGACTGGGTCGGTCCGGCAGCGATAAGTTTAAATAGCTTGTCCGATATAGGTTCACTGATTTCGGTTGAATCGGCGGTGATGATTCGTCTTATTGTCGGATTGCTTATTGTTAGCATGTTATCCATTTATATTTTTAAATCTGCTGAGTTTCGAAGTGGATTTGATAATATTCTGGGAGGACTGGTGATAGGGCTGGCTGTTCTGGCTGCCTGGGTCATTAGCAGTAATATAGCCATTAATGCCGATGAAGAATTATATTCATTAGGAAATTATTATCAGGAATGGGATATGTTGGCCGATTCTGATGATGGAAAGCCTTCCAGGGGACGACCGCTCAGTACCCAGTCATTCACTTTCGTGAACCCGATGGCACAAACCTATGGGTATTCGATGTCGGGCTTTAATAATATACATCTAAGCTTTGGTATTCTTTCTGTACTTGGAGTAATTTTAGGCTCTTTTGTGTGGTCTCTCCTGTCCAAAGGTTTTCGCATAGAGTGGTTTGCAGGTGTTAAAGATTTTTTCATGCATTTTGTCGGGGCTATATTGATGGGTTTGGGCGGTACTCTCGCTCTAGGCTGTACCATAGGGCAGGCTGTAACGGGTATTTCAACCCTGGCTGTTGGTTCAATACTGGTATTTACTGCTATTTTGTTTGGCAGTGCATTGACCATGAAAATGCAGTATTACAAAATGCTTTATGAGGATGCCAGCATGATTTCTGTGCTATTGACGGCACTGGTTGAATTGAAATTATTGCCTTCAGGCCTGAGAAAGTTGGAAGCACTGTAAATTTGATAATAAACTGCTTGATATTAGAAAAAGAATCAGTATGATTCCCCACTCTTGAAAATGGGCCGTTAGCTCAGCTGGTAGAGCAGTTGACTTTTAATCAATTGGTCGGGCGTTCGAATCGCCCACGGCCCACCATTTTTCTGAAAGCCCATGTTTTGCATGGGCTTTTTTTATGGGTGATCGATTGACTAAAAATAAATTGATCCCTTGAAATGCTGATCTAGATAAATTGGTAAGCAACCTGGCGAATTAATCCGTACCTTGTTTTTCCATACAGACAATGTCTTCGCTCCTCTGTATACTATTTCAATGGATATACAATCACTAAGTACTCCTGAGCGCATCCTTCTGGCGGAAGAACTGTGGGACAGTGTCCGCACCAAGTCTGATGAAATAGAAGTGACTCCTGAGCAAATCGAATTATTAGAAAGTAGACTTACGGCTTTGGCATCCGATGGCGATTATGGGGATACCTGGGAAAACGTCAAAAAACGTGTAATCGCTGGATAGTGATTTACTACGCATTATCCATTCGGAAGGAAGCCGAAGTAGATATTGCCGAAGCCTACCAATATTACGAAAGCTGTCGAACAAATCTCGGATCAGATTTCGTACTTTGAATTGAAGAATCGCTAGCAAGAATCCAGAAAAATCCAAAGCAGTACGAGCGAATATATAAAAGAGTACACCGGGCGCTTGTGAGAAGATTTCCTTTTGGCATCTACTATGTCATAGATCAGGAGAATATTTCAGTAATTGGTGTATTACACGCTAGAAAAAATCCACTTCACTTGCAGTCGCGTTCATAGGATTGTTTCCAAATACCCAATATACGAGGCTCCCACAGGATAGGAAAACAGTATCAAGGCTATGGACTTTTAATCAATTGGTCGGGCGTTCGAATCGCCCACGGCCCACCATTTTTCTGAAAGCCCCTTGAAATCCAAGGGTTTTTTTATGTGTGATCGATTTACGATTAGTCAATGGGGCGGTGGCATAGGCTGAAAATATCGTTTACGCCAAAGATGTGATTGATCGCAACGATCTGTGCATCGACTCATAATAGATCGGTCTTAGGTTCAAGTCCTACCGGCCCACCAATTTTTCTCTTTTTAATTAATCGATAGCGGTCATTAATAGTTGAATTTATTAGTAAATTTACGGACAAAAAAATAGTGAGCCTCATGAAAGTTATATTCTGATATTAATACCTAAGCAAACATAAGTATTTGCATTGCCATATAAAATTTGTATCTTGATTAGAACTAAATGCTGATATGTACAGATTTTATCCAACCAAAATAACTTAATGGTTTAAAAATAATTGGAACTTAGTGGAATTTAATATAGTCTTTTTACTATGATGATTAATCTAATAAGGCTATTTCTAATTTTAAGCATAACTTTTGCTCCTGTCGGGCAAAGCATTGCTATGGATATAGTTGATATGGGAACAATGACAGAGGCCTGCCTGGATTGCACACATAATATGGATGAAAATGATAACACCTGTGTTAATAGTGAGTGTTTTCAAGAGGCTTGCCTTGGCTCCTTTACAGTACCTGCTTTATCAATCATAGATACATCAATTGCACTGGATTTCGATAAACCTTCTTTCAGGTTTCGGGATCTATACAGTCAAAATTTCATTTCACAAATATCTCTACCTCTTTATCGCCCGCCAATTGCTTGAATAGTAAGTAAATTTTCTGCGTGCTTGCACGCTTTACAAACACAATTCAGGTATTTAAATGAAAAACCCAATTCGACTATTAGTTATTAGTAGTCTTCTAACTGCATCAAATATCTACGCAAGCAGTAATGAAGATAAAGTAAATATTCCATTCCGTTATGCTAAAGGACAAGTGCTTTTTGATAAAAACTGTAGCGCCTGCCATAGCTCCACATTAACAGGTTCCGACAAGGGGCCACCTTTATTGCATTCCTTTTACAAACCCTCACATCATGGTGACAGTGCTTTTTACCGAGCAGGATTAAAAGGTGTAAAAGCCCATCACTGGAACTTTGGTGATATGCCTCCTGTTGCTGGTATGACCGAAACAAAGATGAAAAGTATTGTTTCTTATGTGCGTTTCTATCAACAACAAAAAAAGCTCTACTAATTGGAGGTAAAAACCATGATAAATAAATTTATAATTCTATTTTCATTGACGTTGGTGACAAGCCTTACATTTGCTAGCAGTGATCATCGCTGGTACTCAAAAAGCCAGGTTAATGACGGCGAAGTCTTATTCAAACAAAATTGTGCAATGTGCCATGGCCAGAATGCCGAAGCGACTGCCAACTGGAAACAAACAGATGCTAATGGGAAATACCCACCACCTCCTTTAAATGGAACGGCTCATGCGTGGCATCACGATATAGAGCTATTAAGAAAAACAGTTCGTGAAGGTGGAGTAAAGTTAGGTGGCACTATGCCTGCTTTCAATGAAAAGCTGTCAAGTGGTCAGATTGATCGTGTGATTGCTTACTTCCAGTCAAAATGGCCTGAAGATACCTACAAGAAGTGGTCAGGACGATTTGAAAAAACAGCTTTACCCTCATTGGATGATATTAAAGACGCCAATGACAACTTGATAACAAAGCATCTTAGAAAAAGGCTGAATAATGCAAAAGTGGGAGAACCCAAAAAGACTGATATCGATGACGTCTGGCAAGTGAAGTTGCAAAACCGCTATGTTTACCTTTTAGAAGGTGGAAGGTACGCGATGATAGGTGATTTACTGAATTTGGAGGATGGACAGAATTTAACTGAAAATTATCGTAGGGCAGACACCGTTGATGCTCTTTCTCAATATGATGAAAATGACATGATCATCTATAAACCAGAAGGTCAGGAAAAAGCATCATTAACCGTGTTTACAGATACCTCCTGTCCATACTGCAAAAAACTGCATGAAGAAATACCTGAATTATTAAATGCTGGCATTGAAGTACGTTACTTACCTTATGCCCGAGGAGGCGCTAACGGACCAGGTTATCAAACACTCAAGTCAGTGTGGTGTGCTAAAGATAGAAACAAGGCTTTGACTGATGCAAAAAATGATCAGCTTGATAACCTACCTTCAGCTAATTGTTCACAGGCACCGATAATTGATCGAGCTTTTAAAACAGGAGGAGAAGTAAGTGTAACAGGAACCCCGGCACTGTTTAAAAGTAATGGTGAACAAATTGTTGGCTATGTGCCATTTCAGCAATTAATACCGAAGGTGCTTAGATAATGAATAGAGGAAATTTTATAAAAGCAACTGCATATGGATTGATTGGAGGGACTTACCTCAAGTCATTACCGGCTTATTCGACATTAACCAACCCGCAGTATCATCTGATTGCTTCGCTGGGAGATCATAAGCTTGCAACAAAGCAGAAATCTCCAACTAAGGTAGAGCATCAGGCCGGAGGCATGGTGACATGGTTTGAAGTCACATGATTACATCAAAGATCTACTATAAGGGGAGTATAACTATGCAAGATCAAAAAAACTCAATGCACCAGATCAAGTCACCTATACGAATACATGCATTGACTATTTGCCTGTTCATTGTGCCATTCCTGCTAAGCCCTGCAATCGCCCATAAAGGAGCGACTGGTGTGGTCAAGGAGCGAATGGATCTGATGGATGAAACAGGGAAAAATATGAAGGCTATTAAAGGCATGATGAAAGGGAAAATAGCTTTTGATTCACAAAAAATGACAGAACATGCAGAATCAATTCGTCAGGCTTCAACACACATTAAAATGGTCTTTCCAGAAGGAAGCCTGAAAGGTAAATCGGAGGCGTTACCTGCAATCTGGAAAAATTGGGAAAAGTTCTCAATGCTTACTGAACGGTTGACTGCTGAATCAACAAAATTAAAAGAAGTAGCAGGTAATTCAGATCGACGGAGCATTATGAAGCAATTTGCAAAAGTGGGGAAAACCTGTCGCAACTGTCATACTGATTTTCGCAAGAAAAAAGATAAAAAGAAGTAGATGTTGATATGTTGAATCCATTAATCATAAGAATAGTTTTCCTATTTATTTTTGTAAAAATAAATTTTGCATCTGCCAACACGGATGTTGAACCATTGAAACGAGGAGAATATCTTTTTAATCTTGGCGGCTGTGCTTCCTGCCATTCTGTAGAGAATGGTAACCCTCTTGCTGGTGGGCTAGCAATGGCTACGAATTTTGGTACTTTTTATACACCTAATATTTCTCCGGATAGATCAACTGGAATTGGTAGTTGGGATGATGAAGGGTTTATACAGGCAATGACAAAAGGGGAATCACCTGATGGTCAGCATTACTATCCTTCATTTCCCTATACCTCTTATTCTAAAATGACACGGCAAGACCTGATTGACTTGAAGCATTACATTGATACTCAACCTGCTTTCTCTCAAATTAATAAACCCCATAACCTGGAATTCCCTTTTAACATACGACCTCTATTAATTTTCTGGAAGCTATTTAATTTTAATCAATCAACCTATCAGGTAAATACTGGTAAAAGCGACCAGTGGAATAGAGGGGCGTATATCGTCAATGGTCCTGGACATTGTGTGGAGTGTCATACACCCAGAAATTTGATTGGGGGCTTAGATACTGGACAACTGTTAGCTGGAAATCCTGATGGACCCGAAGGAGAATCTGTTCCTGGATTAACCAAAGATAAAGGTAATCGTATTAGTCAATGGACGAGTGAAGATATTCAATTTTCATTGCAGTTAGGAATGATACCTGATGGTGATTTTCTGGGAGGATCAATGGGGCATGTCATTGAAAACACGACCAGCAGACTCTCTGAAAATGACCTGAGGGCTATTACAGTCTATTTAAATGATATAAAGGGGTAAATATAACTTACCGATTAAAGTGGGTGCCATTATCTAGAAGTTAAATGTCCGCTTTAAGACGGGTAATAGATTATTAGTTTTAAACCAAGAACAGGTTCTTAATATCTGCCAAATACCTGGGCTACTATATCTGAAGCAACATCCGCAAACGCCACTTCATAGCCAAACAAGCTTTGACCATGAATGACAGCTTTTCTATAAATCACAGGCCAATTATTACGAAATAATAACCGCGATCAAATCGGTACCTTATATGATATCAATCATAAGAGGTACTCAACAATGCACCGCATATCCCACCATAACCACATCACTCATGAGTCCATATGGATTACGATCTTCTATGGGTGATGTTGGAGCCTGTTGGGACAATGCGGTTGTTGAACGATTCTTTGGCAGTTTAAAACACGACTGGGTTTTAAAAGTTCATCAACCAACACGAGAATATATGAAGAAGATGTTGCAGTGTATATAAAATATTACAACCTGGATCGGTTACATACTTCGAATAAGGATATGTCGCCGGTCAACTATGAAAAATCTCTAGTTAAAGTATCCGGTTTGGGTTTACCAGAACACTACAGGCTGGGTGCAGCAAAGAGGATGACAAATTTCATTAATCCATCGACCATGCTGTCGGCTAAATAACCTCGACGAAAAAAGAAGTCTCCAGCAGCAATTACCAGGAAGACAGGAGCAATGATGTCCAGGATGTGGAGAAACATACAGAGTAAAAATTAGCTAAAGGCTTAAATTAACAGAATACCTTTCTGTATGTACGATACTGTTTTTTATTGTAGGTAAGGGGATATACTTAGGGAAGTCCTGTTCAATTGATTTTTTATACGGGTTAGATATGCCCCGGATTCGTCCTGGAGATAGAGCCTGTGTGATGTTTCGAAGAAATGAAATGCCGGAGCGAAAGAGAGAAGCCTTAAAGCAGGATTAACTAGCTGTATATGATATGCATAAAATCAATGATTAAAAACAAACTAATAGTGTTTCAAATGAGCGCATTCTAATGACAAGTGAAAAGGATCTTAAAGCAGCTATTGCTGCACTTGAAGCGCAACGTGCTGAATTGGGGAGCAGCATTGTTGATATCGCCATCGAACCTCTTAAGGTTCGTCTCGATGCACTAAAAAATCAAGTTTTGACACAGGAGCCAGAAAAACGTTTGAAGCAGGTTACCGTTTTGATTGCAGACATTGTCGGCTCAACGGTGATGGCAAGACAGCTTGATCCTGAAGATACACAGAAAATCATGGATGGCTCTCTATCTAAGCTCACAAATATTATTGGTAACTACCACGGCCGAGTTTTGCAATACGCAGGAGACAGCCTGTTGGCTGCTTTTGGAGCCGACGAATCATACGAAGAAGACCCTGAAAATGCGGTAAGGGCTGGCCTTGCATTGATTGAGCTGGCAACAGATATGTCTAAAAATATCGAAACCAACTATGGCCTCAAAGGGTTTAGTATTCGGGTAGGAATTAACACCGGACGTGTTCTGTTAGGCGGTGGTGTTGATGCCGAGAATAGTATTCGAGGAATAACGGTTCATATTGCTGCACGAATGGAACAAAATGCTCCTGTTAGAGGTATTCGCATCAGTCATAATACTTATCGGCACATTCGAGGTATTTTTGATGTGGTGGAGCAGTCACCTATTGAAGTAAAAGGCCTCGATAAACCGATAAGCACTTATCTGGTTCAGGGTATCAAACCACGAGCTTTTCACAGTCGATCACGCGGTATCGACGGTATTGAGACGCGTATGATTGGGCGCGAAGATGAATTACTGCAGTTGCAACAGAGTTTTCTTTCGCTATGCAATAAAAACACAATTCATCACCCTGCTGCGGTTGCAATTACTATCGTGGCAGAGGCCGGAATTGGAAAGAGTCGCTTGTTGTACGAGTTCGAAAACTGGACAGATTCTCGAGCCGATTCGTACTACCTGTTTAAAGGTCGCGCTCAACCTCATACACGTCAGCAGGCTTACGGATTGTTATACGATATTTTAGCCTGGCGTTTACAAATAACCGAGAGTGATAGCGCGGAGGTGGCACGCGAAAAATTTTCTGAAAAGATCGCCATGTATTTTGACAGCGACGAGGCTGATCAAATTGATATATTGGGACACCTGGTAGGTCTCGATTTTTCGACCAGCCCGCATTTACGGGGTGTGCTTGATAATTCTCAGCAAATCCGAAATCGTGGCTTTTACGCAGCTGCTCAAATAATACGACGTTTGTCACAGCAAGGTGATATTCCTGTTGTTTTGATTCTTGATGACTTACAGTGGGCTGATGATGACTCGCTAGATTTCCTTGATTACCTGCTCGACATAAATCGAGATGTGCCAATGCTAATTTTAGCAATGTCCAGGCCTGAACTGTATGAACGTCGGCCACAGTGGCCTGCCAGTGATACTCATCCCAAACGAATTAACCTGCAATCATTGAATTCCAAACAAAGTCACGAGCTAGCCAGTGAGTTACTGCACAGGCTGGGTAAGATCCCTGTCGCCATGCAGGAACTGGTCACCCGAAAAACAGATGGTAATCCATTTTATATGGAAGAACTCATTAAAATGTTGATCGATGATGGCGCAATAATCAGTGATGTTAAAGAATGGAAACTGGTACCAGAAAAAATACTCGATACACATGTACCGGATACCCTGACGGGTGTTTTGCAGGCACGGCTGGATAATTTATCGGCAGCTGAAAGAGTTACACTGCAACGAGCATCGGTCATTGGGTTTGTATTCTGGGATCACATTCTCGCAGCCCTTGATGAGAACTGTATGTCCAGCCTGACAAAACTGGTGCAACGAGAATTAATTGTGCCACAGACAGACAGTGTTTTCGAAAGTGCTAAAGAATATCGCTTTCATCATCATATTCTTTATCAGGTTACTTATGATAGCTTGTTAAAAGATGATCGAAAAAACTTTCATCTAGGCACGGCATCCTGGTTTGAAAAACTGATCAAAGCTCGTAGTGGAGACCACTCTGGGATTATTGCTAATCACTTCGAACAGGCTGGAGAAATTTCCAGAGCTACTCATTATTATACTCTGGCTGCTGCAGATGCAGCCTCCAGACATGGTCGTGACGCAACCCTGTTTTACGTTCAACAGGCGATATCTCTTATCGAAAATGATGATCACGACCTACGCTGGCAACTGTTATGTTCACGTGAAAAAATTCATGCTACTCATGAAGATCGTTTAGAGCATGAAGCAGATCTGGAAGCTTTACAGCTTACAGCAGATGCTCTGGATGCCGATAACTTCAGAGCCGAGGCGTTATTACGTAAAGCCCGGGCATTGAGTAATGCTGGGGAATATCCTTCTGCTGAGGAAGTTTCACGTTTATCCTTAAAATTTGCACGTGATTGTGGAGACCTGGTCGTTGCTGCACATGCTACTGGTACATTGTCTTTTTCACTCAGACGTATGGGAGATTTCTCTGCGGCACGGATGATCGCACAAGAGGGACTCGGCATCGCTCGTGAATCCGGGGATCGAAATGCTGAAGGTGAATTACTCACAAATTTGGCTGGCCTTGCCGCCGAAAGTGGAAACCTGGTTGAGTGTTTTCGACTTGATGAGCAATATCTTTCTATCACCAGAGAAACAGGTGATAGAGCGGGTGAGACTAGAGCTCTCAACACGTTGGGAGATAACTCTTTACGGGTAGGAGACTATACCGTGGCAAAGTCTTATTTTGAAGAGGCACTTTCGCTATCACGCATCATAGCTCATCGCAGTAGTGAAAGTATCGTGTTACTCAACCTTGCAGCTATCGCCAATTTACAGAATGACTACACAATGGCAATCGAGTTTTCTAACAGTTCTATCGCTATTTCTAGCCAAAGCAGTATGCGTGACCTGGAAGCTGCCGCACTATTACAATTGGGGCTGGCCAAAATAGAGCTTGATGAAATGGAAAAGGCACGTACCGCACTGGAGCGATCTCGAAATCTATTTGAAGAAAATTTTGGTATACATCTTACTATGGAACCAATTGCTGGTCTTGCATACCTGGCTTTCAGAGAAGGTAATATCAAAGCGGCAATAGAACATGTCGAAAAGGTGCTTCAATACCTGGAAAATGGTGGTAGTCTGGATGGTACAGAGGAACCGTTGAGAATTCGATGGACTATATACGAAGTTCTGCAACAAAGTGGTGATAGTCGTGCCCATGCATTACTGGCTGAAACACATCGGCAATTGAATGAACGTGCTGACAAAATATCTGATGTTAATAGCCGTCATATATTTCTTGAAAATGTACCACATAACAGGGCTATTGATACTGCATGGAAAAACAATCTATAAGCTCAATTACGACACCATAAAAGGTATGTTTACAAAATTCGGATAACAATCTAGATAAATTTATTTTAGTATAAACTCTTGTAATTTTAAGCACTTAGCATTAAATAAGTGCCATTCGTATCTGGTCCTAATGATACTTGAGCCATTTCTACCTGTTTAAGTCAGCTATTATCCAGTTTTTTCCATGCGTTATTGTGTAACTGGTCATGTGTCGCCATCCTTCAGCGTAATTTTGATTGAGTCTGACGCCAGGCTACCGATCCCGGTACAATTAAGGCTGAACATGCTTTCCTTACTCAGGCCGCTGATAGTTAGGGTTCCAGAAACACTCTTGGTACCGGACCAGTCACCGATTACGATGCAGCTGTAGGTATGTGAACTTGACCAGCGTAGAGTGGTTGACCATTGATTACTACCTCGGGTGGGCTGGCTGACAGCGTTACCATGGGTGGTGGTGCAGGATCAACTCTGACCTCGGCAGCAGCAACACCTTCACCACCGCCTCCTCTGGCAATAGTGCAGGTAAGAATAAAGTGGCTACCCCTATTGAGTTGTTTGACGGTTTGCATACCGCTGCGACCTTTACTGCCAAACCAGTTTCCTGAGGCCCGACAAATATCTGCATTCAGACTGTTCCCGCAGAGCGTTGTTGATCCGTTATAGGATATCTTTGCGGGGATAGCCGTAGAGGTGCGCATAATGTAACGTATGTTCTCTGCTAGAACAGATTTGATGAAATTAGTTGATATAGGCTTACTAGAGAAAATAAAAACTGGTAAAGCACTTACTTTTACAGCTTCTTCCGATCTAAAAATAAGGATTGATAGTTTGAGGTAAAGCTTAAGTTTAAATTTAAGTTTAAAGTGATCTAGCTGATGTGTTAGAGGTGATCAATTTACAACTGTCCGGCTTAGTAAAGAGTGATGTTTTTCATGAGTGAAAATGTTCACAAAAAAGACTGATAAGTTATTGATGAAGGTATTAATATATAGATTGTGATTTACAAAATATGGTACGATAAGTCGCTGATTTGAAAGAAATGTATTGTAGATTTTTAATCAATTGGTCGGGCGTTCGAAACGCCCACAGTCTACCATTTTAATATAAAAAGGCTTACGACATTCGTAAGCCTTTTTGTTTGTGCTTTACAAATTTTCAAATTTTCCTGAAAAGGCTGAATTTATACTGGGTGAAACGTTCATGTTAAAAATAGTTGTAGCAGTTGTCATTGTTCTATTGGTCGGACTATTTTTCTGGAACTCTTCCAATAATAAAAAAGCTGCGGCAGGAAACCTGCTAAAAGGTGCCGATTTTCTTTCTGCAAACAGTCAGCAGCAAGGGGTCGAAACTACATCATCGGGCTTGCAGTACCTGGTGCTTGAAAATGGCAGTGGAACACAGCATCCATCGGCATCGGACACCGTGAAGGTGCATTATCATGGAACATTGATTGACGGAACGGTGTTTGATAGTTCTGTAGACCGAGGTGAACCTATTTCATTCGGTTTGAATCAAGTGATCAAGGGATGGACAGAAGGACTTCAATTAATGGTAGTTGGAGAGAAGACCCGCCTGTTTATTCCCGCTGAGCTTGGCTATGGTAATAGTAGTGCAGGCAAAATAGAACCGGGTTCTACACTAATATTTGATGTGGAATTACTGGGAATCAATGAATAGCTTTATTGCTCACAGGCCGCTAGTAAGTAACTATTAACTTACGTAGATAGCTTTAGCTGCTACTCACGGCACACTCTACAGATATCTGGCAAAGATAAGTTTCTTTAGAGACAATATTCTGCCCTTCATGTTTTTGTGTACTCAAAACTCTTTTTTATTACAGCCTACAAAAAAAAATCCTTCGTCTATACTCCTTTTTAGTAATCAGTTTTACAAAACAACTGGTATTTGTTTGCACCATAAGGAGTTCATATGACAAAAAATAAATTTCGACTCATTACCAGAAGTGATTTTGATGGCCTGGTATGTGCAGTCCTTCTAAAACACCTTGATTTGATTGATGACATCAAATTTGTCCACCCCAAAGATATGCAGGATCGTAGTATCGATGTAACCGAAAATGATATTACAACCAATTTACCGTATGTTCCTGGAGTGCATCTGTCTTTCGATCATCATTTGTCTGAAACTATCCGTAATGAAGGAGATAGAGATAATCACATCATTGATCCGGATGCTCCTTCTGCGGCACGAGTCGTGTGGAAACATTATGGCGCACATGATATTTTTCCAGAGAGTTGGGATGAAATGATGGAAGCTGTAGATCGTGGCGATTCTGCGCAATTTAGCAAGGAACAGGTGTTGAACTCGGAGGGATGGGATCTGTTGAATTTCCTGATGGATGCCCGTACCGGTTTAGGACGTTTTCGTGAATTTCGTATTTCCAATTATAACCTGATGATGGATCTGATCGATTATTGCAAGGAACATGATATTGATGAAATCATGAAGCTGCCTGATGTGGTAGAGCGTGTCGAGTTATATAACGAACAGGAAGATAAGTTTAAAGAGCAGCTTAAACGTTGTTCCACGGTGCATTCTAACTTGATAGTTCTCGATTTACGTGATGAAGATATTATACATGCTGGAAATCGATTTATGATTTATGCACTGTTTCCTGACTGCAATATATCCATCCATGTGCTGTGGGGAAGAGAGAAACTAAACACGGTTTTTGCGACCGGTAAATCAATATTTGACCGTGGCTCCAAAACCAGCGTGGGTGAGTTGATGCTGAAATATAATGGAGGTGGCCATTCTGCTGCTGGAACCTGTCAGGTGGAAAATGAGAATGCTGAACAGGTTTTGGGTGAATTGATTGAAGCCATTACGACTGATGGTTGATTAGTAACAGGTATAATAGCCGGGTATTCGTTCGAGTTCCCGGCTTAATTTCAACAAAACATTGCCCTTTTTGCGGCTGAAATCCATAATACCCCTCTTTTATTTACCGAGTATTGAACCCGAATAGTAATTTCAGGTTAATCTTAATTTTGCAATATTGTTTATCTAAATGATGTTGGTGTTTAAAAAGTAAATGGTGTTATACCTCTTACTGAAAAATAATACTCTTAAATTTCTACTAATTTAATGAAAGTTCAAGTAAGTGAAGTCATAGTAAAGTTCTTGCAGGGTCTCGGTGTCGATACGATATTTGGTATGCCCGGTGCGCATATTTTGCCGGTGTATGATGGGCTATATGATTCGACTATTAAAACCGTTCTGGTGAAACATGAGCAGGGTGCTGCCTTCATGGCTGGTGGTTATTCCCGCTTAACAGGAAAAATAGGTGCCTGCATCACCACCGCAGGGCCTGGCGCAACCAATCTGATTACCGGTATTGCCAATGCCTACTCGGACAGACAGCCGGTCATTGCTATAACAGGCGAGGCACCTACGCATATCTTTGGTCGAGGAGGTCTGCAGGAAAGCTCTGGTGAAGGTGGTAGTGTCGATCAAACGGCTTTGTTTTCAGGTGTGACGCGTTATCACAAACTGATTGAACGGACGGATTATCTGGCTAATGTGCTAAACCAGGCCGCAAAACAATTGCTGGCAGAAATCCCCGGACCTGTCGTATTAAGTATTCCTTTTAATGTTCAGAAAGAAATGGTGGATGATTCTATTCTGCAACAGATAGGTGACCTAAGTCGCTCTCCCAAAGTGCCAATTTCCCAGCTGCTTGTCAATCAAAGTGTTGAGCTGATACAAAAAGCTAAACGACCGGTAATTGTGGCAGGTTTTGGCTGTGTTCAAGCAGATAGTCAGAAAGTGCTTTCTCGTCTCAGTGAATGCCTGAATATCCCGGTAGCAAGCAGCCTGAAAGGTAAAGGTGCCATTGATGAAAGTTCTGCACTTTCATTGGGTAGTCTGGGCGTGACTTCCAGTGGATATGCTTTGCAATACATTATGAATGAAGCTGATCTGGTTATTCTTCTAGGCGCTGGTTTTAATGAAAGAACCAGTTATGTGTGGAATGAGAACCTGTTAAAAAATAAAACGGTCATTCAGGTCGATCAAAATCCTCAACAACTGGAAAAAGTATTCAAGGCTACTCTGGCCATTCACTCAGATATCGATGTCTTTTTACAGTCGCTCTACGATACATGCCAGAGTAATGTTCTGGAAAAGAAACTGGTCACTGATATTCAGTTATTCAAGGAAAATATAGAATTGACAGCAATTGCTGAGGGAAAAACTATATTTAATGAACAGTTTGACCTGGTAAAACATTTTTATTCTTTACTCGAACAAAAGTTCTCAGATGGTATTGTTATATTTGATGACAATATTATTTTTGCACAAAATTTTTACCGTGTTTCTTTGAAGGATCGCTTTTTTCCAAATACGGGAGTGTCCTCTTTAGGCCATGCTATACCCGCTGCTGTTGGTGCCGGATTTAAAGCAGATAAACCATTATTTGCGCTTATTGGTGATGGTGGATTTCAAATGTGTGCGATGGAAATCATGACCGCTGTTAATTATGGCATCTCGTTAAATATTGTTTTATATAATAATCAAACTATGGGGCTAATTCGAAAGAATCAACATCAGCAATATGATCAACGTTTTCTGGATTGCGATTTTATTAACCCTGATTATGCCGCTCTTGCAAAGTCGTTTGGCATTCAATATATAAAAATCGAAACTGAACGGGAATGTTCAATAGCTTTTGATCAGGTGAATTTTAGTCAGGGCATAAACCTGATAGAAATTATAATTGATAAAGATGCATACCCGAATTACAGCTCTCACCGTTAAATATGCCTAAAAAAAATATTCCTGCTTTACAGAGTTTTCTAAAAGAATTTAAAGCAGTAATTCCTCAACTGAATGAGCTGACATCGTTATTAAATACGTTATTAGAGAAACCTGCTGAAAATCATCAGGCTATTATCGATATCTATCATAAAGTATATCCATTACTGGAAACTGAAATATGGAGTGGTACTGAATTTGATGTAAAACTGGAAACTTATCAGGTTCTTTTTCGAGAACAGGAGTCACTGATTGCAGAGATAGATGTAGATAATCGTCATGACTTTATTTTAAGCATTCCCATTGCTGACAGGCCCGAACACTTACGCAGTTGTCTTGAAAGTATTTATCAGCTTTGTCTGTTGTATGGTTATGGTGGAAAGTCTGGTGGGTTGTTTAATAAAGTTAAAGTTATTGTCGCCGAGGACAGTAAAGAACAATCAAATATAGAACAGCATATTTCTCTGGCTAATGAATATTCAACCGGGGGGTTACAGGTTTTCCATTTTGGTCAGCAGGAACAATATGAAATGCTTCAGTCTATACCGGCTGAGCAACGACAGTTCCTAGGTTCAATATTAACCAATCAACCCAGGGAAAGATTCTATTTAAAAGGGCAGGCTGCAAATCGTAATCTTAGCTACCTGAAATTTTTGCAACTTACTGAGGATAAAGAAAATACTCTTTATTACCTGGTTGATAGTGACCAGTCCTTTATGGTCAACCGGCAGGCTGAGTCTGGTGAACAGACTGTAGCTGCTATCAATTATTTTTATTATATTAACCGTATATTTTCTGAAACTGATACGACTATGCTGACTGGGAAACTGGTTGGTGATCCGCCGGTATCGCCCTCGGTGATGGCTGCCAATTTTTTGCAGGATGTAACAGCATATTTACAGCAGTTAGCTAAGCTTAAACCTTCTGGCTCCTGTCAGTTTCATCAGGCAGCAGCGGTGACTGATGATGCTGCTTATCATGATATGGCCAAGTTATTTGGTTTTGAAAATAAAGCAGATTACTTTGAGTATCCATGTCCACTAAAAGGTGAACATGATAATTTAACTTGTCTGGATGGGTTTTCAGAAAGGGTAAATGCCTTCTTTTTTGGTGAGCATCTGACTCGAAAAACCCAGTTTGTTTATAATGCCGAATTTACTGACCTCTCACCAGCCAGAACAATATACCCAGGTAACTACATCGTTAATTATGATGGTTTGAAATATATCATTCCGTTTGGAGACTTGCGCCTGAGAATGTCAGGGCCAACAGCTGGACGTTTAATTCAGGCTGAAATAAAACAGCGTTTTGCCTCGGTGAATATGCCGATGTTACACACACGAACGCTACAGGATGATTTTGCCAATGACTTCCGACCCGGCGTTGAAAAACAGGCAGAAACGATTAATTTGACTGATGAATTTGAAAGACAGTTCTTTGGTGACCTGATGTTGTTTACTGTTGTTGAGTTATCAAAGCAGGGTGAATTAGATAAGCAGCTGGAAGTTGAATCAATACAGCAAGCTATTAATAAAGTAGAGATTGAATTACTGGGTTTGTATCAAACTAAACATGAAACTATAAAGCACAGAAATAGTGAATTAAAAAAGTTACTTGAAAACAGTACAACCTGGTTGTCTTCCTTAGAATCAGCAAAGCCGTCGATACGAAAAATTCAGAAATTCATCAGTAATATAGAATTAAATTTTGGTGAACAGTCAGTGGGTTATTTGCAGATAGTATCAGAATCTCATCGTGAGCAACGTAAGTTGCAAATTATCCGGGCATTACTGAACTATCGAAAAGAAAGAGATGCCTGGGATTTATTGTTCCCTTAATTATTTTCTGGCTATTAAAAAATATTTCACCACGAAGAGCATGAAGAAAATTTATCAGGTTAATACCTTTACATCAATTGCATTATTCAATATTTTATTTCTACACTCTCTGTAAGCCTGTTCAGCGCTTTCGAGAAGGTCATCGGAAATCTCAATATTGGAATAACTATTAGTTGAAGAAACTATTTTCCCACTTTGAATGCTTTTAGATGAATCTCCTGCTCCTGATTTCCCTGTTTTAGAAAACAGTTGGTATTGTTCATTTAATGGCGGCTCCAGTTGAAGCCATTGTGTCAGGTTTGCAAGCATGTCTTTTGAATTTGATCGGATTAATTCAGCATCAAAATAAAAGTAAGACTGAGGATTCTGTTGACCGAATTCAGACAGTTTTTGCAATCGTTGAATATAATATTTTGTTGCTTCTTGTGGGTCGGAATAGAGTCGCAGCTGTTCCTTTTTCTGGAATAAATGAACAATGCTTTTGATTGTTTTTTCTGGCGATCTGAGTGTTATTAATATTTTCGGCTGTTGCAGGTTTAACTGTTGTAGGTTGAGTTGATAATTATTGTGCAGTAATTTGTCAAATAATAAATGGCTGCCTTCCTTGAATGACTCTTGCTGACTGTAAACTGTTTCCTGCTTTATCAGGTCACTATTTTTTTGATAATTGATATGCATTTCATAATAGCCATTGATCTCTGGGTGAGAACCGAGAATGTGACCGATCAAACTACTATAAGCACGCATATGGCTTAACAGAAATATTCTGGCTGGAAGTTTATCCATGGGTGCTTGAAAAATGATTACATGGGGGTAAATTCTGGAATATGCCCCACTTTGATGACCAGGTTGAAATGCTTTTTGTGTTCGAATAATCCGCCCACATCAATGCCATCCTGGTGTTCAATGATTTGAATAATGCTGTTATAGGAAAAATGATGGGTATAACCTTTGTTCTCATCAATTACAGAAAAATAGTTATTACTGACTGAAGTTAATGTGACTGAATCTATTCTAAGAGGACGCTCGATATTGATGCCAATTTCCCGGTTGAAGAACTTCTCTAAAATATTTTTCATTGTTTCACCTCTATGGGGTTACGTATCTTTTTTATAGTTTATCTGCTTTCGGTAGGGCTTTCAAAGAGTTGGGTTTATCTACTCGGAAAGTTTAAAAGCTGTTATTTTAAGAATATTCACCACGAAGTCACGAAGTCACGAAGTGCACGAAGGAGGGTCATTATGTAATGAAACAGTATGTTTGAAATTTTAAAAATTATCTTTCTACTTTTTTTCTTAGTGATCTTAGTGACTTCGTGGTGAATATTTGTTTTGTGTAATAGGCATAAAGTTTGAATAGATGGGTGTAGGTGACAGTTCTTTATTTTCCAGGTAGTGAATAACTGTTTTTAAAACGGCTACGGTTTTATCGTTAATCTGAGGGTCTTCACCAAAGTAATGATCACTGTTAACTGATATCAGTGTAGAGCTGTCTGGCGCGATAACATCAGTGAGTAATGTCAGGCCATCATTAGGCCCCTCACTTTTGATTAGAGGATACTTGCTGGTGGATAAATGACTTAAGTTTCCGCTTAATGAAAGTGCCAGGTAGTTAAAGACTACAAGATCCGGATCCAGCTGCAATCGTTTAAAGCGCTCACGACTTTTTTTTACTGACATGCTGAGCACATCCTCATGTTCCCAGCCCTTGTACCATAGCACCATGTTCATCAGGGCTTTTTGAGGCCATTGCTCAAAGTAGTCCACTAATGGACTGCCTTGCAAAATTCCACCTAAATTTATCCAGGCAACCACCGATGAGAGTAAATCTTTAGGTAGCATTTCCCCTAATGTAAGATGAATTGCAGGACCGGCAGCACTGGCTCCAACAATGATGATTTTTTTATTTAATTTACTGTATTTTAAGATGGCGGCAGAAATGGCTTTAGCACTCGCTTCCACCGAACCATTTGAAGGTGTAAGCACCAGATGATTTTCAACCCCAAGTTCAGATATCAGTTGACGAGGCAACGCGAGGTCTGAACCGGTTAGGTAACCATTATCAATGTAATTCCAGCCCGGAACAAATAGAACCCTGTAGGAAGAAAAATGAGCCATGGTAGAGTAAAGATGTGACCTGTCTGTGGTGAGATACTTAAAAAACACATTCTGAGCCAGTATGTTTTTTTCTTGCTGCATGAGTCTGTCGGAGAAAAATAGAGAAGCAAAGTCGACAGAAAATTCGCTTGAGATTTTCTTTAATTCTTCACGTGTGGGTAGTGAGTTGCCCTGAGTTTTATAAATTTCATCTATTTGCTGGTCATATTCAGGCTTTAATCTTTTATTTTGCAGGTAGGTATCCAGATAATATCGAGCAAAATCTGAATCAACAGTTGTGTTGATTGCTTCACCCAGTAGTTGACTTTGAACGGGGTATTTAGGTAAAGAGCTACAACCGCTACTGCCTAAAAAAAGCAGTAGCAGAATAAAGCTGCTTAAAACTCTGAAGATCAAGTTTTACTTTATTTAATACGCATACCGGGCGTGGCACCCTCATCTGGATTCAACACATAAATGTCTTCACCCCCCGGACCTGCTGCCAGTACCATACCTTCAGATACGCCAAAACGCATTTTACGGGGTGCCAGGTTTGCAATCATAACGGTTAGCTTACCTTCCAGTTCTTCAGGTTTGTAGGCTGCTTTTATACCGGCAAATACATTGCGTTGTTCATTGCCAATGTCGAGAGTTAACTGTAATAGTTTGTCAGCCTTTTCTACCGCTTCGGCTTTTACTATTTTCGCAACACGGATATCCAGTTTGGAAAAATCTTCAAAACTGATTTCATCGGCTATAGGTTCAATATTTGAATCAACAACTACCTGTTTGGCAGGTTCTTCCTGTTCTTCTTTACTGGCTTCAATGATAGCGTCAATTTTGTCTTTTTCGATTCGCGTCATCAACGGTTTAAACTTGTTAATGCTATGTCCTGTCAGGTTGTTGCCAAGGTCAGACCATTGCAAATCATCAACATTAAGGAAAGCTTCTGCCTGTTTAGCAAGGTTCGGTAATACGGGTTTTAACATAATGATTAACTGGCGAAAGCAGTTGATGCCAATACTGCAGGTATCCTGAACATTCTGTTGCTGATTTTCATCCTTAATGCGAACCCAGGGTTCCTGTTCATCAATATACTGATTGGCCAGATCAGCCAGTGCCATAATTTCACGCATGGCTTTTCCAAACTCTCGACCTTCATAATCATTTGCTATTGACTCAGAAGCCGTCAGGAACTTTTGGTTAAGGCTATCATCACTGATGGAATCACTCAGTTTGGCATCGAATTTTTTAAAGATAAATCCTGCACAGCGACTGGCGATATTGACAACTTTACCCACCAGATCGGAATTTACTCTGGCCATGAAATCTTCCAGATTCAAATCGATATCATCAATACCTGAACCCAGCTTGGCAGCATAGTAATAGCGTAGATATTCCGAGTTTAAATGATCGAGGTAAGTCCTGGCTTTAATGTTGGTTCCGCGGGATTTTGACATTTTCTGTCCATCCACTGTCAGGAATCCATGGCAATACACGGCTGTAGGTTTACGGAAACCAGCGCCGTGTAACATGGCGGGGAAGAATAGAGTGTGGAACCGGGCGATGTCTTTTCCAATGAAGTGATACAGCTCTGTCTTACTGTCTGCATTCCAGTATTCATCGAAATCATGCCCGGTTTTATCGCACCAGTTTTTAAAACTAGCGAGGTAACCAATGGGTGCATCCATCCACACATAAAAATATTTACCCGGTGCATCAGGAATTTCGAAACCCCAGTACGGAGCATTACGAGAAATATCCCAGTCACGCAGGCCGTCTTCTAGCCATTCGTCCATCTTATTCGCAATTTCTTTCTGGATATGACCGGCACGTGTCCATTCCTTTAACATATCGGAATAATCACCGAGCTTGAAAAAATATTGCTCGGAATCTTTTTCAATAGGCGTTTCACCTGTCACTACTGATTTAGGGTTTTTCAGTTCAGTTGGGTCATAGGTGGCACCACAAACTTCACAGTTATCACCGTATTGATCAGCAGCTCCACAGTTTGGGCATTCACCCTTGATAAAACGATCAGGCAGAAACATTTCTGCTTTGGGGTCATAAGATTGTGAAATAGTACGAGTCGCAATATGACCTGCGGCTTTTACCTGGTTATAAATATAAGTCGCAAAATATTTATTA
>Ga0209685_1000367_pt1 | contig 32720 bp, 31 predicted proteins | sample SaaInlV_DNA_120m_FD_184685 | JGI IMG/M metagenome (GOLD analysis project Ga0209685, IMG submission 184685) | Marine microbial communities from expanding oxygen minimum zones in the Saanich Inlet - SI075_LV_DNA_120m (SPAdes) (version 2) | ecosystem: Environmental > Aquatic > Marine > Unclassified... | reverse complement strand
CAACCCAAGAGGAAGTAGTAATGAGCAGAGATCACATAGTAGCTGCGTGCAGCGAGGTGTACCCATGAAAGAATCAGCTGTTCATAACGACAACCTTGACGGAAGAAGTCCGTCTACTCGACAAATCTATCTGGCATCGACAACAGCAGAGATCTGGCATGACTTGGTGGAAGGGGCGGAGCAGGAGATGCAGCTTTCTCTAGAACATGAGGTTGAGGGGTATCTGGTAATGACCCTGATACGCTATCAAAACTATGCGGCACTCAAAACCCATCTGTTGGCACTGGACTATCTCAATGCGCACGGAGTGGGTGGACAGGTGCGCCAGCAGCGGTTGCAACAGCTGGGAGATATCAGCCTACTGTTTGGCGGTCTCTACCCCGAGCAGGCAGACCGGCGCATGGTGAGCCATGACTACTTTATCAAGATGGGAAAGAGCGCCTACGCTGCGGCATCGATGGGGGCTAAACAGGCCATTGCAGAGATGTTTGTGAAGCTTTCTGAGAATTTTATTGCGCTGACCCAAGTGTTGCGGGTGGTGCATGATTACACTGCTGAGCAGCGCCCTGATCTGTTAGAGGCGTGGGATCTCTGGTCAGGTATGGGAGACCGTGACGCTTGGGAACGGTTGAGCCACAACGGTGCTGTGGTGCCTGTTACTGTAGCTGGGCATGCATAGCGCTTCAAATCCCCTCCCCCAGGCAGGGGGAGGGCTAGGGAGGGGGTAGAGTTTGTGAGTTAATGGGCAGTTTCTAGTGCTGACACTGTGGGCAATACCAGCTAGAGCGTCGGTTTTGAGTGATGCGCTTGATGGGGCTGTCGCACTGTGGGCAGGGTTCATCCTCTCGACCGTAGACGGAGAGCTGTTGCTGGAAATAGCCAGGCTTGCCTTCACTGTTGCGAAAGTCCTGTAGTGTGGTTCCCCCCTGTCGAATCGCCTCGTTTAGCCTGTTCTGGATCGCCTCAGCAAGCTGTCGATAGCGTTGTTTAGAGGTGCTGCCACAGCTGCGTTTGGGGTGGATGCCACTGAGGAAGAGTGATTCACAGGCGTAGATGTTGCCGACCCCGGTGATGACCTTCTGGTCCATGATAAAGGCCTTGATTGAAACCTTTCTCCCCCGAGATTTTTGATAGAGGTGGTCGCTAATCTGATCGACGGTGGTTGCTCCGACCGGCTCAATCCCAAGTGAGGCGATCAGTGGATGCTGTTCAATCGGTTCCGTAGTCCAAAGTACTGCCCCAAAGCGGCGGGGGTCACGGAAGCGTAGCATCATTCCGTTGCTGAGGTGGAGGTCAACGTGGTCATGCTTCTCTGCTGCAGGATTGCCTTCGAGTACACGCAGCGTGCCGGTCATTCCAAGGTGGATGATCAGTGTCCCTTTTTCGCTTTTGAGAAGCAGGTATTTTGCCTGTCGTGTAATCTGCTTGAAGGTGATCCCTGTAACCTCCTCTTCAACCCCTTCTGGAATTGGCCAGCGCAGTGAGCGTTGACGGATGACTACGCGGGTCACACTTTGGTTTAGGCTTGCGGGTTCGATGCCGCGTCGGGTGGTCTCAACTTCAGGTAGTTCTGGCATAACCCAGAGTATAATAGGCGGATGATACTTGGTGTAGATACAGGCGGTACCTTTACCGATTTTGTTTATTGGGATGGAGAGCGGCTCCATATCCATAAGGTGCTGTCGACCCCGGATGCCCCAGAGCGAGCGATTTTGCAGGGTATTGCTGAGATGGAGGTCCCGCTACAAGGGTTAACCGTGGTGCATGGGTCGACGGTAGCGACCAATGCGGTGCTGGAGGGGAAGGGGGTACGCACCCTGTTTATCACCAATCGCGGATTTGGTGACCTGCTGACCATTGGGCGACAGGCGCGTGAAGAGCTATACAATCTTCAGCCCAAGCTTGTGCCGCCCCCGGTACCATTTGAGGACTGCCTAGAAACTGGAGGACGTATCGGTGCCGATGGGGTGACTGTTGAGCCGCTCTCTGAGGCGGATCTAGAGCAGTTGAAAGGTGAGATTGAGCAGCGCAACCCTGACGCGGTGGCGATCAACCTGCTCTTCTCCTTTTTAGACAGTGAGGCAGAGCGGCGTATTGAATCCATTGTGCCGCAGGGGGTATTTGTCTCCCGTTCATCCAAAGTGCTTCCAGAGTATCGAGAGTATGAGCGTGGCATTACTACCTGGCTCAATAGTTATGTAGGACCCTTGGTTGAGGGGTACCTGGAACGGCTGGCGCAGGGGGCGGCGGGTGCACAGATCTCCGTAATGCAGTCCTCCGGCAGTACCATTGCCGCCAGCCATGCGGGGGGGGATTCGGTACATATGTTGTTATCGGGACCAGCAGGTGGACTGGCTGCGGCGCACTTTATGGGGGCGCAGGTGGGGTGCTCAAAACTATTGACCTTTGATATGGGGGGGACCTCAACCGATGTGGCGTTGATTGATGGTGCGGTGCGTCTCACCTCAGAGGGGAAGATTGGGCGCTATCCGGTTGCGGTGCCTATGGTCGATATGCACACCATCGGTGCGGGGGGTGGTTCCATTGCGCGTGTAGATGCGGGGGGGATGTTGCAAGTGGGGCCAGAGTCTGCGGGGGCTGCGCCGGGGCCAGCCTGTTACGGTAAGGGGGGTAGAGTGTCGACAGTGACCGATGCCAACCTGCTGTTGGGGCGCCTGCTGCCGGATGCCTTTTTGGGGGGCGGGATGTCACTGGACCGGGCTGCAGCAGAACGGGCGATGTTGTCGGTTGCTGAGGCGCTCAGTTGCACCCTGGAAGAGGCGGCGGAGGGGGTGATTCGGGTCGCCAATGAGCATATGTCACATGCGCTGCGGGTGATCTCTGTGCAGCGTGGGATAGATCCGCGAGGCTTTAGTTTGGTCTCATTTGGTGGTGCGGGTGGGTTACATGTCTGTGCGCTGGCAGAGTCGTTAGGGATGGAGCAGGCGATGATTCCGTTGCATGGTGGTGTGTTATCTGCGTTGGGCATGTTGGTTGCCCCTCGAGGGCGGGAGCTATCGCGCTCTAATATTACACTGCTGGATGCGTTAGAAGAGCAAGAGATTGAGTCGCTCTTTTTGCAGTTAGCGCAGCAGGGGAGTGATGCCTTGGTGGAGGAGGGGGTGGAGCGTAAGGCGATTGAGCTATTACGCAGCGTGGACCTACGCTATCGTGGGCAGTCCTTTACCCTTAACCTGTTATGGAGTGGGTGTGAGGGGGCTGCGGAAGCCTTTCATCAGGCGCACCAAGCGCGTTACGGACACAATTTTGATTTTCCGGTTGAGCTGGTCAATGTGAGAGTCAAGGTGCGGGAGCGCTCCCAGTTGCCCTTTTCCTTGAATATGGATCTCTCACCGCAGCAGTTGGAGCCCAATTATGTGGAGATGGCGGGGATGGGGAAGATTCCTGTCTATCCGCGTGCGGCGCTGCAGGTTGGGCAGCAGCTGGATGGCCCAGCACTGATTACCGAACAGGTCTCTACCTCACTGGTGGCGCTGGGCTGGTGTTGTTGTGTTGATCCTACGGGAGTGCTGTTGCTGAATAAACAGTAATCAGCCAGTTGAAACGCCCTCCGCAAAGCAGGGGGAGGGTTGAAGTGGCCCACAAAAAAAGCCCGCGAACTGAGTTGCGGGCTTTTTTGATGTTTGTGAAGAGAGACCTTACTTGATCTTCGCCTCTTTAAACATGACATGCTTACGTACCTTGGGATCATACTTCTTGATCTCCATCTTCTCAGGCATAGTGCGCTTGTTCTTCGTAGTAGTGTAGTAGTATCCAGTCCCTGCGGAAGATACCAGTTTGATCTTATCACGCATAATAGTGCTCCTTTATACCTTCTCGCCGCGAGAACGCATCTCTGCAAGAACAGAATCGATGCCCTTCTTGTCAATGATGCGCATCCCTTTGCTGGTGAGGCGCAGTTTTACCCAACGGTTCTCACTCTCAACCCAAAAGCGGTGTGAGTGCAGGTTAGGCAGAAAACGACGACGGGTCTTGTTATGAGCGTGTGACACATTGTTTCCCGCTACAGGGCGCTTACCGGTCACTTGACATACTCTGGACATTACAACTCTCCAACTAAATCTTGCTTGTGTTAGCTTACGTAAGACTAATCGCTTACGAAAAAGAGCGCGAATATTGCCAGATATTGGAGGGGCTGGCAACCATCAAATGAGAAAAAGTTGGATTTTTCCTCTGAGGGGGGTGGATTTGGATCGCACAGCACGCCGATAAGACCGTATAATAGCGCGTTTATTTGGATCTGAGTTCCTGTTTTCTGGAGAAGATGTGATGATGACGATGGATGATCGCGATGGTGTAATTTGGATGGATGGTGAGATGGTGGATTGGCGCGAGGCCAAGGTCCACGTGTTGACCCATACCCTGCACTATGGAATGGGTGTGTTTGAGGGGATTCGTGCCTATAAGACGGAGCATGGCCCTGCAATTTTTCGCCTGACAGAACATACCGATCGCCTGTTCCGCTCTGCCCATATTATGGATATGGAGATTCCCTGGAGTAAGGAGGAGGTCAACGCGGCGACTAAGGCAGCGGTACGTGAGAACAATCTCGACAGTGCCTATATTCGCCCCATGGCCTTTTACGGTTCGGAGGGGATGGGGCTGCGTGCCGATAACCTCAAGGTGCATCTGATTGTCGCAGCTTGGGAGTGGGGTGCCTATCTGGGCGCGGAGAATATGGAGAAGGGGATTCGCATCAGAACCTCCTCCTTTACTCGCCACCATGTCAATATCAGCATGTGTAAGGCGAAGGCGAACGGCCACTATATCAACTCCATGTTGGCCCTAAATGAGGCGCTGAAAGATGGTTACGATGAGGCGTTGCTGCTGGATGTGGATGGTTTTGTCGCCGAGGGGAGTGGCGAGAATCTGTTTGTGATCAACAACGGGGTGATCTATACCCCGGAGCTGACCTCCGCGCTGGATGGTATTACCCGTCAGACATTGATGAAGATGGCTGCTCAAATCGGGGTTGAGGTGCGTGAGAAGCGCATCACCCGAGATGAGGTCTACACCGCAGATGAGGCCTTCTTTACCGGCACCGCTGCAGAGGTGACCCCGATTCGTGAACTGGATAACCGAGCGATTGGCGAGGGCAAGCGTGGTCCAATCACCGAGCAGCTACAGACCATGTATTTTGATCTGGTACATGGACGCTTGCATGGACATGATGACTGGCTGGACTACGTCTAAATGAAAATTGCGATTGCGGGTACCGGCTACGTCGGCCTCTCTAACGCGATGCTGTTGGCGCAGCATAATGAGGTAGTCGCGCTGGATATCATCCCAGAGAAGATTGAGCAACTCAGTCGGGGAGAGTCACCGATTGTCGATACGGAGATTGAGGACTTTCTACAAAATCGGACGCTGAACTTTAGTGCGACTCTTAATAAAGAGACGGCCTACCAAGGGGCCGACTACGTCATTATCGCCACCCCCACCGATTACGATACCGAGAGCAACTACTTCAATACCGGATCGGTCGAGGCGGTGATCCGGGATGTGATGGCGATCAACCCCGATGCGGTGATGGTGATCAAGTCCACGGTTCCAGTCGGTTACACCGAACGTACTCGAAAAGAGATGGGGTGTGAAAATCTGATCTTCTCTCCTGAATTTCTGCGAGAGGGGAAGGCGCTCTACGACAACCTTCACCCCTCCCGTATTATTGTGGGAGAGCAGTCGGAGCGTGCGCGTATTTTTGCTAACCTACTGGTCGAAGGGGCAGAGAAGGAGAATATTGACCTGCTCTTCAGTAACTCCACTGAGGCTGAGGCGGTTAAACTCTTCTCCAACACCTACCTCGCCATGCGCGTTGCCTACTTTAATGAGTTGGATACCTATGCACAGGTGCACGGCTTGGATAGTAAGCATATTATCGACGGCGTAGGGCTGGACCCCCGTATCGGTACCCACTACAACAATCCCTCGTTTGGTTATGGGGGGTACTGTCTGCCGAAAGATACCAAGCAGCTTCGCGCCAACTATCAGGATGTCCCCAATAATTTGATCCGTGCCATTGTTGATGCCAATAGCACCCGTAAAGATTACATTGCCGATAGCATTATCAGCCAGAATCCGAAAATAGTGGGAGTCTATCGTCTGATTATGAAGAGTGGTTCCGACAACTTCCGCGCCTCCTCGATTCAGGGCATTATGAAACGGATCAAGGCCAAGGGGATTGAGGTGATTGTCTACGAGCCTGTGCTCGAAGAGGATGAGTTCTACCACTCCAGAGTGGTGAATGAGCTAGAAAGCTTTAAACAGCAGTCTGAACTCATTATTGCCAACCGCATCACTAATGAGATTCGAGATGTGAAAGAGAAAATTATCTCCCGCGACCTATTTGGACATGACTCATGAAGATACTCGTTACTGGTGCTGCTGGTTTTATCGGTTCTGCACTCTCCATTCGTCTGCTGGAACGAGGCGATCAGGTTATCGGTATCGATAACCATAATGACTACTATGACCCAGCCCTGAAAGAGGCGCGCTTGGCTCGTCATGCAGAGCACCCGAATTACACCCATATTCGGATGAGCCTCGAAGACCGAGAGGGGATGGCTGAGCTGTTCAAAAGAGAGCAGTTTGAGGGGGTGGTTAATCTCGCAGCACAGGCGGGAGTACGCTACTCACTGGAGAATCCACTCGCCTACATCGATACTAATTTGGTTGGCTTCGGCCACATCCTTGAAGGGTGTCGCCACAACAAGGTGGGGCATCTGGTCTACGCCTCCTCCAGTTCTGTCTACGGCTCCAACACCAAAATGCCGTTTAGTGTGCATGACAATGTGAATCATCCCGTCAGCCTTTATGCGGCCACCAAAAAGGCTGGTGAGCTGATGGCGCACACCTATAGCCACCTTTATGACCTACCGACTACGGGGCTGCGTTTCTTTACCGTATACGGCCCGTGGGATCGTCCTGATATGGCATTACAAAAATTCACCCGTGCAATGCTCGCAGGAGAGAAGATTCAGGTCTTCAACTACGGCAAGCACCGTAGAGACTTCACCTATATTGACGATATTGTAGAGGGCGTGATTCGTATCCTCGATAGGCCCGCGCCACCCAACCCAGAGTGGAGTGGAGACAACCCCGATTCGGCCACCAGCAAAGCCCCATGGCGAGTCTATAATATCGGCAACAACAACCCAGTGGAGTTGATGGACTACATCGAAGCACTGGAAGAGTCGCTCGGTGTAACGGCCGATAAAGAGATGCTGCCCCTGCAGCCGGGAGATGTCCCCGATACCTATGCGGACGTGGAAGATCTGGTCAAAGAGTTTGGCTATAAACCCAGCATGTCGGTAAAAGAGGGTGTGCAAAATTTCGCCAACTGGTACAAAGAGTTCCACCAGATTAACCTAGAACCCCAAGTTCCCTCCCCCAAGCAGGGGGAGGGCTAGGGTGAGGTCCATGTTCCACTCCATACTCAGTGAACACCAGCAGGTCATCACCAGCCTACAAGAGATGGAGCCAGAGATCACCCAATCGGCTCAACATATCACTGCCTGTCTACAACAAGGCGGTAAGATACTGCTCATGGGTAACGGAGGCAGTGCAGCCGATGCACAGCATATCGCCGCAGAACTGGTGGTCCGCTATGTGAAAAACAGGAAAGCACTGCCCGCAATTGCCCTCACCACAGACAGTTCAATCCTCACCGCAACCGGAAATGACTTCGGCTTTAAACAACTCTTCGCTCGGCAGGTCGAGGCGTTGGCACAACCGGGTGATCTGGTGGTTGGTATCTCCACCTCAGGTGAGAGTGAGAATGTGGTCTGTGCGCTGCAAAAGGCAAAAGAGAGCGGGGTAGAGACTCTGGGGCTGACGGGTCAAGCGGCAGGGCGAATTAGCCAAATTGCCGACCAAACCATTCGTGTACCCTCAACGGTCACCGCACGGGTTCAAGAGGCCCATATTCTGATCGGACACTACTGGTGTGAACAGGTCGAGGCGGCCTACGTATGAGCTTGACCATTCCTGATTTCTCTACAGGCAAGACACTGGTTGTGGGTGATCTGATGTTGGACCGCTACTGGTCTGGCGGTGCGGATCGAGTCTCCCCTGAGGCCCCGGTCCCCGTAGTGCATATCAAAGAGATTGAGGAGCGCCCCGGCGGAGCCGGAAATGTTGCACTGAATATTGCGGCACTCGGTGGTGGGGTTACGCTGCTGGGGGTGGTGGGAGAGGATGCCGAAGGTGAGGCACTACAACAGCAGCTCCAACAAAAAGGGGTGAACTGCCAATTCCAGAAAGAGCCGGGACTGCGCACATCGACCAAGCTGCGGGTTTTGAGTCGCCATCAACAGTTGATTCGTCTCGATTTTGAAGAGTCGATGGATGCCCTCTCTTTTGCCCCATTGATGGATCGGTTCAAGGCAGAGCTATCGGAGTGCGGTGCGGTGATTCTCTCTGACTACGGCAAGGGTACCTTGAGCCAAGTTGAGCTGATGATTCAACTGGCTCGAGCCACAGGTAAGCCGGTATTGATTGACCCCAAGGGGAGCGACTTTAGCAAATACCAAGGGGCGACCTTGATGACCCCCAACCTCTCAGAGTTTGAGGCGGTTGCAGGAAAATGTAAGGGCAGTGAGGCGGTGGTTGAGCGGGGAGAGCAGTTGCGCCAGCAGTTGCAGATGGAGGCACTGTTGGTCACCCGTGGAGAGGCGGGAATGACGCTACTGGATGGGGAACAGCTCCCCTTCCACCAGCCCACCCATGCGCGTGAGGTCTATGATGTGACCGGAGCTGGGGATACGGTGATTGCGACACTGGCAGCCGGTATTGCAGCCGGAGCCAATCGACAAGATGCAGTGGCGGTGGCCAATCTCGCAGCAGGCATTGTGGTTGGTAAACTGGGTACCGCAACCACCTCTGTGGCAGAGCTGCATCAGGCCATCCACGATCCGGAAGAGACCGGCTTTGGTGTGTTGAATGAGGCGCAGCTGCAACAGGCAATCCAGCAGGCCCATGCCCGTGGGGAGAAGGTGATTATGACGAATGGCTGCTTTGATCTGCTACATACCGGGCATGTCAGCTACCTCTCTGAAGCAAGAAAGTTGGGAGAGCGGCTGGTGGTTGCGGTCAACTCGGATGAGTCGGTGCGACAACTCAAGGGAGAGCAGCGCCCAATCAACAATATTGAGTCACGAATGACACTGTTGGCTGCACTAGAGAGTGTGGATTGGGTGGTGCCGTTTACAGAAGAGACCCCAGAACGGCTCTACTGCAGCGTGCTACCGGATGTGATTGTGAAGGGGGGTGACTATAAGCCGGAGGAGGTCGCAGGTGGGCCGTGTGTGATTAAGAGCGGTGGAAGCGTAGAGATATTGAAGTTTGTGGAAGGACACTCCACAACCTCCATTGTTGAAAAGATTAAAGGAATAGAAGCATGATTATCGTAACGGGTGGTGCGGGATTTATCGGCAGTAATATCGTTAAGGCGCTCAATGATCGCGGCGAGACGGATATCCTAGTGGTGGATAACCTCACCAACGGGCGCAAGATGCGTAACTTGGCTGACCTCGATATCGCCGACTATATGGATCGTCTCGACTTTATTGAGCGTATCAATAACGATGAAGATTTCGGCAAGGTGCAGGCAATCTTCCACGAAGGGGCAACCTCGGCCACCACTGAGTGGGATGGCCACTTTGTGATGAACAACAACTACGAGTACGCCAAGTCACTGCTTCACTGGTGCCTGAAGCACAATGCCCAGTACCTCTACGCCTCTTCGGCCTCGGTCTATGGTGCAGGCACCACCTTTATCGAAGATCGGCAGTATGAGCATCCGATCAATATGTATGCTTACTCGAAGTTCCAGTTTGACCAGTATGTGCGCCGCTTACAGCCAGAGATGCAGAGCCAAGTGGTTGGCTTCCGCTACTTCAACGTCTACGGACCGCGTGAGCAGCACAAGGGGACAATGTCGAGCACCGCCTTCCACTTCAATAACCAGATTAAAGAGAGTGGCGTTGCCAAGCTTTTTGATAGTTGTGATGGCTATGCGGATGGAGAGCAGCGCCGTGACTTCGTCTATGTCGGGGATGCGGTCAAGGTCAACCTCTGGTTCCTCGATAATCCGGATAAGGGCGGGATTTTTAATCTGGGTACTGGGCGATCACAGGCCTTTAACGATATGGCCAATGCGGTGATCGACTGGCATGGTAAGGGGAGTATTGAGTATATCCCCTTCCCGGATCACCTAAAGGGGGCTTACCAGAGCTTTACCGAGGCCGATATCTCTGCGTTGCGCAGTATGGGATATGACGAACCCTTCCTTACAGTAGAAGAGGGCGTGCGGGAGTATATGGATATTCTCAACGGATGATGGTTGGTGTACCCCCATCCCAGCCTTCCCCCTATAAAGGGGAAGGAGTCAGGAGCACCCTCCCTCTTTTAGGGGGAGGGCAGGGGAGGGGGTGAAATGCAAAGAGTACCACCCAAAATAAAACAGAACGCACGAGACCTGCGTAAAAACATGACCGATGCGGAACGGACTCTATGGAGTAGAATAAAGAGTCGTCGACTACAAGGATTCCGTTTCCGTAGGCAACACCCCGTCGGGAATTATATTGTTGATTTTGTGTGCCTAGAGTTGAAGTTGGTGATTGAGTTAGATGGTGGTCAGCATATGGATCAACAGCAGTATGATGAAAGAAGAGATTCATTCTTGAAAGCTCAAGGCTTTACAGTGTTACGCTTCTGGAATAACAAAGTGATGAAAGAGGTGGATGGGGTATTGGAGTCTATTTTGACATTTCTACCCCCATCTCAATCTTCCCCCTACAAGGGGGAAGAGGCTGCAACTCCCTCCCCTTTGAGGGGGAGGGTAGGGGAGGGGGTAGAGAACTCATGAGTAAAATCCTAATAGTCGGCCCCTCCTGGGTAGGCGATATGGTGATGGCACAGAGCCTGTTCAAGGTACTGAAGCAGCAATCACCGAATGCAGTCATCGATGTACTGGCCCCAGCCTGGTCGCTACCCCTGCTAGAGCGGATGCCGGAGGTCAATCAAGGTATTGCGATGCCACTGGGGCATGGCAAGCTTGGGTTAGGAGAACGCTACCGACTGGGGAAAAGCCTGCGATCCGAACAGTATGACCAGGCCATTCTACTCCCCAACTCTCTCAAGTCCGCCATTGTGCCGTGGGCTGCAAAGATTCCAAAGCGTACCGGATTCCGAGGAGAGATGCGTTATGGTCTGTTGAATGACCTGCGCTTGTTGGATAAGCAGCAGTTGACGATGACGGTGCAACGTTTTGTGGCGCTGGCTGATGCTGATGGCGCAGAGCTGCCGGAGATTCCAGAGCCACAGCTGGTTGTTGTGCCAGAGCGTATTGACCAAGCGCTCTCATCCATTGGAGTACAGCGCCCAGAGGGCAAGTTACTGGTGCTCTGCCCCGGAGCCGAGTATGGTCCGGCCAAGCAGTGGCCAGCGGAGTACTTTGCCGCAGTAGCCAGAGAGAAGATGGAGCAAGGGTGGCAAGTGTGGTTGTTAGGTTCCGAAAAGGATCAAGTGATTTGTGATGAGGTGATAAGCAGTGTACCCCCTCCCCCTGATAGGGGGAGGGAAGGGGTGGGGGTAGAAAACCTCGCAGGCCGCACCACACTCGAACAGGCAATCGATCTAATGTCACTCGCAACAGTGGTCATCGGAAACGACTCCGGCCTGATGCATGTAGCAGCGGCGCTAGACCGTGATCTGGTGGCGATCTACGGCTCCTCCGATCCTAACTTTACACCACCACTGAACCAACGGGCACAGATCCTTGGTCTCAATCTGGAGTGTAGCCCCTGCTTTAAACGAGAGTGTCCATTGGGGCATACAAACTGCCTCACGCAGTTAGAGCCAGCCCAAGTGCTACAGGCGATAGAAGCCTTTCCAGTCAAATGAGAGTGCTGTTGATCAAAATCTCATCGCTGGGTGATGTGCTCCATGCACTGCCAGCATTGACCGATGCGGCGAACGCCATTCCCGGTATCCAGTTTGACTGGGTGGTAGAGGCACCGTTTGCTGAGGTTCCAGCTTGGCACCCCGCAGTGGATCGGGTGATCCCTGTGTCGATTCGACGTTGGCGCAGGTCGCCCCTGAAGGCGCTTTTATCTGGCGAGTGGTCGAGTTTTAAAGCTGCATTGAAAGCGCGTGAGTATGATCTGGTGTTGGATGCACAGGGCTTGATTAAGAGTGGGTTGATCACCCGCATGGCGCGTGGGCCAAAGTCAGGATTGGACCGCAACTCTGCACGTGAGCCATTCGCTAGTCGATTTTACGATCATCCGCTGGCCGTGCAGAAAGGGGAGCATGCGATTGTGCGTCTGCGCAAACTGTTTGCGCTGGCGCTGGGGTATGCGATGCCCGACACAGAAGCGGACTCAGGTATCCGTGTTGTGGGGCAGCAGTCGAGTAAACCCACTATTCTATTTGTGCATGGCACCACATGGATTACCAAGCACTGGCCCGACAGTTACTGGACTGCGTTGGCGGTACTGGTCAATAGTGCCGGTTATCGAGTGATGCTGCCATGGGGGAGTGAGCAAGAGCAGCAGCGTGCAGAACAGATTGCTGAGGGGCGAGATGCTGTGATCTTGCCAAAGAGCTCTCTCACCGAGTTGGTCGGACAGTTTCAGCAGGTGGAGGGGATGATCTGTGTAGACTCCGGCCTGGCCCATCTGGGAGCAGCACTAAAAATTCCATCAGTAACGATTTATGGCTCAACCAACCCCGGCCTAACGGGAACCTGGGGCGAAAATCAAGATCACGTTACTGCATCATTGGAGTGCTCTCCTTGCCTAAAACGAATGTGCCAGTTCCCTCCCCCTAGCAGGGGGACGACTCCAGGGATGGAGGAGATAGAGCGGAGCAGGAAGCCAGAGCCGAGGGTTAGGGAGGGGGTTGAAACCCACAGCAACCACATAGAACCGATATGCTACCAAGAACTCACCCCAGAAAAGGTCTGGGATCACCTCTCCAAATCATTGAATTCCTCCACGTAGTCCCCGTTTTATGGGAAGATACCCCCGTTTTTCTACGGAATAGAGTGCATCATGGAACAGAATCCAAATCTCTCCATTGTGATCCCCGTCTGCAATGAGGAGGAGAGCATCGGAACCCTGATCAAAGAGATCGATCAGGTGCTGGAGCGGTCGCTCGGCTATGAAATAGTCGTAGTGGATGATGGTAGCCATGATGGAACAGTTGCCGTGCTCAATGGATTGAAGCAGGAGCTTGATCAGCTGCGGGTGATTCGTCACTTGCAGAATAGTGGGCAGAGTACCGCGATCCGTAGCGGAATCAAGATGGCAAATGCACAGTGGATTGCCACACTGGATGGTGATGGTCAGAATGACCCTGCCGATATCCCCAAACTCTATCTGAAACTCACAGAAGAGGAGAAGGGTGATCCCGCACTGGTGGTGGCAGGACACCGTAAGAAGCGTAAAGACCACTGGTTCCGCAGCTTCTATTCACGTATCGCCAACCGTATCCGTGCCAACCTGTTACGGGATGAGACCCCAGATACCGGCTGTGGTTTGAAGGTCTTTTCGCGAGAGCGTTTCCTCGATCTTCCTTATTTTGACCATATGCACCGCTACATCCCCGCACTGTTTATTCGTCAGGGGGGGCGTGTGATTTCGGTGGAGGTCAACCATCGTCACCGTGAGCAGGGGACATCTAAATATGGATTTCATAACCGCTTCTGGGTGGGAATCATGGACCTGTTAGGGGTGCGCTGGCTACTCAATCGCGCAAAAACTCCAGAAGTAGAAGAGCTATAATCATGGTTGCAATCTATGCTCCCTCCTCCTTGCAGGGGGAGGGCTGGGGAGGGGGTAGAAACCAAAAATATTTGAGGAATAATTGATCAGATGGAAGATATCCCAACCTCATGGCTCATCCTCGGCTTTCTTGGCCAGGCACTGTTCTCGATGCGCTTCCTAATCCAGTGGATCTATAGCGAAAAAAACAAACGCAGCATGATCCCGACCGCCTTCTGGTACTTCAGCTTGGGTGGAGGGTTAACGCTACTCGCCTATGCCATCCTGCGTGAAGACCCAGTCTTTATTGTGGGGCAGGGGACGGGACTGTTTATCTATATGCGTAACCTGATGTTGATCCGCAAAGAGGCGGAGATGAAGGCTCAGGCAGAAGGAAAAGTAGAGTAGTAGATGTGGGGTAGTTGCCTTTAGCCCCTTCCCCATTAAGGGGGAAGGATGGGATGGGGGTGAGGAGCCCAATAAAGCACTTGAGTTCCAGTTATAAGTGTTAACATATTGACGAAAAATCCAAATTTTTGTTAATATCTAATAAAATGTTAACACTTGATCTATATACCCCTGAAGAGGTTTCTACGCAGATTGCCAACAGCGCGAAGCAGTTGCGCCTCTCTGCAAATATGAGCAGAAAGAGCCTGGCACAGCACTCTGGTGTAAGCCTCGGCTCTATTCAGCGCTTCGAACAGACAGGGAAGATCTCTCTGGAGCATCTGCTTAAAATCGCTCAGGTTCTCTCTGCGCTAAAGGAGTTTCAGCAACTATTCCCGCTGCCAGACCCTAAAACTATTCAGCAGCTACTGGAGAGAGAGAAGCTACCGAAGCGGGGGCGACGATGAGGCGGCTCAATGTACTGCTTGCGCTTGATCCGGCAGCCCCGATAAAAGTGGGTGAGCTGTTCGAGCAACAGAGGAACATCTACTTCCAATATGATCCTGCATGGTTATCGGATGGATTTTCGCTCTCCCCCTACCATTTGAGGTGCTCTCCAGAGCTGATTCAGGATGAAGTCGGTCTTTGGCAGGGGTTGCACGGAGTTTTTAATGACTCTCTTCCTGATGGTTGGGGGCTGTTGTTGATGGATCGTGAGTTACGCAAGTCAGGGGTTGATCCGCATCGTGTCAGTCCACTTCACCGGCTTGCATGGCTGGGTCACAGCACGATGGGAGCTTTGGTTTATGAGCCAGTGAGTGGACCAGATAGTGACTCATTACTGGTTGATCTGAACCGTCTTGCAAATAATGCACAACAGGTTTTTTCCGGGCAGAGCGATGAGGTGTTACCAGAACTGTTTCGAGCAGGTGGTTCCCCTGGGGGTGCCCGCCCCAAGGCACTGATTGCAACCAAGGGTGATCAGGTGATCACAGCCGATGGAGAGATCCCGCAAGGGTTTGTCTCTTGGTTGGTGAAATTTTCTGCAAAAGATGACTTTCCTGATGCAGGCAATATTGAATATGCCTACTCTTTGATGGCTAAGGATGCGGGTATTGATATGCCAAATACTCAACTGATGGAGGGGCAATACTTTGCTACCCAACGTTTTGACCGGACTGCGGCTGGGCGGCATCATATACACACCTTTGGAAACATGGTGGGGGCTGATTTTCGGGTTCCAAACCTAGACTATGAAGACCTGTTCCGAGTGGTGCTGGATGTGACCAAGAGTAGGCAAGAGCTACTGAAGAGCTTTCGACAGATGATCTTCAATATAGCGACTCATAATCGGGATGACCATAGCAAAAACTTCGCCTTCTTCTGGAGCCAGCCAGAGAGGGGGTGGCGCTTAACACCAGCCTATGACTTGATGTTTAGCAATGGCATACATGGGGAGCATACGATGACCGTTGCAGGAGAGGGGAGGCAGCCAGCCAAGTCTCATATTATGCAGTTGGCCAAACAGTTCTCAGTAGAAACAGAGGCCAAGCAATACTTGGATCAGGTGGGAGCTGTCGTTCAGAACTGGAAGCAGTATGCAGAGCAGGCAGAGGTTTCTGTGGCAAGCAGGGGGCTGTTTGAGCGCTTTCCAGTTTCGTGAAAAATTCTCGGTGGTGTTCGGTTTATGATTCCTGAAACTGTCTGTAGGTCACTAGTAAAATATGGTTCACCGACAACGTTCTATCGGTACTGTAGCCCAAAATAGGGTGTAGGTAAGTTCGGCAATTTTGGAGTTGATATGGTGGATCGTTTGCGGTTCGATTTCTGCTGGAGTGCTATCAAAAAGATCATCATTGTCCCATATAATAAGGCATTCAGAGTGCTGTTGGCGAAAGGGTTCCTCTCTGTAGTGATTACCGTGAATTGAGATTGGATTGTTTGGGTAGTGAGCAAGTAGGTGTGCACCCAAGAAAGCATCTTGAGTGAATAGTAGTGTATCTGATGGGATTGCAGGAAGTTGTTGCAGGCTCTCCATAATGGGGCGATTGACTCGGCTATAGTGACCCAAGTCAGGGCCGATTGTGAACTGTAACAGGCGGACGATAACAACCAGCAAGGTAACCACTAGAGTGGCTGTACTAATCCATTTCCAGACTGTTTTGGATAGTGGCTCATCCCTCTCCACCATCATCAACCACCAGAGTGGGAAAAGCATCATTAATGGGTGGAACCAGCGAACCTTGAAGTGAGGCATGGTAAGAAAGAGAGAGAGCACTATTACAGAAAGGCAAACAACCAAGTAATAACGAGAGAGCAGTTGTGCGGCAGGCTTCCTGTTTCTATGCAGAGAGAATCTTCGAAAAGAGAGAGGGGCAACTAGCAGAATCCAGGGAGAGACAAAGGCAAGTGCCGCGATAACGAAGTGCCCCAGAGAGTAGAGTCGTTCCACAGCAGCATTTCCAGATTGGATCTGTAGTTTCTGGTCAATTGCAGGGAACACCTCACTGGAGTGCTGAGATAACCAGAGTAGATGAGGCAGTGTGACTGCAAGTAAGGCAACCACCACAAGCAGTGCCTGCGGCTGTAATAATTGTCTGCGATAGGCGGGGATGGTGAGCGCAGCCAGCAGCAGAGGGATCATCAACAGCAGAAAGCTGTACTTTGCCATCAACCCAACTCCGAGCGCTACTCCCAAGTAAAGAAAGTCTCGTGGCTGCTGATGTAACTCAAGCCGTAGCAGTGCATGGAGTGTGGTGGTGATAGCCACCCCGAGCAGAATGGTATGGGTAAAGCCTTGGTGCATATGCCAGCCAAAGGAGGGCAACAGAAGCAGGGAGAGTATGGCTAGATGGCGTGTCTGAAAATGCTGGAAGAGATACCCACTGCTTAACCAAAGTGTCCAAAAGGTAAGGGCGATCAGTAGGTATTTAAGCAGCGTGAGTGCAAATAGACCAGTTCCAAAGATTTGGAACATCCCCCAAGATAACCAACTATAGAGTGGTGGTTGGGGTATCGGGTAGCCTAAAGCAAGATGCTGTGCATGGCGGAGTTGTTCCGCATCATCCAGTTGCAAGGTTTGAGAAAAAGAGAGCCGGATCACTAGGTGAATTGTCAGGTAGATCAAAAACCAGAATAGCGGATGCTGGTATGGTTTAGAATAGTGGCTCATCATAAGAGCGCAGTATACGTTTGCTCCGTGTCCGTTTGAAGGGTTAAAGCAGTGATTGATATAATTTCTGAGTTAGAGAGAGGTTGGTTGGATGTTTTTTTCGAGAAGTGAAAGCTCAGCTACTCTAGGTTCAGTTCTTTCCCTTACCCATTGGGTGAATTTCTTGGTTGTTGCCTACCTAGTTAGCGCACTGGTTCATAAAGGTCACGGCGGGGAGTTGGCTGTTGTCTTGATTTTTACAGCTCTGCTCGTTCCTGTTCTAAAGCTTAATCAGTATGATTACATTAATCTAAATAGAGAAGAGATGGTGCTGGTCGGTGCAGTTCTGCTCTTTGTTGTATGGAGTATCCTCGGCGCTTTTTTACAGCCAGATGGCCTAGAATTTGAAAATGCCCGCAGGCAGTGGAAGGCATTGGATGCTCCATCTCGCTGGTTGTTCTTATTGCCTCTGTTTTTCCTTTTTCGGCAGATTAAGATAGACTGGCGGTGGTTAGCGTGGGGGTTGAGTATCGCCATTTTTGCCGCTGTCGGTGTTGCTGTTCAGCAGGTCTACTTTGAGGGTGCAGGCCGAGCATCTGGCATGACCGGTAACCCGATTATTTTTGGTGAACTGCTGGTTGTTGCAGACCTGCTGACCTGGATGTTGATGGTTTATGCATGGAATACGCAGAGGGTAGGGATTGCAGTCTTGTTGCTCCTGGCAAGTTTAGCGGCGTTTTATGGCGCTATGTTGACGGGTACCCGAGGGGCACTGCTTGCATATGGATTGATGGTGGTGGTTTGGTTGCTCCATGGCTACAGAAACTTGGGGGGAGTGCGAGAGAAACTATTTTCTCGCGTAGCTATAATTCGACTCTTGGGTTTTGTGATGATCTTTTTTGTGGTTTCGCAAACCGCTCAATATAGAGCAATTGAAGCCAAAAGTATCCATGATTTTCAACTGCTGCAATCAGGGCAGCTGGATGGAGTGGGTGGGGGAAGAGGGGAGATGTTCAAGGTTGCTGTCGAAGGTGTACAACGATATCCATTTGGGGTGGGAACAGACAACTATCATGCGATTCTGGATGCCTTGGTTAAGGAGGGGTATTCCGGCTGGAGCCAACAGGAAAAACAGTTTTTACTGAAATTTAATCAGGCGCACAATGAGTGGTTGAACCTATCGATTGAAAATGGAATACAGGGGTTTCTGACCATGATGTTTATTTTTGGATATGCAGGGAAGGTGTTTTTTAATCGTTTAAAAAGTAGAGATGAACTGGTGGGTATCTATGCTGCCTGTGGAATGATGCTGTTGGCAGGGTATATTGTCTTTGGAATGACGCAGGCGGTATTCAGCCACAACACAACGTCTATATTTTTTATCTTGTTGTTCTATCTGTTCTTATCTCAGGTGACGAGGATAAACAGGGCAGACTCAATCAACGAAAGTGACCAATGTTCAACATAATAGAGCGAAAAATAGTTAGAGTACAGGGTGCTCTGTAATGGGTAGAGAGCAGCTTTCACTGGTGGTCATTACGTTAAATGAGGAGCAGAGAATACAGCAATGTATTGAAAGCGTACCTTTTGCTGATGAGGTTGTTGTGGTTGACTCGGGCAGTACAGATCGAACCATTGAAATTGCAGAGCAGGCCGGTGCAAGGGTGATTCACCAGCACTGGTTGGGTTACGGCAGGCAGAAGCAGTATGCGGTGGAGCAGGCGAATAATGATTGGGTGCTCTCACTGGATGCCGATGAATGGTTAAGTGTGGAACTGTCTCAATCAATTCAAAATATACTGCTTGTCCCCAGGCTTTATGCCTATCAATCGCCCCGTTGTAACCGCTTTATGGGGCGTTGGCTTAAACATGGTGAAGGGTATCCTGACCTCTCTCTACGGCTATTTCATCGTGCATATGCCGAATGGAGTAGTGATGTTGTGCATGAAAAAGTGGTCGCAAAAGAGGCAGTGGGTGTCTTGAGTGGCGACTTGTTGCATGAGTCAGAAGAGACGTTGCAACAATACCTCGATAAACAGAATCGCTATACTACGTTGCAGGCAGAACAGCTCCATCAGAAAGGTAAGCAATTTGTGCTACCCAAACTGTTTCTAAGTCCACTGCTACGATTTATCAAATTCTATTTTTTTCGTAGAGGATTCCTCGATGGCGTGCCTGGTTTGATCCACATTCTGATTGGTTGCCACAACAGCTTTATGAAGCAGGCCAAACTGCTTGAGAAAACGCTGTCTGACTGAGAATAAATTGTAATGAGTAATAAGAGACTTGAACTTCAAGGGTTGAGAGCTATTGCTGTCTTAGCCGTAATGATCTTTCATCTGAATGCAGACTGGCTTCCCGGGGGGTATTTGGGGGTCGATGTTTTCTTTGTGTTGAGTGGCTATCTGATGGCTCTAGTCCTTACACGATATGAGCATATTGGGTGGGGTGAAATCAAAGGGTTCTATGCGCGTAGGCTGGCACGAATTGTTCCGGCTGCATTTGTAGTAGCAGCGGTAGCTGCCCCATTTGCACTATACGTACTGCTTCCATTTGATATGCGTGACTTTTCCGCATCTCTAGTGGGGCTTGTCACCGGCATCTTGAATATCATGGTGGCCAATAATATTGGATATTTCTCACCATTAGCAGATTCGCAACCACTGCTCCACTACTGGAGTTTGATGGTAGAACTGCATTTTTACCTGCTGATCCCGTTGGTATTCTGGTTGGCGGCTAGATTCAAGCTACCTTTGACCGGAGTGATTGTATTACTGACCGTTATCAGTCTTGGTTATGCCGATTATCGAGTCGGTCAGTCACCAAATGACGCTTACTATCTGTTGGCCTCCAGAGCTTGGGAGTTTTTAGTTGGTGTGCTGCTGTTTTTGGGAAGAGACAATCTGAGAACCCCTCAACTTGACTGGATTACGCCATGGATTGGGCTGGTTATTGTGACTTGGGGCTTTGTTTTCTTTGATTCGAGTTACCAGCATCCCTCACTGTTTACTACCTTCTTTATTTTTGGTGTGTTGCTATTGATGCGGTTGTCATCTTCACACCCTCTTGTGAGTCTGTTATCAAGCAGGCCACTGGTTTATCTGGGAGACATCAGCTACAGCGTATACCTGTGGCACAATGTGTTGATTGTATTGTTGGTGCAAAAAGTGGGTGAGCTTAACTTACTGCATGCATCTGCTATCTTTGTCTTAACACTTTTGCTGGCGCATATGACCCGCACCTACATAGAGCTGCCTTTTCTTAAAGCTGGCCCCAAAACAAGCTGGAAAAAGGGGAGAGGCCCCCGTTTTTATGCGCCGTTGATTCTGTTTTTCATTGTTTTTGGTGGATATGGATTTGATACTAAAGGCTATTCTGGACTTTGGAAAACACGAGTCTCCGATGCATCCGTTCAAGCCTATGAGCTTTACATGGGCGGTAAAAATTACCGAGAGGTCGATGCCGAGTCAGAATGTTTTTATCGGTTTGGTTCGGTTGAAACAGCAGATCTAGACCGAGTGAGGGGGTGCAGCTCCAAGTATGGACGAGGTGTTCTGGTTTTGGGCGACAGCCACTCAATTGGTGTTTTTAGGGCCTTAAACTGGGCACGTATGGAAGAGAAACTGAACGCGCCTTTTGTGACAAATCTGTCTAAAGGTGGGTGTGGTGTAACAACAGAGAAGAGAGACTGTTTCTTTCATCAGCTTAGAGCAGATTCCAAGTGGATCTCTGAGAACTATAAAACAGTTATCTATGTCCAGCGTGGCACGGGCCTATTAAAATCAGGCGTAGAGCCACACCAAGTACTGGATAATGTAAAAGGTGATGCAGTGCTAGAGTTTTTGTCGCCACTGGCAAAGTCCATAGAGGTGATCTGGCTTGGCCCCCGTATTGAAGCGAACCGATATGTTTCCCGATATGTCTCGGCAGGTTGTGATCACGGCATAGAGCCAGATAAGCTGCATGGAGAAAAATTAAAGCGTTTGAACAGAGAGCTGGCAGTGAAGACTGCATCAAGCAACATGAGCTTTATTGATGCTGAGAATTATGATTTTGGTGCCTATGGTGATTGTGAGAAGCTGTATTGGCGAGATGCGGATCACTGGACAAAACAAGGTGTGAAAGAAATTTCAGCACCGTTGTCTCGGTTGTTGGGGTTTGGTCTGCCGACCTCTCCTGAAAGTATGCACAAGAAACAGTAAGAGCACTGTAACCAGCAGCAACCACAATGAAGACGTCATCCAGCCAATCAAAGATTCCATATAGATTAGATATCCAAGGGCTGAGAGCAATCTCGGTGCTTCTGGTGATTTTCTTCCATGCTGGGATCAGCGGATTCGATGCTGGCTATTTAGGGGTAGACATCTTCTTTGTCATCAGTGGTTACTGGATGACAATGTTAATTCTGCGTGACCTGGATCAGGGTACTTTTCGGTTTAGAGATTTCTACGCACGTCGCATACGCCGCATATTGCCAGCACTATACTTCAGCCTGTTACTGGCGCTAATCGTTGCATGGTTTGTGCTCTGGCCACAGGATTTTCGTGATTTTATGAAGGTGCTGGGTAGTACAGTCCTGCTGTTCTCCAATAATGTACTGTGGATTCTAGGAGATGGATACTTTGCCCCAGAGATGGAGTATCAGCCTCTGCTCCATATGTGGAGCCTCTCGGTTGAAGAGCAGTTCTACCTGTTTTTTCCACTGTTTCTGTTTCTCACCGGGTTCTTATGGAAGAGCCTGCGTTATGGGTTGGCTATATTGGTCTCGATAGCCAGCTTTGGTTGGGCTATCTGGTTTTTCTCTGCCTCTACAGATGGGCCATCTTTTGTGTTCTACCAGTTACCGGGGCGTATCTGGGAGTTCTCAGTGGGTGGGGTAGTAGCTTGGTGGGTCTTGCGTGGAAAACCGACCACACCGTGGTTAGGCTATATTGGGGGGGCAATGATCGCCTCAGTCCTAGTGTTGCATGAACCCGCAGATCAAGGGCCAGGTATAAGTATGCTATTGGTTGTGTCTGGGGCGGCTCTCTTACTTCTGCCCAGCTCGGCTGTTACCGTGAAATGGATGCCAGCAAGAGTGCTTGCATGGCCCGTGTTGGTATGGATCGGGGGGATTAGCTTCTCACTCTATCTGGTTCATCAGCCGATTCTTGCATTTGCTAGGCATTTTGGTCAGATCGAACCGCTGTTTTTATTGATGTTGTCTTTGGGGTTAGGGCTTCCAGTAGCAACACTGATGAAAAAATATGTTGAAGACCCATTCCGTAACTCTAAAGTGATACCGCGTAAGATGTTTGTTGTTGTAATGAGTGTGTCGACACTGCTGCTGGTGGGTACGGCGATATATGCAGCCAAAAATAAAGGGCTGCCGGATCGGTTTGATGCTCTGACTACCAGCATCACCGAGACGGCATGGGGCTCCCCTCTAAGAAAACAGTGTCATGATGTTGACCCTGATGAAGCATGTGTCCATTTCGGTGATATTAGACCAAGCTGGGTGATCTTAGGAGATAGCCATGTTCCTGCACTGGCTTATGCACTGGGTGAGCGACTTGAAAAAGAGAATGCCTCGATCTTGCACCTGTCCGTGAGTGGGTGTGGTTTGGCGGATGAGCGTAGCCGCTGTCGTGCATGGTATTCTAAGGCAATAGAACGAATTATGCGTGATGATACGTTGAAGCATGTAGTGCTCTCTTCACGGTTTGCCTCCCAAATGTATGGTACGCACAAAGACACTTGGCCGGATGTACCCAGAATGAAATCTACTGAAGAAAGAGATAGGATCAAAAAAGAGTATACGAAAGCAATAGAGGCTTTTGTTGCAGCAGGCAAGCGGGTGATTTGGGTTCAGCAGGCACCAGAGGTGGGATTAAATCTTTCCGCTGTGATGAGGCAAGCGGTATCTCAAGATGGGGTTGCTGTGTCCGTTTCGCGAGCTTGGTGGGAAGATCGCACAGAAGGGTTTGAAGAGTATTTTGATACCCTGAGAAAACGAGTGCTTTTCATTAATCCGGCGGATATTTTTTGCGGTCAAGAAGAGTGTTATGCGGTGAAAGATGGAAACACCTATTATCGTGACAGAGACCACCTGTCATTGTTCGCCGCACGTCAAATTGTAGATGAAATCAAACAGCAAAGGCAGTAATGCAGTTGAATGACCCAGGAGGCTGTATAGTGTAATATATGGAATTATTTTTTTTAAAACTATATGTGTGGGGAATTAAATGAAGATTAAAGTTGTTCCAGTTTTTAGTCGTAGAGAGCAGAGAACAGAATGGGTATATAAAAATTATAAGGAGATATTTCTAAATAGTAAAGTATTAGATGTAGGATGTTATGAGGCTCCATTAAGAAATATTGTAGGAAAAGAAAGTTATACTGGTGTTGATTTTGTTGGTGATCCAGATGTTAAAATAAATTTAGAGGATATATCAGTTCTTCCATTTGCAGATGGGGATTTTGAAACAGTTATTTGTGTGGAAGTTCTTGAGCATCTTGATAATATACATAATCTTGCAAAGGACCTTTTTAGGTTATCAAGAAAAAATGTGCTGATATCGCTTCCAAATGCTTGGAGAGATGCAAGGGTGAAAGTTGAAAGAGGTCGTGGAGAAATTGCGCACTATGGGCTTCCTCTTGTAAGGCCTTATGATCGGCATAAATGGTTCTTTAATGCTGAGGATGCAGCGTCATTTTTGGGAGACATTGCGCCAGATGGATGGTCTTGTGAGCTGATAACAACGGAGCCAGAAAGAAGTAAGGTTGTAATGAAGTTGAGAAGATTTAGGTATTCAGAGTGGTCATATATAAATAGATACTGTCAGACTGTATGGGCTAAATATGAGTTTTCCTTAAATGAATGATAGGATGGTTTATTTGTTATAGTTCGTGCTAGGTGAGTTAGAGTCTGGCTACTATTGAATATGTTATATTATTTTTCTAAATAATCCCCGTTGTCTTGGTGGCTTTTTGACACGCTGAGAAACCGAGTGGTTTCCATTTGATCCGGCAGATATTTTTTGCGGTGAAGAAGAGTGTTATGCGGTGAAGGGTGGAATTACTCAGTATCGTGACAGGGACCACATGTCACTATCAACAGCACGAGAGGTTGTTGCTGAAATTGGTCAGAGAGGGGGGGTAGGTTAAATCAAGCAAGTTTGTTGTTGTATCTATGATGTTGAGCGAGACTTTATAAGTAAGTATATGTGTTCAAGATAGAATCGATTGGCACCTCTCCGTAGGTTTCTCTCTTGCCGAATAAACTTATTGGCGGCTTTCTCTGCCGTGTGTTGAAACGTGGTTTTAGAAGAATTGCTGATTGTTGTGGGTGAGCTTTTTTTCGGGTTGGTTAAATGGCTGCGTTTAGGAATAGGGAATAAACCTAGGTTTCTTAATCCATTTTTAAGCCCAAAGCTTTTTGAAGAAGCTATTTCAAGTCCTGTATGGTTAGTGAGTTTTTGAAAGCCATTATTGGATATATAGAAGATATGCCCTGGAGTTGTAAGTGCAGCTTGTCTATCTTTATTAAATTGGCGTATTTTTGGCTTTATCTCATTTGTTCCATTTGGAATTCGAACATAGATAAATCCATCGGGGGTGAGAAGATCTGTGGCTCTTTCCAGAAAACGTTTTGGGGCTGGTACATGTTCAATGACATCTCGTAGATGTATGCAATCAAAGGATTTGCCATCAAGTTGGGGTGAAAAAATATCCCCATAAATGAGTTCTAACCCTGTCCTTTGTGAGGCATCATTTATGGCATTCTCGTTGATGTCTAAGCCAGTGGTTTTCCATTCAGACTGTTTTTCAATACCCAAAAGAAAATCGGCAGCACCGCAGCCGATATCTAGCAATGTCCCATGTTGTTTATGAGGATGAAGGTAGACCTCTGCAAAACCTTGACCTCTGCCGAATTGCTTCGGATTATTTCCACGGTAAAAATTGTAACCATCGGAGTAATGTGCTTCTAAAGCTGTGTCAGTTGGTATTGGATCAAAGTAGTATGAATGACATTCTTGACACTGGGAGATTGGGTAAGATGTATCCTTGTTTTGAAGGCGCATTAGCAGGTCGATTTTTTCAATTTTTCCTCCCGTACATATTGGGCATTTCATAATGGCTCTCTACTAAATTGGAGTGATAAATATGGATGACATAAGGCCAATGTCATTTGCTGTGTTCGTGGCGCCATTTTCTGAGTTTTTTAAATGGCATGCTGAGAATGAATTTTCTGAAAAATTGGAGTCTACCATATAGGCTAGTTATCCAAGGAGTGCTCTTTGGTATGTACCATGAATTGAATCCAGTGCGGCGGACCCTCTTAAAGCCTTGTGATGTGAGGTAGTGGTGAATGGAAAAGTCTCGCCCCCAGTCCTCAATCAGTATCAAGTCACATGTGATTTCACTGAAATTAATGCCGCGAAGAACATCAACTTCTGTTCCCTCTGTATCAATGGATAGGAAATTAAGATGCTTCCACCCTCTTTCCTTAACGAGTTCCCCTAATGTTTTGACCGTAACATTGATAGCTCCTGTTATGACATGGTCATCCATGATCTGTTGAGCATCAAGAGTGGATTGTCTATCGGCTACTGTGAATGTCATTTCTCCTGCGGTAGCTTTCTCTGGAGAAGTTAGGGCGCACTCCTCAACATCAATATTCGAGTCACGGAATTTTTGAGCATGATCAGGCAGAGGCTCAACTACAAACCCTTTCCAAAGTGTGTCCCAAAAAATTTTGCTTACTGCGCTATCAGGATGATTTCCCCCAATATCTACAAATACACCTTTATTAGTATGAAAGAAAAAATTTAGGAGGAAGTCTTCTTCATGTGAGTTCTGATATACGGAAGGTTTTGTCAAGTAATTGGTTAGTATGTTTTTGTTCATATAAAAAGAGTTATCAAAGTCAATTGTATAGTGTTTCCATACGGTTTGGGAAACTGAGGTAGTAACATTAAAGGTTAAGTTTGCGTATTGTATTGTTTGATGTATATGAAAAATTTTAAAGGCGTTGTGCTCTCAATCGAATAGTGCGTTTAAGAAAAGAGCGCTTTAGTCTGCTTAATAAGTCTCTACTTTGTGTTTCAGCTGGGCTATGGTCGCCTCCAAAATATTCTCGGTAGCGCCGTTGGACTAGGCTGACTAGATCGGAAGGGTCTACAGTCCTGACCTTAACTGCAGTAAAATGTGAAAGTACCCGTGTACCTTTCCCAATAAAATAGGGTGGAGGTTGATCTTGAAGGCTGTGTGATATGTAGCTCTCTTTTTTCCCATCAATAAAGTGAAAATGGAATGAGAACTCACTAAATCCAGCGGCTTCATAGAAGTCGAAAAAAAGAGTAGGTGAAACTTGGTAGAATCCATGGTCAACCCAGTTGTTTGTGGGGACGTGGTGAATAATCCTTCCGCCTGTTTTTAGCATGTGAGCTGTGTTACGTAAGACCTGTGCAATATCAAAGCAATGTTCCAGTGTTCCCCCATCGTAAATTAAGTCAAAGGCTTGTTTATATTTTTCATTAATTGGACGATTGAGATCTACAACGTGAGTTGCTCCTTCGTCTGGGTAAAAGTCAATAGACTCAACTTGGTTACAACCTAAAGATTTGAATACCCCGGTACTGGGAGCTTCCAGTGTAGGTTCAGCCCAGTTTGCGCCATATTTTGATAAAATTGAACAAATTTCTTTTGAGTTGGCTGAAACTTGTTGAACACCATACATCACAGCCTTTTCGTAATGCTGTCCCTGAAGTGTCATAGCTAGCAGTTTTATTGCTCCTCGCGTCATACCCATAATTGCTCCCTTTGTCGTTGTTTTTGCATAGTGGCCACTATTGTTGAGCGAATTTCTATGAGCTTGGTCCGTGCAGGTCGAGCCAAAGTAGAAGTACAAGCAGAGAATAAGTTAAGCGAATTTGGCCGTGACCAGTTCTCGATTTTTTCCACAAAGCTTGTGCTGTTGTAGCGTTTATAAAGGGTGCAATATCATTAGAACGTGAAAAGAGATCATCGCCTAGCTCTTGCCAGGGCCCCTTAAATAAATCCCTAAGCGGAACTGAGAAACCATGTTTTGGACGATTCCATACACACTCAGGAAGGTGGCGTTTTGCAAGCATCCGTAGTATCAATTTTCCACCATCTTCATCAAAGTGTTGGCTGCTGGGTTGACTAAGTACGCTATCGATTACTGCATTCCCGATTAAGGGAACACGAACCTCCAAACCGTGGGCCATGCTGGCTCGGTCAGTCTTGACCAAGCAATTTTCTGAAAGGTATGTCCACAGATCGGCTCTCATCAAGCTGGCAGTGTCCATTTCTCCTGAGAATGATAAAGCCAGTCTGCGCCATTGTCCCAAAGTATCTTCGGCATGACAGTGTGGAAAAATATTGGCAGAAAATAATTCTTTTAGGCTCTTGCGAGAGGTAGGCCAAGGGCCTGCTTCTACTTGCCTATAAAGCATGCGTTCTTCTCCCCATAAAGCACGCCGTAGCAATTTTCCCGGCAGTATGCCACGCATTACGGCATTACGTAAAGTTGATTGTCCTAACATGCGAGGAAAGTCAGATTGTTGGACACCATAACGTGGGTAGCCAGCAAAAAGCTCATCACCGCCATCTCCACTTACAGCAACAGTAACATGGTTTCGAGTAAATTCAGAAAGGGCGTGAGTCATGACATAAGCAGAATCTGCTAATGGTTGGTCAAGGTCAGCAATAGCGGTAGTAAAGCGTTCTGCTGTGATATTGGGCGCATCGATGACATGGTGTTCACAACCAAAATGTTGAGCCACAGACTTTGCATATTTAGTTTCATCAAAAGCTTTTTGTTGGAAACGCATGCTAAAAGTTTGTAAATGTTGAGCGCCATTTTCTACCAAATAACGTACAGCCAAACTGGAATCTATTCCTCCAGATAAAAATGCTCCTAATGGCACATCAGCTATGCGTTGTGCACGAATGCTGGAGTTTATAGCACAATCCACTTGTTCAATGAGTTCAGTGTGAGTTAGTTGTTGATCTGTAGGGTTGGGAATTTTCCAGTATTGTGTAATTTTTACTCCATTCTGTTCGGACCAGTTAAGCTGGTGAGCAGGTGGTAATTGTTTAACATGTTTGTAAAAGCTGTGTGGTGCCAAGCAGGTTTGGTATGCGAGGTAATCACGTACTGCCTCCCAATCAAATTCACAAGGAAAACCTTTTATCTGTCGAAATGCAGCCAAGGTTGAAGCAAATGATAATCCTTGGTGATCGGAATAAAAGAAAGGTTTTATGCCCATGCGGTCGCGAGCTGCGCTTAAGGTTTGTGTTTTTGCATCCCATATAGCATAAGCGAACATGCCATCTAGTTTTTTGACTAGAGAGTCTCCCCAGGCTATATGACCATTCAGTAGTACTTCGGTATCTGAGTGGGTAGAAAATTTGTGGCCGAGTCTTTCTAGTTCTGCACGCAGTGTTTGAAAGTTATAAATTTCACCATTGAATACTATGGTAAAGCGCTCGTCTTGTGTGCTCATGGGTTGGTGTCCGCCAGCTATATCAATAACTGATAATCGGGTATGCCCCAAAATGACCCCTCCTAAGTTAAGAATATTTCTATTATCTGGGCCACGTGATGCAAGTGCCGCAAGCGCTGAAGCTGCCTGTGCATGCCAAGGAGTATGAATTAGTCCAAGAATACCGCACATAGTACTAGTGGTTTGATGACTGGTGAGCAAGTGCTTCCCATGCACTTGCTACCTTATCAGGTAAGTAGGGTGAAAAATCCATTCTATCCAGAGTTGGTGGTGTTTTGAGGAATTTGATCAAGGTGTTAGCTAGGGCATTTACGTCGCCACAAGGCACTAGACATTCTGGCATGTCACGTAGAATTTCTGCTGGCCCAGAAGGACAGTCAGTACTGATGACAGGCGTACCACAAGCTAAGGATTCGAGTAGCACATTGGGGAGCCCTTCATGGTCTGAACATAGCACAAGTAAGCGAGCCTGTGTAATCCAAGGGTATGGATTGGTCTGGAATCCGGCAATGTGTACCCTATCCTGTAAGCCACGTGCTGTGATCATGTTGGATAGCTCATGGTTGGGGGCGGTGAGTAGTATTAGATCAGGTAGCTCTGTCAATAAATGCCAAGTATCAAGTAGTAGATCATGACGTTTCTGTGGAGAAAAACGTCCGACATGAATAACATAAGGATTATGATGAAGAGGTTTGGATGATTGGGCAGAGAGCGCGCGAATGCTGGATAAATTGAGTGGGTTTGGAATGATATGATGTATAGAGGTACGCTTTAATGTATGACACAAGTCGTTGGCTACTCCCTTGGAAACTGAGACTAGAGGGGCATTATTTCCATATAAGGCTTGATAACGGCGCTTTCTCCGTTTGGCTTTATTTGGGTTTACTTTTTCAAGTGCAGAAATTTCAGAACCAAGGGTGTTTGCGATGCGGGAATAATGTCGTGGTAATTGTGCTAATTTCACAATTTCATCGGCATAGGGCAAGGTAGAGATGATTAAGTCATATGTTTGATTATTGCTATTGAATTTTTTTTTAAGTTTCCGAGCACTAAGTCGTTTTCCAAGCCAGCCATGTGAGGAGCGTTTAAATCCATTGCCTAGTATTTCTACTGTTAGTTCATTGGGTAGTGTATGTTCGATCTTGTTTTCAAAAATCAGTATGCTTGCAATATGACCGCGCTGGATTAGTAGGTGTGCAATTTTTAGGATGGCTTTTTCTGCACCGCCACCAGAAAGGTCTGTTGTGATAAAAATAAAATGCATTTTAGACAGTATTAAAATTAGTGTTTATTATGATTTTTTTGCAATTACTATGAGGTGTGGCTGCCTTTTGTGTCTTTTAAGATGTCGTTTTACAATCTTTATGGGAGACGTTCCAACGTATTTTAAGTCGATTTCATGAGTATGTTGCACTGTAAAGTTATTGTGTTCTATTTCTTTTTTTAGACTATCTGCAGACCATGAGTAACAGTGTTGCCACCGATGGAAAATTTCCATGGTTAATGGGTTAATGATTAAGTTGTTCGCTAGGTTTTCTTGGTTTGGTGTGCTAATAACTAATGTGCCATTTTTCTTCAGTATTTTGTGTATTTGACCCAGAACTAATGACCTTGTTGTGGTGTCTAAGTGTTCAATTACCTCCAATAAGAATACGACATCAAAGCAGCTATCTTGTTGAGTGATGGTGTTATTGTTAAAGGCACCAAGATAGTCAGGATGATTGCAGAATTTATTATTAGATGATTCACTGCTTTCTTGAGAAAGATCAAAGGTCGCTGTATGGACTCTTTTATTTAATAATTGGTTTGTAAAAAAACCATTTCCTGCTCCATAGTCTAATGCCTGACTACTATTTTTTATGTATGGATATATGAAATCTGCTAGATTCTGTCCATGCTGGTAAGTGAAGTAATTTTCCGGGAATAAAGACTCGAAATCCCAGAAATCTTTTATAGATTTTTCGGTCCATGTCATTATTTTATACTTGGATAAGGTAGGATTTTCTTGAACTGCTTGTTCGATAGATTTCATAGTTGTTAGAGAGATCCTTATTAATTGTTAGGCATAGTTTAACAAAATAAATGGTTATGTAGATAATATTTGTCCTGAATTATATAAATAGCATTCTAAAACCTTTAGGTTGAGCCACTCTTCTGTATATGGGTCTTTAAACTGTCGTATCCATTGGTGAGCATTATATATAATTTTCTCTGCTTCATCAGAGTGATCAATGTAATATTTAACTTTTTCTTCTATATCAGAATAATCATCTTTGAGTTGTACATAGTGGATACTGGGCCTCAGAAGTCCTTCCATTAGCCATGTTTCGTATTTCGGTTTTTTCATGAAAAGCAAAGAGTTAGATGAAAGAATCCATTTGGTACTAGTAGCTACGTCATTGCCCTCAATAGATAGTATGAACTTGTTCTGAAGCTGATCTGTAATGCTCATGAATGGCATTTGCCACTGTGGGTTTAGATAGTTGTTTTTATTATGTTGACCAACATCAATAAGGGGTGATTTGCCAAAAAAATTATTTAAGAATTCGATACGGTGCTGTTTGTAGGCAGCACCTCGCCAAATCAGTTTGTTGTTTTTTTCTCGAAAAAGAGTTGAATCATTAACGAACTTAAAGTGACGAATTTTTACAAACTTGTAAAGTACTGATTGTGTGTTAGGTTGTTCTGATGTGGCAATTGGCCGGCTTTTTACCAAGGTTGGTATTTCTGGCACATGTGTAACATCTCGAAAAAGATAGGCGACACGTGCATCTTGAGGAAAATAGCGCGCATACTCCATCAGATCAATCCAGTACATACTACCAGCTCCTCTAAGAGGAATATCTTTTATAGGTATACCTTGATTGCCTAGTGAAAAAGGTTTAGTGTTCTGGTTATAGTAATTTAGACGCTTCATCAATGCCTTTTCATCGAAGTTGTGCATGCGAGCTTCAAGTTTACTGTAATTGATTTTAAGCAGGCTTTTTGGATAAAGTAAGCGCCCAAATCCTTTTAAGTAGTATAAGAAACGGTTGTGTTGTGTATGTAGTAGTTGCCTTGGGATCATAGCAGTAAGTAGAGCCTCCTCAAAAACTTAGGACTGGCCACCATTCCAATGACCCACCTGAGAATTTTCTCCAGACCTCGCCGTGGTTTTTCGCTGGGAGCATACTGATTGTTGGGTAACCGTACCGCCTCCCATAAAAAAGGGCTACGGCTCTGCTTTTGCAGAGCCTAAAAAAGACCTTCATCAGGATCAACAGGTTCATTACCAGGAAGATGCTGTTGATCCAGACCTCACTGGTCCTGGCTTTCTTGGCCCTGATGTAGTTCAGGTTGTAACCATTTTTGCCTTGTCCAAATTTACCTTCAATCGGGATCCGTTGACAATATTCCTGGTGGCGTTGCTTCTTCAGCCGTTTCAGCTCCTCACGATTCTCCTCGGTGACTTTTTTGGGGCGACCCAGTGGTTTTCCTGCAAAACGAATTTGGTGTTTGCTGAGATATTTTCGATTCTCCCGATTACCATAGACCGGATCTCCCAGTACTGCTTCAGGATAGTGTCCGTAACGTTCACGGTAGACCTCTACCTGTGCCTCTAGGTCATTGCCTTCATTGAAGGCTTCCCAGCGTATTTGGTCGACTCGTGCTATTCCATCTTCTGTTAGGCTGGCACTGAGCTTGGCACCAAACTCAACATTTTTGTTGAGCTTCCCCCGGATGATGGGGCGCACATGGGGCTGGCTGATGCTGACGATTCGGTGATCACAGCGGCGCGTATTGGTGCGGTACATCTCTCTCTGTTGCTGGTAGAGGTGCTGGATGACCCAGTAGCGGTGAAGAAGCCAGCGCGGTAAGGGAATCGGGGCACCCTCAGGATAG
>Ga0209685_1000340_pt1 | contig 33951 bp, 30 predicted proteins | sample SaaInlV_DNA_120m_FD_184685 | JGI IMG/M metagenome (GOLD analysis project Ga0209685, IMG submission 184685) | Marine microbial communities from expanding oxygen minimum zones in the Saanich Inlet - SI075_LV_DNA_120m (SPAdes) (version 2) | ecosystem: Environmental > Aquatic > Marine > Unclassified... | reverse complement strand
ACTTATATTAGGATAAGCTTCTGAAATATTCTTTCCAAGCCAAGGTAGTAATGCGATAAATATTCATAATAACAGTATTCATAATTCTATGAAAAATTTCTTTATAATTCACTTATTATTTATAAAACTAAGTACTAATAATCAGAATCAAATAGAAAGAGAAACAAGTGCAAACATAGTTTCAAATCAAACTATATTACCAGGATTAACTACAACGTTCATTTTTCACCATAAGTCTGCTTTTGTAAATATAGCGAAGAAAATAAATATATATCATAAAAATCAAACTAATCATAATCTAGCAAAAGTTACAACTCATATAATTGCAGATATAAGTAATAATGATGTAAATTTAATAGAAAAAGCGAATCAAGCTAAAAGTCAGATTATTAGAATTATATATAAAAAACCTCATCCTTGTATTCCTTCTCCTTTGGAGGAGAAAGAGGCTACAATTTTATCTTTGGTATTTTCTAGTAAAGAATGTTTGTGTTCTAGCGTGTTAGATTCCTTTAAATAATATTTGTATAGTAGATATAAACTTATAATACTAACAAAAAATAAACCTGGGTCTAGTTTCATGTCTTTAGCCTGTTGAAAAACAACCATAGGTAAAGAAATAAAAATAGTTCATACAAGTAATGGTATATTGATAAAAGTTTTTTCTCATTTATTTCAAGTAGATTTAAGTAAATCACTAGTAATCAAAACCAAAGCAATAAAACTTAAGAATCATCATACATTATTAAAGAAAAATGCTAGAGTTGGTGATCCAAACATATAACCAATACCAGTAAATGTTTGCCAAGCATACATTTGACCAAGTGCAATTATACTACCAGCTTCAGCCATCAAGTGAGGCATATTCATATAAGCTCATAAATCATCCCATCAAATAGGAAATGGTCTTACAATAGAAATCAGACTAATACTTAATACGAGAGTCGAAACTAAAAATAAAAATTCTGTAGAAATTAATTTTAGATAATTTCATTCTTCAATATCTATTTCAAAACTATAATCTACAATTCATTTAAAAACAGCTATCAATTCTTTATATGAAAAAACAATAAATCAAATCAATATAGCAAATACAATCCATATATTATAAAAACCTAAAATTCAAAATATATCAAGCAGAAATACAAAAGAAAAAAATCAAATTCATATTGATAACAAAAATTTATAGATACTAGTTTCTGATTCAATACCTGGTAAATATCAAATAAGTTTTTTTCAAAAAGCTAAAGATATTAAAACTATAGAAACAGGTATAAATGAAAAATAAAGAATTTTAAAATATAATACTATTCAACTTCCTAATGAATCTCCATTAAAATGAAAAAATAAGACACAAAGTATAAATAAATGAAGTGAGAAAAAACCAAGTACTTTTAATAAAGAAAAACTAGCTTTTTTATCAGATAATTCAAACTGAAAAAATTTATAAACAGAATAAATTATTCAAACAATGAGAACATAAATCCAATAACCATTGAAATTCTCTATATGTGCAGAATTAGTAAAATAATAAAAATAAATTATAATAAAACTAAAAATAGCCAACGCTAATACTTTTAATAAATAAGAAACCATGCTAAAAATTAAATTAAAAATTATTATATACATAATAGTTTTTTAACAAAAAAGCTCAAGAAAAATTTTGTTTTTATGTTAAAAAGTGTAGGATTAAGAGAATAAATTAAATACTTAGTTACTTAAGTTCTAATCCATCCCCTCGTGCCTCGGTATTTCCTTTGGCCCTAAAGGATACACCTCCGGATAAAAAGGAAGAAATTTCTCTCTTTTTCCAAAGGGAGTACCCGAAGGGGGAGGGATTAAAATATGAGTACACAACAATAATAACTAACTAAAATATAATTATGGACTACTTCAAAGAAAGTTTAAAATTACACGAAAAAATAAAATGAAAGATAGATTTTAAATCAAAGCTAAAGCTGGAAACGAAAGAAGATTTAAGTTTAGCTTATACTCCATGAGTAGCAGAGCCATGTAGAGAAATAGCAAAAGATCCAGAAAATGCATATAAATATACTATCAAATCAAATACAGTCGCAGTTATTTCAGACTGATCTGCAGTTTTATGACTTGGAAATATTTGAGGACTTGCTTGATTACCAGTTATGGAATGAAAATGTGTACTATTCAAAGAATTTGCATGAGTAAATGCCTTTCCTATTGTACTAGACACGCAAGATACTGAAGAAATAATATCAACTATAAAACATATTTCACCAACGATTTGATGAATCAATCTAGAAGACTTCTCAGCACCTAGATGTTTTGAAATAGAGGAAAGATTAAAAGCAGAACTAAATATACCAGTTTTCCATGATGATCAGCATTGAACAGCTATAGTAACTTTGGCTGGATTAATAAATAGTTTAAGAATAATAAAAAAACCTCACTCTTGAATTCTCTCTCCTTTGCAGGAGAAAGAGGCTGCAAAAAATGTAAAAATTGTGGTGAATTGAGTTGGTGCGGCAGGAGTTGCAATAGTTAAGTTATTATTATTATATTGATTTGAAAATATCATAATGGTAGATTCTAGATGAACTATTCACAAGGAAAGAGAATGATTAAATCCTACCAAAGAAATGCTAACAGACATAACTAATACAGCATGTATACTTGATCCAAATTCAAAAGAATGTATCAAATGATGATTATCAGAAGCTGTTAAATGAAGAGATGTATTTATAGGTGTATCAGCTCCATGAGTATTAACTGAAGATATGGTTAGAACTATGAATCAGGATCCAATTATTTTTGCAATGGCAAACCCTACTCCAGAAATAATGCCTGATTTAGCGAAAAAAGCCTGAGCTAAAATAGTAGCAACTGGTAGATCAGACTTCCCTAATCAATTAAATAATGTACTAGTGTTTCCTGGTATATTTAAAGGTGCATTAGAAAATAGAGTAGTAAAAATAACAGAAGAACATAAATTGGAAGCAGCAATTGCTTTAGCTGATTATGTGGAAAATCCTAGTGTGGATGAAATAATTCCAAGTCCTTTAGATAAGTGAGTCGCTGATGTGATTGCTGGAGCGATTAAATAAAATTTGATATATTTAACTAAATATCTATAATAAAAATAGATTATATCTATTAAAATAATTATGAAAAAAACAATTAAAAAAGAAGAAATATTAAAAAAAATAAATGATAAAAGAAATATAGAAACCTTAAAAAGATTAACTAAAAAATAATGAATTATATTTCACTTATAGATGCTATAAAAATACATGACACAATAATTGAAAACTATTGAGGTCTTGAATGAATAAAAGATAAATGACAACTTGATTCCCTTTTATCACATATACAAAATGATGACTATTATTCAAATATTATAGAAAAAATTAGTCATCTTTTTTTCTGATTAATTCAGTTTCATATGTTTAATGATTGAAATAAAAGAACTTCTATAATTATAACTAGTTTCTTTCTTGACATAAATAATATTATTATTGATGATTATGTTATTAAAATGGAAGATTTAGCAATCTGAGTAGCAAAATGAGAAATTGGAAAAGAAGATTTAAATAAAATATTTAAATCTATGTTTTTGAGTTTTTGATATTAAAAACAGCATAATTATTATATCAAAGTTTTTAACAAAAAAAATTATTTTTAAATGACTTTTAGTAGCTTTTAAATAAAATGTAATCTAATATTTTTAATAGAAATTAAATGAAAATAACAATTTTTGGAACATGATATGTTTGATTAGTTACAGGTACCTGTTTAGCTGAAGTTTGACATGAAGTTATGTGTATAGATATAGATCAAACAAAAATAGATAATCTAGAAAAATGAATAATCCCTATCTATGAACCAGGACTTGAAGAGCTAGTACTTAGAAATTTCAAAGAATGAAGACTTAAATTTTCTACAAACCCAAAAGAGTGAGTAGATTTCTGAAAAGTTATTTTTTCCGCTGTTTGAACTCCACCAGATAAAGAAAATAATCACAAAGCAGATTTAAAATTTGTAAAAATAGTAGCACAAACTGTATGAAAAAATTTAGAAGAATACAAGGTATTTATAAATAAATCTACAGTTCCAGTTTGAACATGAGAACTATGTAAGGATATTATTAGAGAAGAATTGGAAAAGAGAAATTTAGCAAAACCTCACCCTTGAATTCCCTCTCCTTTAGAGGAGAAGGAGGCTGCAATTGATTTTGATATAGTATCAAATCCTGAATTTTTAAGAGAATGAACAGCTATAAAAGATTTTATGGTACCAGATAGAATAGTTTGTTGAGTAGAAAATGAAAAATCCAGAGAAATTATGAAGGAAGTATATAAACCATTCCTAAGATCTTATGTAAATATTATATTTACAGATATCAAATCAGCAGAAATAATCAAATATGCAGCTAATTCATTTTTAGCTACAAAAATAAGTTTTATTAATGAAATAGCAAATTTTGCTGAAAAAGTAGGTGCTAATATTCAAGATATATCAAAATGAATATGATCTGACAAAAGAATATGACCAAAGTTCCTTCATGCTGGCATATGATATGGTTGAAGTTGTTTCCCAAAAGATGTACAAGCACTTATAGAGACTTGAAAAGAATACTGAATAGATTTTAAAATAATTTCTTCAACTGAAGAAGTGAATAAAATACAAAAAACAAAAGTAGTTGAAAAACTTTTAAAGCATATATCTAATCTAGAATGAAAAACTATAAGTATTTGGTGATTATCATTCAAACCAAAAACAGATGATATCAGGGATGCTCCAAGCATAGATGTAATAAATAAATTACTAGAGCTTTGAGTAAAAGAAATAAAAGCTTTTGACCCAGTTTCTATTAATAATATGAAAATGTTATTTTGAAATAATGAAAAAGTAATATTTACAGAGAATAACTATGATGCTTTACAAAATTCTGACTGATTAATTATACTAACAGAATGGGATGAATTCAGAATGCCAAATTTTAAAAAAATGAAAGAATTAATGAATGGGAATATAATTATAGATGGTAGAAATATATGGGACAAAAAAGAAGTAGAAGAAAATAATTTTATATATGAAAGTATTGGTAAATAAATTATGATAGATCAACACGCATCATTATCTGAAAAATTTCTAAAAAAAGGTTTTTGGTTATACCTTTTTAGTTTTATTATTGCGCCTATTTGATATATTATTAAGATAATTCTTTCAGGTGAACTTAATGTTAGTGAAATATGAATCATATATTGAATAATAAGTTTAATAACAATTATTTCTTCTTTCAATGATTTTTGACTAACAGAAAGTTTAAAACATTTCATTCCAATTTATTCATGAGAAAAAAAATATAGTAAAGTTAAATCTCTTTTAACTTATAGTTTTTTAATACAAATTATAACAAGTATTATTGTTGCAGCTATATTTTATTTATGAGCAGACTTCATAGCACTCAATTATTTCAATTCTCTACATGCTAGCAATAGTTTAAAGGTTTTTTCTTTATTTTTTATATGAATAAATATTTTTCAATTATTCACCACTTTTTTACTGTCAGTCCAAGATACTTTTTATACTAAATTAACTGACTTAGTAAGATTATCTTTTTCATTATTATTTATATGAATAATAACATTTTTGGATATATGAAACATAGTAATTTATAGTTGGTGATGGATTATATGATTGTATATTTGAATACTCTTTTGATTGTTTATATTTTTCATAAAATATTATAAAAAGTATCTTCAAAAAGAAAGAATACTATGGAATAAAAAATTATTTTTGAAAACTTTTAAATATGCAATTTTTGTATTTATATGAGCTCAGGCATGAACTATTCTTAGCCAAATAGATATGCAAATGATAATATATTTATTATGAACAGTTGATGCTTGATATTATACAGTATACTTGAGTTTAATATGAATTCCATTTTTGATTGTAACTCCATTATTTCAATTCCTACTGCCTGTTTTTTCAGAATTATATTGAAAGAAAGAATCAAAAAAAATACTTAAAATAAAGAATATATTATCTAATAGTTTCTGAACAATTGCAATATTTATAGTTAGTTTCTTATTTGTATTCTCGGAAATATTGGCATACACTTTATTTTGAGAAAGTTATATAAAATCATGAGTAATACTTCATTACTCTATCTTTTTTCTGATATTTAATTTTTTATTACAAATAAATTTTAATGTACTTGGTTGAATTTGAAAAGTAAAAGAAAGAGTAAAAATAATAAGTATTGCTATAATATTCAATTTTATATTAAACTATATACTAATTCAATCTCCAATGTTAGTGAATTGAGCGGCATTAGCTACATGATTAGGATGGCTAATCATATATCTAATGAGTGAGAAAATACTAACAAAAAAATATAAAGTAAATCTAAACTACAAGTTTTTAACAAAAAATATGATATTTATGTGACTTTTATGATTTTTTTCATACAATTTTATTATCCAATTTTTTGAAAACATTAGTAGGCTACATAGCTTTTTATATTTAATATTAATAGCTATAATCTGGGTTATTATTTTTTGATTTATTAATAAAAAATATTTAAATAGCTTTATTTTAGAGTTTAAAAAGGTAAAAAACAATGAATAATGCACAATATAGAATAATTGAAGAATGATCTCATATATGAGAATGAACTAATATATGGAATTTTACTCACGTTAGAAAAGATTCAATCATATGAGATAATTGTAATATTTGAAATAACGTATACATTGATAGTTGAGTAAAAATTTGAAATAATGTGAAAATTCAAAACTGAGTAAATGCTTATAATTGATTAAGCGTATGAGACGATGTTTTTATATGACCAAGTGTGACTTTCACAAATGATTTATATCCAAGAGCATTCATTTGGAATGAAGAAAAAATATCTAAAACGGTCGTGGAAAATTGAGTAAGTATATGAGCAAATACAACCATAAAATGTTGAATAACTATCTGAGAATATAGTCTTATTTGAGCTTGAACAATGCTAACAAAAGATGTACTGCCCTATTCTTTAGTAATATGAAATCCTGGGAAAGTAGTATGAAAGGTGAATAAAGAATGAAACAAAATTTAAACTAAAAATGAAAAATGAAAATAAACTTTTTTAAAACCTCAATATGAGAGGAAGAAATAAACTCAGTAGTTGAGGTTATGAAATCCGGAATGATTGCTGAATGATCTGAAGTAAGAAAATTAGAAAATGATTTTAATTATTTTATAACTGATTGAGCGTATTTTCCTATTTGTGTTACCAATTGAACCACAGCTTTAGATTTAGCCTTAAAAGCTATTTGAATAAAAGAATCTGATGAAGTAATAGTTCCTGATTTCACATTTATTGCAACGGCTAATTGTGTAAAATTTCAAAATGCTAAAGTTGTTTTTGCAGATGTAGATAAAAAAACTTATAATATTACTCTAGAAGAAATTAAAAGACTAACTACAGATAATACAAAAGCTATAATAGTAGTGCATCTTTTCGGAAAGCCGATTTCAGAAATAGGAGAAATAGTAAAATATTGTTTAGAAAATAAAATTAAACTAATAGAGGATTGTGCTCAAGCACATGGAGCAAAAATTCATGACAAAAAAGTATGAAGTTTTTGAGATATTTCATGTTTTTCTTTTTATGCTACTAAAAATATGTGAACAGCAGAATGATGAATTACTTTATTTAAAGATGATACAGATTATAAAAAAGCGAAATTAATATATAATCATGGACAATCAGAAAAGTATTTTCATACAGAATTAGGATACAATTTTAGAATGACCAATATTCAAGCTGCTATTTGAAGCGCACAGTTATTAAAACTAAGCAGCCTTAATAATTCGAGAATAGAAAATGCAAAGCTATACAATTCTATACTTGAAAAACAGAATACCTTACAAATCCCACAAATAATAGAAAATCAAACTAATGTTTTTCATCAATATACAGTTTTAGTAAAACAAGATTCAAATATTTCTAGAAAACAAATCCAAGAAAGATTAAAGGAAAAATGAATTCCTACAGCTATACACTACCCTATTCCTATTCACAAACAACCATATTATTCTAGGCAATGATATGATGAAAATATTTGTTCAAACACAAATTACTTGTGTGAAAATATTTTTTCCCTACCTATTTACCCTTGACTAAAAAAAGAAGAAATAGAATATATAGCTAATAATTTACTTGAAATAATAAAATAATAATGAAAGTACTTTTAATCTGACTTGGTAAAATGTGACAATTTCACTTACAAAATTTAATACAAATAAAACAGGTAAGTAAAATATATGCATTTGATGTAATAAAAGAAAACTACAAAATTGAGAACGATAAAATAGTTTATCTAAACAATCTTGAAGATGTTACGAGTATTGATCAAAAAATATCTATAAATGATATAGATTTCGTAGATATTGTCGCTCCTACAAAATTTCATAAATCCTATTTAGAAATTTTTATAAAAAATAATAAAAATATATTCGTAGAGAAACCTATAGTTTCAAATTTAAATGAAATTAAAGAAATTGAAAAATTAATACAAGAGACAAACTACACTTGAAAAATATGAGTTGGTTTTATAGAAAGATTTAACTGTGTTTCAAAATTTTTCAAACAACAAATAGAAGAAAGATGAAAACCTAAATTAATAGAAATTTTTAGATATAATCCATGAAGTGATAGAATTTGAGATACAGATGTAACTACAGATTTAATGATTCATGATTTAGATTTAGTAAACTATTTCTTTGATTGAAAAGATATAGAAATTAAGGGTAAAAATATAGAGAATTATTCTTCAACAGTTTTATTAAAATCAAATAATACTAATATTACCCTATCAGCTAATAGAATTACTCAACAAAAAATAAGAGAAATAAAATTTTATTATGATGATATAACAATTACCTGAGATTTAATGTTAGCAAAAATTGATTTATATCATAAACCAAGTGAATATTTATCAACTAGAGGGCAAGATCTTAGTATCACATATATGTTAGAAGAAAAGATATTATTAAAAACTAATCAATTAAAAGAGGAGCTAGAAGAATTTGTGGATATAGTAAATTGATGAGAATATAAGAATCTCTCAAATATTAAGAATAGTATCAATGTAACAAATACACTAGATAAACTTTTAAAATAAAAATCATGAATAATACTACAAGCTCTGTGATCCAACAATCATCAGAAATTACACCAGAAGTCTTAAATGAAATATTACAAAATATAGATAAAGTAGCTTTAGAATTAGCTAGCAAAGTAGAAGTACAAAACGCATGAGACTACTTTTGACTAAGTCATTATAATGGTAATAAAGTAGAATTAGCAAAAGCGGCTGAAGTCTGAAAAGAATTACCAGAAAATGAGAAAGTTTTATTTCAAATTATTTTTAACGCTCACGATATAGGAAGGTATCAAGAAGCACTATGAGAGTTAGATACTCTAAGACCATGAGCAAGACACTGAGAAATTAGTGCTCAAATAATTAAAGATAGTGGAATCTTAAATTCTCTTTCTCAAGATGAACAAAATACTATAATTGATGCTATCAAATTTCATTCAGAAAAAGATGTTGATTTAGCTGAAGATTCAACTGAATATAAGTTATGTTATATTTTAAGAGACTTTGATAAAAAAAAGATTATTAATGATGAAAAATTTTTGTCTGATGAATGAATATACTGAGAATTAAAAAAGCATTATTTTTGAAGTAAACTAGATGAGAAGTATAATGACCTAATCTCAAAATTAATAGCTTCACCGGAAACAGAAATTGATGACTCGAACGAAAATGAGCTAAAACTAAAAGAATTATTGAGTAGATGAGTAAATCCTATTTCTTTAAATGAATTTACAGAGAATAAAAATACAACTTTGTCTGACATTAATTATTCTTATGCTACATACATGTTGAATACTATCTCTATGATATTTGATATTTCAAATAATGATGTATTAGTTGATACAATTAATAGTCCGATGTTTAAAAATAGATTTAGCTTTATCAAAGCTAGAGTTGATGAAGAAGAATATAGTAAAATCTTAGATACAGTAAAAACATATCTACATGATAGATTAACTGTTAAGTGAGATATCCCAGAAGAAACAAAACAAATAATAAATAATATAATATAATATAATATGCATAATATAACAAAAATTAATGTAATCTGACTTGGTAAAGCGGGTTTACCTCTTGCTGCTCATATTACTAAAAAATGAATAGATGTAATATGAATTGATATAGATCAAAAGAGATGCGACTTAATTAATAGCTGATGAAATCCTATTCCAGAAGAAGCTGGATTGGCTGATCTAATTACAAAACATGCTTGAAAAGAACTTTTCGCAACTTCTGACTGGTCAGAAACAAAAAATGGAAATATATTTATTGTGATTGTTCCTCTTTTTATAGATGCACATAATAATCCTGATTATTCTATAGTAGACATTGTATCAAAAAGCATATGAGAGAATCTAAAAAAATGAGATTCTATTATCTTTGAAACCACTTTTCCTCCAACTACAACAGAAACAAGATTAAAAGATATTATTGAAAAGCATAGTTTATTAAAAGAATGAACGGATTTTTTCTTAGGTTATTCTCCTGAAAGAATTATGACAGGTGTAAGTCTAAGTAGATTTGAAGAATTTCCAAAAGTAATAGGTTGAGTTTCAGAAAAATCATCAGAAATAGTTCATTCTATTTATTCTCAATTTATACCAAACTTAAATAAAGTAAAAAACTCAAAAACGGCAGAATATATAAAAGTAATAGAAGGATGTTATAGAGATTCAAATATAGCGCTAGCAAATGAACTATATAAAATAGCAGAAGTATTAGATATAGATTTCTATGAAGCAAGAGAATTTGCAAATCATCAATTTTGTAACATTCACACCCCCTCAACATGAGTATGAGGTCATTGTATACCAGTATACCCACACTTCTTAATAAAAAAGATGGATGAGATAAATAAAGAATCTTACAGAACTTTTTTAAGTACATCTAGAGATGTAAATGAATATATGATAAATTATTGGGCTGAAAAAATTATTTTAAAAGCTTTAGAAATAGATAAACCATTAAAAGATATAAGTATTTTAGTTAAATGAATTACCTATAGATCATGAGTAAAAGAATTATATCATTCTAGAAATCTTGCACTTGCTAAATTATTAAAAGAAAAATGATTAAATCTTTTTGTATTTGATGAAATGTATAGCAAAAGTGAGATTAATGAATTATGATTTAATTATAAAACTAGTGGTGATATAGAGTTTGATTGTTTTATTTTAAAATTGAAATAGGAAATGAATAATAAAGAATTATTAGAAATAGCTAAAAAAGCAGCATTAAAAAGCTGAAAAGAAATAATGCATATATATTCTTGAGATTTTTGAGTAGAAATAAAAGAAGATAACTCTCCTATAACTATTGCTGATAAATTAGCTAATAAAATAATATTAAAAGAATTAAAACAAACTAATATAAAGGTATTATCAGAAGAACAAAAAGATAATTTAAATAGGTTAGATAGTGAATACTTATGGATTATTGATCCTATAGATGGAACTAAAGATTTTATAAACAAAACTTGAGAATTCTCTATAATGATATGACTTACAAAAAACTGAAAACCTATACTATGAGTTATTTATGTTCCTAGTAAAAACAAACTATATTTTGCAGAAAAAAATAAATGATCATATCTAGAAGATAATTGAAAGATATCAAAGCTAAAAATTAATATAAATAATAATAAAATATTAATAAGTAGAAATCATACAACCAATATAGAATTAGAATTAATTGAACAATTATGATTAGATAGTATACTTTGTTGAAGTATATGAGTTAAATTATGATTAATAGCTGAATGAAAAGCTTGAAATTATATAAACCTGTACAAAACATTTAATGAATGGGATACCTGTGCTCCTGAAATCATATTAACTGAAGCATGATGAAAGGTTACAGATACTATTTGAAATACCTTATTTTACAACAAAAAGTTAAGTTATCAAAATTGATGTATTTGAACAAATTGAATAAACCATAATAAAATATTAAATAAATTAAAAATAAATAATGACTAATAGTTTGATAAGACCACATTGATGAAAATTAGTGAAACTAGAAAAGAATAACAATATAAAAGCAGATTATAAAATAATACTAGACAAAGAACAAATAGTAGACTTACATAATATAGCAAATGGGACTTATTCTCCCCTAAAATGATTCTTAAAAAAAGATGATTTTTTATCTGTTTTAGTAAGCATGAGATTAGTTAATTGAATAGTCTGGCCTATACCAGTTATTTTAGATATTACCGATAAAGAAAAAATAGAAATAGAAAAAACTAGTTCTACAGATTTATTATTAGAAGATAAAAAATGAAATAAATTAGCTGTACTTACAAATATAGAAATTTATTCTTATTCAAAAGAAGATTATGTAAAATATATTTTTTGAACCAATGACAAAAATCACCCATGAATTAAAATGATATATGAATTGAAAAATAATTTAATAGGTTGAGATATTATACTTTTAGATAATATTGATTTACAAAATCATAAATATTTTTCTCCTGAAGAAACAAGAAATATATTTAATAAGAAATGATGGAATAGTGTGGTAGCTTTTCAGACAAGGAATCCTCCTCATGTATCACATGAATATTTACAGAAATGTGCACTAGAATGATGTAATTGATTATTCATAAATCCAGTTATCTGAAAAAAGAAATCATGAGACTTCAAAGACGAATACATAATGTGAGCATATGAAAGATTAATACAAAATTATTACAAAGATGAAAGTGTGCACTTGTGAACACTTCCGCTTACAATGAAATATGCATGACCAAGAGAAGCAATATTACATGCAATTATCAGACAAAACTTTTGATGTACACATATAATTATAGGTAGAGATCATGCCTGAGTTTGAGATTATTACTGAGCTTATGATGCTCAAAATATATTTGATAAATTTAACGAAAACGATATACTTATCAAAGCTTTGAAATATGAGAATGCTTGATTCTGTAGTATTTGTAAAACTGTAACTACAAATAAATCTTGTCCACATTCTGATTCAGATAAAATGCATATATCAGGAACAGAAGTAAGAAAAAAAATCCAAAATAAAGAAGTGCTTCCAGATGATTTCATGAGAAAGGAAATAAGTGAATATTTAATAGAGTGAGAAAATCAATTTGTAGATTAAAAATAAATAATAGAAATGAATAATAAACCAAAAAAGTGATTTACTCTATGGCTTACATGATTATCATGAGCTGGTAAATCTACTATAGCAGATAATCTGTATACTTTACTAAAAGAAAAATGATTTATACATATAGAGAGACTTGATTGAGATATTGTAAGAGAAAATCTTACTAAAGATTTAGGTTTTACAAAGAAGGATAGAAAAACAAACTTAGAAAGAGTAGCTTTTGTAGCAAAACTTTTAAGTAGAAATTGAATATGAGTACTTTCTACATTTATATCTCCCTATGAATCTGAAAGGATTATGGTAAAAAATCATGTTACAAACTATATAGAAGTATTTATAAATGCTTCATTAGAGGTTTGTGAATGAAGAGATATAAAAGGACTCTATAAGAAAGCTAGAGAATGAGTTATACCAAACTTTACTGGGATATCTGATCCATATGAAAAACCTATTCATCCTCATATTATTTTGAACACATGATGTGAAAGTATTGATGAGAGTGTAGAGAAGCTTTATAATTATTTAATGAGTAATTGATATTTGTAGTATTATGATTAATAAAATAAAAAATAAATACTTGTACATATTAAAAGATAAGCATTTAAATGAATTATTTAGGTGAAGTTTTATAGCTTTTTTTATGAAAATTTTTTGAATTTGATTATGATTAATTTCTTCAATACTTATTTCTCATTATTACTGAGCAAAATGAATGTGAACATTAAGTCTAACCACGCAATTTATATGAATACTAACAATGATATGAAGCTTAGGTTTAACAATATCTATTCTTAGATATATATGAGAATATAAATCAGAAAATAATTTTTATAAAATAAAAGTCTTATATAAAAAATTATTAGAAATTGTTATACCTTTTTCTTTAATTATAATTATAATTATATATTTTTTTATAGACAGTATTGCTATTTGATTTTTAAAAAAAGAGGAAATGATTCTGCCCTTAAAAACATCAATCTTTTTTGTTCCACTTTTTATACTATATTGAATTAACATTGAATTTATAAGATGATTAAAAAAAATAAAAGTATATGAATTCATAAGAAATATTGCAAAACCTTTTTTTAATATATTACTTATAATATTATTAACTTTTATATATACAAATGAGTTAATTCCTATATATGCACTTTTAATTGTAATCATTATAATTTTTTTAATATCAAGCATATATTTATTTAATAAATTAAATACATTAAAAAAAGATTATAAAAAAGTAGAAAACATAAGTAAAAAAAAAATTATATGAATATCTCTACCTATGATGGTAACAGCCTTTTCATTCTTAATAATGTGAACAATTGATAGTTTTATGATCTGAAGATTTACAGATCTATCTAGTGTGTGAATATATTCAGTAGCATTAAGTATAGCAACATTAGTAACATTAATATTAGTATCAATAAATACAATAGTAGCTCCACAGTTTTCTGAACTATATTGGAAAAAAGATATTAAAAATTTAAAAAAGGTGGTTTATTATTCTTCAAAACTAATATTTATAACTACTATTCCTTTACTAATTATTCTAATAACTTATTCTAAATTTTTTATGTGATTATATGGTAGTGAATTTATTTCATGATATACTGTTTTATCAATATTAGTTATATGACAATTTATTAGTGCTACATGTTGATCTGTATGATATTTTCTTAATATGACTTGAAAACAAAAAGTATTTAGAAATGTTATATTAATAGCTTTAATTTTAAATATAATATTAAACTACTTGCTAATACCAACATATTGAATATTATGAGCAGCAATTGCAACAAGTATAAGTATAAGTTTTTGGAATATAGTTAGTGCAATTTATATAAAAATAAAATTTAACATTTTAACTTTTTACATTCCATTTTATAATAAAATATGAAAATAATAAAAAAGAAAATTTCAGTAATTATACCAATTTATAATGAAGAATGAAATATTAATGAAATATATAATAGACTTATAAAGACTTTAGATAAAGATTTTATAAATTTCTCTTATGAAATTATATGTATAGATGATGGTAGTAGTGATGATTCTTTAAAATTATTAAAAAAAATTCATAAAGAAGATTCTAATTTAAAAATTATACAATTTAGTAGGAATTTTGGCCATCACATAGCTATTACAGCATGATTAGATTATGCTGATTGAGACTATATTATTATGATGGATTGAGACTTACAAGATCAACCAGAGGAAATAATTAAATTATATAATAAATTATTAAAATGATATGATGTTGTTTATTGAAATAGAATTAACAAACAATTCTGATTTATTAAAAGAATATCGTCAAAATTATTTAATTTTCTAATAAGTAAAATGATTGATGAAAATATTATTATAAATTCAACTATTTTCAGAATAATGAAAAAAGAAGTATTAATAAATATTAATAAATTAAGAGAACATGATAGATATATAATTTGACTAATCTGATGGGTATGATTCTCTCATACAAAACAAGATATTATTCATGGTAAAAGAATTTATGGTCAATCAAAATATAATTTTTACAGCCAATTAAAACTTGCTTTAAATGCAATATTTTCATTTTCCAATTATCCACTAAGATTAATAATTAAAATCTGATTAATGTTTGTTTTAATTTCTATTATATATATAATTACAATAATATATAATAAAATATATTTATGAGAAGCTCTTCTATGATGGACTTCACTTATAGCATCTATATTTCTTATCTGATGAATTCAAATTATTACTATGTGAGTTATATGAGAATATATTTGAAGAAGTTATATTGAAAACAAAAAAAGGCCTCTTTACATAATTAAGTATAATACTTATGAATAATATTTGATTATTTATATGAACGAAAAGGTGATATAATGTTTTGAAAAATGTATTTGAAAACAATTATAACATATCTTGAGTTTTAATATTAATTCAACCTATTAAAGAAAATAATGTTTACCATGATAAGATTATTTCTTTTTGCAAAAAAAATAATATACATTATGAAACAAGTAAAAATATTAAGACATCTCAATATACAAATTTTATTAGTGAAAATAAAATTGATACTCTATTTTGTGTAAGTTGGAGATTTTTAATTAATGAAAATTGTTTTAATATTCCTAAAAATTGAATCTTTGTTATTCATGATTCACTATTACCAAAATACAGATGATTTGCTCCTACAAATTGGGTAATAATTAATTGAGAAAATAAAACAGGTTTAACTTTACAAAAAATCTCAAAAGAATGTGATGCATGAGAAATTTTAGACCAAATAGAATTTAATATAAATGATTGAGATGATGCCAAAATAATCAATGATAAATTAATAAAATTATATCCTCAAATTATATTAAACAATATAGATAAAATTCAAAATTGAGACTATAAAACAATTATACAAAATGAAGAAAGTGCTACTTATACGTGTAAAAGAATTTTTGAAGACTGAAAAATAGATTTTAATAAGGATATTAATACAATTTCTAATTTAATTAGATGATTAACATGGCCTTATTATTGAGCTTATTGTTATTTAGAAAATGAATTAATATATATATGGGAGGTAGAAAAAATATACAAAAATTATGTTTGAATAATCCCATGAAGAGTTATTGAATTTTATGATAATTGAGTTTGAGTACTTTGTTGAGATTGAAATATTATAAAAATAAAAAAAATTAGTAAAAAAGGTAATAAAACTCTTTTTGAAAAACCGAATAAATTATTAAACTCTATTAAATTAACACTTAAATAAAAAATATGAAAAGAGTAATGGTTACATGATGACTTTGATTTATTTGAAGTTATTTTATAGAACTAGCATTGGAAAAAGGTTATTATATTGTAAATATAGATAAAAAAACATATGCAGCTAGAACTGATTTAGATTTTGATAGTAATCCAAATTATGAATTAGTAGAAAAAGATATTTGTGAACTTGAACATCTTCCTGTAAATATTGATTATATTATTAATTTTGCTGCTGAGTCACATGTGGATAATTCTATTACAGCTAACAAAATATTTTTAGATAGTAATATTTATTGAGTTTATAATTTACTTGAATTAGTAAGAGCTAAATGAGTTGATGATAGGCCTATTTTTTTGCATATTTCTACAGATGAAGTATATTGAGATATTACTGAATGAAGTTGTACTGAAGAAAGTACTACCTTTGCTTCAAATCCATATTCAGCAACTAAAGCTGCTGCTGAACAATTAATCTTTGCCTGGTGAAGAACATATGATATAAAATATATGATAACAAGAAGTAGTAATAATTATTGATTTGGTCAATATCCAGAAAAACTAATTCCAAAAACCTTTGAATTTTCACAAAAAAATAAAAAAATGACTATTCATGGTAGTTGAGAATATACTAGAGAATGGATATATGCAAAAGATAATTGTGAATGAATTTTAACTGTAATGGAAAAATGAGAGATTTGAGAAATTTATAATATTTCTTCTGATGTTCATTATACAAATTTAGATATAGTAAAAAAAGTATTAAAAGTTGTTTGACTTCCAGAAGATTATTATGTTCACGTAGAAAATAGATTATGACAAGATACTAGATATTCCATTGATTCATCAAAAGTTAAAAAATTATGATGGCAACCAAAAACTTCATTAGATGATTATTTAGTAGAATATTATAAATTACATAAATAAAATGAAAATAGATTTTTATAAGCATAATTTAATTGATGAAGATAAAAAAGAATTAATGAAAGTAGTTAATTCTTTATTTTTAAGTACTTGAAATTTAGTAGACGAATTTGAAAAAAAATTATCAAATTATACATGAAATAAATATTCTGTTTGAGTTAAGTCCTGTACATCAGCATTATTTTTATCTTTAAATTATTTTTGAATATGAAAATGAGATGAAGTTATTACAACTCCCCTATCATTTATCGCTACAGCAAATAGTATAGAACACTCTTGAGCTAAACCCATATTTATAGATGTTGATAATGAAACATGAAACATTAATATAGATAATATTGAAAAGAAAATTACAAAAAAAACAAAAGCAATAATACCAGTACATCTATATTGACAAATGATAGATATGAGAAAATTAAGAAAAATAGCAGATAAATATAATTTAAAAATAATTGAAGATTGTGCTCATTGTATTGAATGAAATATAAATTGAATACAACCTTGAAATTTGTGAGATATAGCATGTTTTTCTTTCTATGCTACAAAAAACATTACTAGTTGAGAATGATGAGCTATAGCAACAAATGATAATAAGATATATAATTGGTTTAAAAAAGCTAGACTTCATGGTATGTCATCAAATGCAGCTGACAGGTATACAAAAAAATATGAACATTATGATATGGAATTTCTATGATATAAAGAAAATATGACAAATATTGATGCTTCACTATTAACTAATCAAATTGATAGAATAGAAACTTTTTTAGAAAAAAAAGAGATAATATCAGAAAAATATAATAATTGATTTAAAGATAATAAAAATATATCTTATCCAAAAGTTTTAAATAATTCTAAACATTCCAGGCATCTTTATACTATATGGGTAAAACCTGAAAAAAGAGATTTCTATTTAGAACAATTGCAAAAAAATTGAATTTCAGTTGCTATAAATTTTAGACCAATTCATTTAATGAGGTATTATAAAGAAAAATATTGATTTAAAGCTTGAATTTTTCCTATAGCTGAATATATATGAAATTCTACAATAACAATCCCTCTTTATCCTAAATTAACAGATAAAGAAATTAAATATATAATTAATACTGTTAATAATATAACTAATGAATAAAGAAAAAATAATAGAAAAAATATTAATTGAAAATAGTTTTACTATTAATAAATGAAAATTTATTAGTAAAAATATTAAAGTTGAAAAATCTCATATTAATGAAATTAAAAAATTTTCTATAATTACATATTTAAAAGAATTATTAAAAAAATATAATTTTTTATATTATATGATAATATTTTTTATATCTCCTGTTTATACAAATTTTTCTGTTACAAAATTGCGTAATAAATTAATCAAAAACAATGTAATTATCTTAAATATATGATCATGAAATAAGCTTATAAATAGTAAAATAATAAATGTAGATTTATTTAACTATAATAATGTTGATTTAATTGCGGATTGAACAAATTTACCTGTTATTAATAATAGTATAGATTTAGTTATTAATGAGGCTAATTTAGAGCATATATATAAATATGAAAATATTATAAATGAAAGTTATAGAATCCTAAAAAAAGGATGAATATGCTATTATATTATTCCATTTATTCAGTGATTTCATGCTAGTCCTAATGATTATCATAGGTTTACGCATAAGTCTATTCATAATCACTTTAAAAAATCATGATTTAATGATATAAAAATATGAATCTATTCATGATCTGCAAGTTGATTTTTATGGATTTTAATTGATTTTTTATCTATTTTATTTTCATTTTGATTTAAATCAGTATATGAAATATTAACAATATTCTTTTCATTAATACTCTGGCCAATAAAATTTTTGGATATATTATTAAATAATTTCAAATATTCAAGGAATATTGCTTCATCATTTTACATAATAGCCAAAAAATAATTATGCAAAATTATATACTTCTATTTATTACTCTAATTTCGACTGTTTCATGACAATTAGTATTGAAACTTTGACAAAATACCTTATATTTTCCTAAAGAACTTAGCTTTTCAGAAATATTAATTTTTATTGAAAAATCAATATTTAATATATATTTTTTAATATCCGTACTTCTTACATTTATATGAGCAATTACATGGATTCTAGTAATACAAAAAATGAAACTTTCAATTGCTTACCCATCAATGTCATTGAGTTATGTATTAGTATTTTTAGCATCATATTATATTTTTAAAGAAAATATTAGTTTATATCAAATTTTATGATTATTTTTTATAATAATTTGAGTTAGTTTTATAAGTATTAAATAAGTAAATGTCAAAAAAAATAATAAATCTCTCTCTCTCTAAATTATTATCAATTAATTGATTAATATTGTCATTAATAATAGTTTATCCTTGGCTTTTAATTTGGCAATGACTTGATATTACAGATACATGATTTGTATTAACAAATTATAATCTTATCTTTTCAAGTCCATGAGATATAATATATTCTTTTCCTTATTATTTAACAAATATTTTTTGAAATATTATATTACATCTTTTCTGAGATCTATGACTATTAGGAATAAGAATATGATGGATAATAAATATATATATATTACTTTCTATAACTTTTCTATTATTTAGAAATATAATAAATAGTAAAATTTTATTAATAGGATTATTAATTTGAGAAATTTATGCTAATAATATTGGATGACATATGTTTAATTACAACCAATTATCAGCTATTTTCTATTTATTATCAATACTCTTATTATATAAATGATTAACAAAAAATATAAATAAATTAATATTTTTATCATGAATAATTATAACCATAAATATATTTATTAGATTACCTAATATATTATGAATATTATTAATTTCATGAATTCCTTTTTATTATTATTTAATTTGAAATAAAAAACAAATAATTAATAAATCACTTTTATTTATTTTATGAAACATAATATGAGTAATATTACTTTTAACTTTTATGAAATTATTATGACATTATAATTATTATATAGATTGATTATGAATAATTTTTGATATATCAAAATGATGACATCATTCAACAGATAGTTTAATAAATTTATTTATAAAAGATAATATATATTCAATTATTTTAAGTTTAATATTATTAATATTTTTATTTATTTATAAAAAATTTTTATGAATAATTAACAATAATTATAAAATATATACCATAATAGTTTTTTGAATAATATGATGAATACTACTAAATATGATAGATGTTAGTAGATGGTTAATGTTATGATTAACATACTTATCTTTTATTTATATTATTGTTTATGAAAAAAATAATAATATAAAATTATTAGTATTTTTAACAACTCTATTTCTAATTTTAATACCTTTATGATCATGAAATTGAGTATATAATATAAAACACTGAATATATCCTTTAATTCTTATTTTAATTTATATTATACGAATAAACCAACTCAATAGTTTTTATAAACACATATGAAAATATTGAATAACAACTCTATTAATAAATATTTTATTTTATTCTCTAATATATGTTTATAATAATACGTATAGAGATTGAAAAAAAGTTAATTTAACATATTTAGTAAATAATAACAAAATATGATATATATATACAACTAAAGAAAGATCAAAAATATTAGAAGAAACAATAATAGAGTTAAACAAATATGTAAAAAAAGATAATTACTTACTTGCTTATGGTTGACTAAGTTTATTTTACTATATTACAGATACTAAACCATATTTATATAATTCACGGCCATCATTATACAATGAATATCATATGAAATATTTTTTAGAAAAAGCTATCAAAGAAAAAAATAAGCTTCCTGTAATAATTATAAATAAATATGATACTGATACTAAATATTGGCCTCAAACTTTGTCTACAAAAAAATATAATAATAATGAACAATTGAAAAATAGAGCTATTATTAATTGATTTATTATTAATAATAACTATAAAAAAGTATGGTGAAATGAAATATTTGATATTTTAATTCCAAAAAATTAGAAAATGAAAAAAATTAGAAAATATATCCCCTATTTCGTTAAACAAATCTTAATTAATCTTTTATCCATTATTGAGAAAATTTTAATTAAATATTATAGTAAACAAAAATTATTATATCCTCCTATATTTATAATATGAGCACCAAGAACCTGATCAACTATACTATATCAGTATATAACTAAGTATATTGATATATCATATCCTAATAATTTTGTATGAAATTTACCAGAAATTCCATTATTTGCCTCTTTATTTTATAAATTCTTTTTTAAAAAGAAAAAACATAATTCTTTTTCTTCTAATTATTGAGAAACTAAATGATATAGTTCTCCAAATGAATTTGGTTGATTTTTTTATAGATGGTTAAGTTCAAAAAAAGATTATTATACTTCTAAAGAATTAAATAGTAAAAAGAAAAATGAAATAAAATCAACTATTATATGATTACAACATATAAATAAAAAAGCCTACATCATTAAAAATATGAATTGTTGATTAAGAATATCTTTAATAAAAGATATTTTTCCTGAAGCCATTTTCATTTTTTGTAAAAGAGACCCCCTAGAAACAGCCCATTCTATTTTAAATGTAAGAAAAAAAATATGCAATAACCCAAATTCATGGTGGTCTATTAAACCAAAAGAATTTGATAATATAAGAAATTTAGATTATTATGAACAAATAGTAAAGCAGATTTATTATATAGAAAAACAAATTCATTTTGACTTAAAAGAATTATGAAATAACAAATATCTAATTATTAATTATAACAATTTTTTAGATAATCCTCAATATATTTTAAAACAAATAAACAAACTACTAAATAAAAATAATATAAATTTAAAAATAAATGGTAATATAATAAAAAAGAATTTAAAAAATAGAAATAAGGAATATAATATAAATGATAATAATAAATTTAGTAAATATATATCAAAATTAAACTGGAATACCTATGAAAAAATACATTAGAGTTTTACCATATATAAATAAGAAAAAAATTTTATCTATATTAAAAAATGATTCTACAAAGAATTATAATTTTCCAAACAATTATTATTTTTTTAATTCTTGAAGAGCTGCTTTAAAATTTATTCTTTTAGAATTAAAAAATAATTCAAATAAAAAAAAATTAACTGTATGATTACAAGATTTTACATGTAGTGTAGTTGCAGATGCAATTATAGAATCTTGATTAGATATCAAGCTTATTGATATAAATTTAAATTATTATTCTAATGACATAAATCAATTATTAAAAATAATTAATAAAGTTGATATATTTATTATTTCTCATTTATTTGGGATACCTAATCCAGATTATGTTAATATTTGTAACGAATTAAGAAAAAGAAATATTATTATAATAGATGATTTAGCTCAAACAGTATGAGCCAAAATTAACTGAAAAGAAATATGAAAATTATCTGATTTTGCTATACATAGTTATTGATTTGATAAACCTTTATCAACGTTACATTGATGATTATTAATTAATAATTATTCAGAAATTAATATTATTAATAATTATAAAAAATTAAATACTGAAAGTAATTCAAAACAACAATTAGATTTAGCAACATTATTATTAAGATATGAATATTGAATATCTCAATACAATAAAAGTGATAGTAATTACACAGTAAGTAAAATAAATCTCACAAAATTTATTAATGAAGCAATAAATAATAAAATAATTTTCAAAAATTATAAAATAAAAAATAGTTATATATTAAAAATAATAAAATATATTTATATAAAGTTTCTATACAAATTAAAGATTAAAAAAACTCAATATAGACCATCAATTGAAATATATAAAATGTGATGTATAAAAAAAGGTTATATTTATAGTTTACTTAATGATTATAATAAATATAAAAACTTCCGTGTAGAAAATTCCAAACTAATTATTGATATAATTAATAATAAAAAATTAAATGCAACTTATCCAAAAATTCCTTCAAACATTGATGTTGCATATAATAGATTTCCTATTTTAAGTAAATCAATAACTGAAAATAAAAAATTACTAATGCTTTTAAAGAATAAGAATATTGAGGCTGGTAATTACAATTGGCAATCAACAATATGAGATTATTTAAAGTTCTATAATTTAATTGATTATAAAAGTGATGATTTCCCAAATAGTAATTTTGCAAAAAAAAATATAATCAATTTACCTATATGGTCAAATAAAATTTGGAATAATTTTTAAATTAAATATCTATGAAGAATAACAATATAGAAAAGTACATTTCCTTCTGCAAAACAGAAAAATATCTTCCAATTTTTATGCAATATTGGTGGCTAGATTCAACAGCATGAAAATGAAATTGGAATGTTATATTAATAGAAAATTGATGAAATATTAAGGCAATATTTCCATATTTTATAAATAGAAGATTTAAAATTTTTAAAACATTTTCTAACCCTAAACTTACACAATTTCTTTGACCATATATTAAATATCCAGAATGACAAAAAGTTACTAGTAAATTAAATTTTGAAAAAAAGATATTAAATCAAATAATTAGTAAAATACCAAAATATGATTTATATGATCAATCTTTTTCTGCAAATATAAAAAATTACTTACCATTTTATTGGAAAAAATTTGAAGAAACTACTAGATACACTTATATTATTGATAAATTATCTAGCATAAATAATATATATGAAAATTTTGAATGAAAAATTAAAACAGACATTAAAAAAGCTGAAAAACTGGTTAAAACCATATCTAATAATGATATTGATAGCTTTTATAAATTAAATAAAAAATCTTTTGATAGACAAAATATAAAAATACCATATTCTATAAATTTTATAAAAAATATAGATAATGAATGTGTAAAAAATAATTGTAGAAAAATATTTTTTGCTGTAGACGAGAAAAATAACCTACATGCAGCTATTTATATAATATGGGATAATAATAGTGCTTACTATTTAATGTGATGATGAAATCCAGAATTTAGAAATAGCTGAGCAACGACTCTACTATTATGGGAAGCAATAAAATTCTCTTCAACTGTGACAAAAAGTTTTAATTTTGAATGAAGTATGGTTGAACCTATCGAAAGGTTCTTTAGAGCCTTTTGATGAAAACAGACCCCCTATTTTAGAATTTCTAAAATAAATTCAAAACTATATTTAACTCTAAAATATTTATCAAAATTATTTAAATCTGATTAGTCTCTTTCAAATATTTTAAACATTCTTCCCCACTAGTCATCCAAACATTATTATTTTTCAAATAAATTAAAATTTTTTCATATAGTTCTCAACTTCTAGGATGAAAAGTATCATCAAACTGATCATTATGCCACAAGATTGAAACAGTTCATCATATAGATATAACTTTATCCAAAATAGATTTTACTTCTTGCCATGCTTCATTAAAATCAAGTTTCATATAGTTCCATAGAGTACAATCCATAATAACCAATGGAATTTCATAAAATCATTTTATTAATTTTCATGTATTTAAATCTATTGGATTAAATATATGTCACATACCATTTCTAAATCATATATAATCATTATAACCTAATGTAGTATCATATAAAAATCAAGCTTTTTTATCATTAACTAAAGTTTTATTATGATCATATCTTAAATAATGTTGGCGTATTCAAATTATTTTTTTTCATAAACATTTTTCTAATCTTTGTTTTTCTTCCATCAATATATTTAAATCTTTCCAACTATTATCATAACCTCAATGCAATCAAATTTCAAATCATCTGTTAGATATATTTTTTATATCATTCTCAAATTTTTCTATATTATATAATTTATGAGTGTCCCTTGTCGACATAAAATAAAAACTAGATTTTGCAGAATATTTTTCTTCTAAATCCATAATATAGTTAAAGTTTCTCCATAAATCTTTTTGTTTATTAAAAAATCATAAAATCCTATAATAAGCATTCTTATAATATTTTTTTTTAAAATCTTTAAACAAAAGTTTTATTAAATTAAGTAGAGAATGAACTGGTAAATCAATATCATGAGTTAAAACTACACATGCTTTTTTTCATTCAGGGTATCTTATATTTAATTTTCCTTCATCTTGTAATTTTATAGATAAAAAAGGAGTTACAAACTTTAGTTTATCATTTTCATTGAAAAAGCCGAAATTAAATCTTCATAGTTTATCCTTATTACTGTTTTCAATTTCATGCTCTAAACTAATAATTTCATTTAAGATATCTTCCATAATCAATTTAATAAATATATATTTTATACATTATAATGGAATAAAAAAATATACAAAAAAAATATACTTAAAGACTAAGTATACTTGCAAATTACATAAAAAAAATTAAGATGTAGTAATAAATATGCAAACACAATAATAGATAATATTGAATTAATTAATAAATGAAGAAAGAAATACTAATGCTATCATACATGTATCCACCAACATGAAGTATAGCAACCCAAAGATCAGCCAAATTTGCTAAATACTTGAAAGAAAGTTGATATATAGTACATGTAATAACCGTTTATAATAAATGTATATTACAAAAAAAGGATAAATCATTATTAAAAGATATCAAATGAATAAAAGTATACAAATTAATAGATATTGAAATAGTTTTAAGATACATTAATTGATTTTTTTTGTATTTTAAATTAAAAAAAATATCAACCCTATTTAGTAGTCTATTTGTACCAGATTTCTCTGTATTATGGTGATTTTTAGCTTTTATTAAAGCTAAAAAAATTATTAAAAAACATAACATCTATACGGTATTTACAACTTCATCTCCGTACACATCACATATCGTATGACTAAAACTTAAAAATCATTTTTGAAAAAAAATTCAATGGATTTGCGATTTTAGAGACGAATGGACAAATAATCCATTTATATTGGATGATGTAAGTAATAAAAAAAGTAAAAAATTTAAAAAAGAGTTTATATTGGAGTCTAAAGTATTGGAAAAATCAGATAAAATTATATGAATAACAGATATTATGAATAATAATTTCATAAATATTCATTCAGAAATAAATTTGAAAAAAAATAAGTTTTTTGTAATTAGTAATTGATATGATAACAAACTTAATATAAATTGATATAATAAGAAAAATGAAAAATTAACATTTTCACATATTTGAAGTTTTTATTGAAGACAAAATCCTCTACTACTCTTAAACGCAATAAATAATTTAGTAAACAAACAATTAATTGATGAAAATAAAATTAGTATTAAACTATATTGAAACTCAAATTATTCATCTGAAATGAAACAACTATTAAATCCAAATATATATGATTTGAAATGATACATTCCTAATGAAGAAGTAATTGAAATTCAAAAACAATCAGATATATTAATATTAATAATTTGAATATGAAAAAATAGTGAATCAATTTATACTTGAAAAATATTTGAATATATTACAATGAATAGATTAATCTTATGAATAATTGATCCAAAATGAGTTGCTGCACAATTAATTAAAGAAACTGAAACTTGAGTTATTATAGATCATAACTCGTTAACCGATACAGAACAAACAATTTTGAGATTATATAAAAAATGGAACGAAGATAATATTAATATAAATCCAAATTGGGAAGAAGTAAAAAAATATTCTAGAAAAAATCTTACACAAAAATTAATCAATATAATAGAAAAATAAAATTATGGATAAATCAATTATTATCTGAGCATGAGAAGCATGAACACAATTAAAAAACTTACTAATAAATAGATGAGAACATTTTTTGTGATTTTTGGATGATAATTCTAATAATAAAGATGTGATATGAAGAATAAGTGATTTGAAAACTATTATAGAAAATAACAAAATAAACAGAATATTTTTTGCAATTGCATCATTTGAAAATACAGAATTATTAACAAAAATTTCTGAAATAGCAAGTAGACATAATATAACTCTAAAGGTAATTCCCTCTTTAATTGATATAGTTGATTGAAATGTTGATTTTAATAAAATAAGAAAAGTAGAAATTGAAGATTTATTATGAAGACCAGTAAATAAATCTAGTATAAAAAGAATACATAGTTTTATAAAATGAAAAAACATATTAGTTACTTGAGCTTGATGAACTATTTGATGAGAATTAGTAAAACAATTATCTTACTACTGAGCAAAAAAAATTATATGAATAGATAATTCAGAAATCGCTATTTTCAATATAGCTAATAAGCTATCTAATCATGATAATTTAGCATTTCTTATTAGAGATATAAAAAATAAAAAATCTTTAAATGAAATATTCCAAGAAGAAAAAATTGATATAGTCTTTAACGCAGCAGCATATAAGCATGTATATTTAATGGAATTAAATTCACAAGAAGCAATAACAAATAATGTTATCTGATTAAAAAATATTATTGAAGTATCAATTGAAAATAATGTAAAGCATTTCTGTCAAATATCAACTGATAAGGCAGTAAATCCAACAAATATAATGTGAGCAACAAAAAGGTTATGAGAATTAATACTACAATATTATTCATCAAAATTTAAAAATATAAATATTAATTCTGTAAGATTTGGTAATGTATTATGAAGTAGCTGAAGTGTATTAACAATATTCAAAGAACAGATAGAAAAATGAGAAAACCTTACTGTTACTGATGAAAATGTAACTAGATTTTTCATGAGTATTGAAGAAGCTGTAAACCTAGTTATTACAAGTGTTACTTTAAATGATAAGTGAAAAATTTATGTACTCGATATGTGAGAGGCAGTAAAAATTATTGATTTAGCAAGTCAATATATTAAACTATCATGAGTAAAAAATATATGAATTGATATTATATGATTAAAACCATGAGAAAAATTATATGAAGAATTAATTTTAGATAATTCAAAAGATAAAAAAACAAATATTGAAAAATTATTTATAACTGAGGATAAATGAAATATAAATAATTTGTTAGAAAAAATTGATGATCTGTCTATAATTAATAATAAGAAAAAATTAATAGTAGAAATAAAAAATATAATCCCTGAATTTAAACACATAGAAAGATAATATAGAAAAATATGAAAATTTGTTACATTAGCCCCTTAGGTTCAATACATACATATAAATCAATAAAATATTTCTATGATTTATGATATGAAATACATTGTATTTGAAATGAAAAAATATCCAATAGAATTGAATGAATTAATTATTATTCATTCGATGAAAAAATAAAAAATAATTTTTTTCTAAAAATATATATTTTTAGAATTATATTTTTTACTATCTATTGAATAAAAAAAATAAAAAAAATAAACCCCGATATAACCCATTTACAATTTATTTGATTTTGATCCTTAATTGCACTATTTTACAAAAGTAGAAAATTAATAACTACAATATGGTGAAGTGATATATTAGTAATACCAAAAAAAATACCATTATTTAAAATTATAGTAAATAAGATTCTCCAAAAATCAGATATAATAATTATGGATTGATATAATGTAAAAAAAGAAGTTCTATCTTATTGAAATTATGAATCAAAAATAAAAATGATATGATTTTGAATTGATACGAATATATTTAAAAAAGATATTACGCTCAAATGAAATAATGCTAGAATAAAAATAATAAGTTTAAGAGCATTAAAATCAATATATAATATTTCAACAATAATAAAAGCAGCTAAAATATTAAAAGAGAATAATGAAGATTTTGAAATTAACATATATTGAGATTGAGCTGAAAAAGATAACTTAATTAATATGAGAGATGAACTATGATTAAAAAATTATGTCATTTTTAAATGAAAATATAATCATAACGAATTATCTAAATATTTAAACGAGTCAGATATATATATATCTGTTTCATTATCAGATAGTTGATTGGCAGTTAGTACGGGAGAAGCAATGTCTTGTTGATTACCCGTAATAGTAACTGATAATGCGGATAATTCAAAATGGATAATTAATTATGAAAACTGATTTGTTATCCCAAATAAGTCACCAGAAAAACTAGCAGAAAAAATATCTTATTTTATTAATAATAAGGATAATATAAATAAAATGTGAGATAAAAATATTTCTATTATATCTAATAAAAATAATTATTATAGAGAAATGAATAAGATTAATGATATTTATAAAGAACTAAATAAAAAAAGCTAAATTTAGCTTTTTTTATTTCACCCTAACAAAAACATCATCAAAACACAAAACATCTACACAAGAATTTAACAATGACTTTATTGCGTCTTCATAACTTGAGACTATTGGTTCTTCATGAATATTAAAACTAGTATTTACAAAAAGAGGAATACCTGTAATTTTATTATATTCAGTTAATATATTATATACAATAGGGTTATTATCTATATTTATTATTTGTGGTCTAGCAGTATTATCTACATGAACTACTGCTGGAATTTTTTCAACCATTTCTTTTTTTACATCAGCTGTTATAGTCATATAATTCATAGCTAATTTTTTATTTCATATATTTTCAAAATAATCCTCTAAGTATTCTTCTAGAATAACTGGTGCAAAAGGCATAAATTCAGTTCTTTTTAATCTTTTATTCACTATATCATTAACTTTTCTATCTCTTGTATCTATAAGCATACTTCTATGACATAATGCCCTAGGTCAAAATTCCATCTTTCAACTAAAATATCAAACTATAACTTTATCAGAAATTAATTGAGCTATTTCTTTTTCAAAATCTTCTTTTTTTTCCCATGTAACTTTATCAGAAAATTTTCATAAAACAGATTTTAAATTAGAACTATCTTCTTCATTTCATAAATACATACTTTTATTTTCTTGTAATTGTATATTATGATTAACGCAAGATAAATAGGCAGATCAAGTAGCTAATCAGCCATCTCACATATTTGGATAAACAAATAAATTTTCTACAAAATCTAACTCCTCAATAACTTGATTTATTCTTACATTAGCAAACAATCATCACGCCAAACATATATTTTTAAATTTCTTTTCTTTATATAGATTATTTACATAATCAACCATTGTATTTTCACATAATTTTTGTACTGAATAAGCAATATCCTCTTTTGTTTCATTTTTTATCATATTTTTTATAAAGAAATACGATTTTTTCTTGAAAAATTCTCAATTCAAAAAATGGAATCAATCAGAAAAAAATGATCACTTAAAGTTTTGTTTGTCAGAAAAGTTTATTCAGTCTAATTCAATTAAATCATTAAATCAATTAATATATTTATTTCAATAAGCTGCCAATCATGTTATTTTTCATTCATGCTTATTTCTTTTGAATCATAACAAGTGAGTAATTGTAGCATAGATATTAGCTAATGATAAAGTACTAGTAGATGTGTATTTATTTTCTCTATATGTTGATAAAATATTATCTTTTCATAAATATGCTCCTGCGAATAATTTATCTCATCATCAATCTTGTGTAAGAATAATTGAATCCTTAAATCATGAAGCATAATATGCACTAGCAGCATGAGAGAGATGATGATCATAAAATTCTATTTTTGTATTATTAAATCATTCATTCTTAAATATATTTTTTATTTCAGTTTCTGCAGAAAATTTAATTCCTAAAATTTTTTCTTTTATAATTGCTTTTATAAATTGTAATCTATGATTAATTTTCATTTTATTAGAAAAATTTCATAAATTACTTAAATCTCTAGTTTTATAAATATTAATAACTGCTTCTGCTCATATTAATTTAAAATTACTTCATATAGAAATAATATCTATATCATCTTTATTTAATTTTTGATCTGTTAATATTTTTTCAATTGCTAAGTATGGAATTCATGTATGATTTTTGACTCTACTAATTCTTTCTTCACTTATAGCATAAACTAATTTTCAGTCGTCAATAAGGCTTGCTGAAGCATCATGTCAAATGTGTAAACCAATAATTTTCATATTTTTTATTTTCTATATTCTAAAATTTTAAACAACCAAAGTATAAGACTATTAGGTAAAATTAAAAGTAATTTTTCTAAATAAAGATGAATTATATTAAAAATATTAAAATATTTTTTTGTGTAAATATATTTCTCTTGAATTTTTATTGTATTTCTAATCGAAAGTTTCAAATACTTACTTTTACCCTGTTCCGAAAAAACTCTATACCTCAATAAAGCATCTTGAATATTTCAAAGTTTAAATCACTCATCATAAAATCTAAACCATAATTCATAATCCTGACACCTTTCAAACTCTTCATTATACGTACCCACTTTAGCTAAACTAGATTTTCTAATCATAACGCTTGGTTGGGCTAAAGGAGATTTTCTAGATATAATTTTTCAAACTTCAGTATTATTTTTTGGATAAATTCTGGTTCAAATTACTTCTCATTCTTCATCTATAATAATTAGATTACTTCCAACAACTGAATAATCTAAATTGGATTCAAGAAACTGAAATTCTTTTTCTAATCTATAAATTATCGAAACATCATCCGCATCTAATATTGCAATATATTTCGTTTCCTGTGAGATATTTTCAAAAAGTCTATTTCTAGTTTTTACTACTCACAAATTCTTCTCATTTCTAAACAACTTTATCCTATCATCCCTATCCGCATATTCTTTACAAATTTCATAACTCTTATCAATAGAACAATCATCCACAATAATAAATTCAAAATCTTTAAAACTTTGAATTAATATACTTTCTATTGCTTCTCATACATATTTCTCAGTATTATATACTGGCATGATTACTGATATTTTTGGCATTTTATTTTATTAATAATAGATTTGCATTTGTTACACAAAATAATATAATACACTTGTATCACGACGAAATAGGGACCGAACGGCTAAATACCTAAGGGCACCTATTTCTTTTTTTTGTTCTTCTTTTTCTTAATAAATATTATTTTCTTTTTTAATTATTTTTTACTTACAAACTTCCAACTATTCCTAACACTATCCTTAACACTAGTTTTTGCAACCCATCATAAATCTTTTTCAGCCTTGCTTGGATTACAATAAACATTAGCTATATCTCATTGTCTTCTAGAATCATATTGAAAATTAATTTCTTTTCATGTTACTTTTTCTACTGTCTTTATCATTTCTAAAACGCTCTTACCTTTTCAAGCTCAAAGATTATATGATTCAAAAAATCATGCTCATTGATTTCATTCATCATCAGAATTAATATCTTGAAGTACTGAATTAAAACCTGATAATACTAATAATTTTTCATAAGCTAAGACGTGTCCATCAATTAGATCTACTACGTCTATATAATCTCTTACTCAAGTACCATCTAGCGTATCATAATCGTTTCAAAAAACCTTTAATTCATCCAGTTCTCAATTGGCAACCTTCAATATAAAGGGCAATAAATTATCTGGGTTTCATTCTGGATTTTCTCAAATATATCCAGATTTGTGAGCTCAAATTGGATTAAAATATCTCAAATTTGCTATTCTAAATCAGCTAAATTTTCATAGATCTATTAATATTCTTTCAAATAAAAATTTTGTAGTTCCATACGGATTTACAGTTGTTCAAGTGTGGTTTATTTCACTAAGTCCATCTAACTCTCATTTACCTTTTCATAAAATAGGTGCATGTTTCGAAGTCATATCATAAACTGTTGCACTACTAGAAGAAATAATATTTTTTACATTATATTTATCCATTAATTCTAATAAATAAATGCTTCAAACAATATTATTATCAAAATATTCAAGAGGTTTTTCACAACTTTCTCATACAGCCTTCATTCATGCAAAATGAATTACTCAATCAAACTTATATTTTTTAAATACTTTTTCAAGAGATTTTTTATCCCTCAAATCAATTTCATAAAAATCTAGTTTATATCAAATAATTTTTTCTATTCAATTCAAAGTATCAATATTAGAGTTAGACAGGTTGTCTACAATGACAGTTTGATATCCTGCCTCCTCAAAAGCAACAACTCAATGAGAACCTATATACCCTGTTCATCCTGTTATTAAAATAGTTTTTTTCATAAAAGTTTTTAAATAAATATCTATT
>Ga0209685_1000269_pt1 | contig 40213 bp, 39 predicted proteins | sample SaaInlV_DNA_120m_FD_184685 | JGI IMG/M metagenome (GOLD analysis project Ga0209685, IMG submission 184685) | Marine microbial communities from expanding oxygen minimum zones in the Saanich Inlet - SI075_LV_DNA_120m (SPAdes) (version 2) | ecosystem: Environmental > Aquatic > Marine > Unclassified... | reverse complement strand
AGCAACAACAACACCTAAAGACCCTACTACAAAAGGATTTTAATAAATTCAAAAAGTTTGGAAATAATCAAAATGGCTTGATAATCAGCTGAAAACAGGTAGAAAACCTTTGGAAAATGATCAAAATTGGGTGAAAAGCCTTTATTTTAAGGTTCTTAATGGTCTATTAATGGGGTTTTTGTATAAAAACAGCTGGGTTTGGGTGGGGTTTTAGTAAGGCTTGGATGAGGGTTTGGAAATTTTGGAAATTATGTAAATACCTTGATTTACTGATTAAACACAAAAAATAGGCAATAAAAAACCACCCTTGCGGGTGGTTTTTATAAGTTTCTAACTAACTACTACTGTGCAGCAGCAGGAGCGCTAGAACCTGCGCCTGAAGCCATTGCATCTGCATAGCCTTTAGCGTAAGCATCAGCTTGGCCTTTAGCAAAACCGTCAGCAGCGCCTTTAGAGTATGCATCAGCAGTACCTGTAGCGTTAGCATTACCAGTACCAGAAGCAGAACCGTCAGCCGCGCCAGAAGCGTTTGAGTCAGTTGAGTTCTTAGTATCGAAGTTTAAACCAAAGTCAGTGTTGTTCATCCAGTTGTTACCACCTTTAAATGGACCCCAGTTTTGAGCGCCATTCATAGGGCCCATGTTAGAACCACCACCGAATGGACCCATGTTGTTTCCACCAGTAAATGGACCCATGTTAGAACCACCGTTCATAGGACCAAAGTTAGAACCTGAATCGAAAGGACCCCAGTTGTTAGCGCCACTCATTGGACCCCAATTAGAGTTGTTACCGCCCCAGCCATTGTTGTTATTACCGAAAAATGCAGATGCAGAAGTTGCTGCTACTACTGTCGCGATTGCGATTGCTTTTGTTACGTTTTTCATATGTCTCTCCTCTTTAGAGTTATTATTTTATATATAGTTTTAAGTAAGATTAAAATCCACTTGCAGGTGATAATACACCACTAACAAGGCTTTGCAACACTATTAGTACATGTTAATGATGTGATATAGATTCAATGATTGAATTTAAAGTGGTACTTGGACGCATCACCTTATTAAGTATCTCTGGATTAGGTTGGTAATAACCACCAAGTTCTACAGCCTCTCCTTGTGCTTCATTTAGTTCGGCAATAATAGCAGCTTCATTGGTAGATAAGGCTTCTGCTACGGGTGTAAACCTAGCTTGCAACGCAGGATCTTGTGTTTGATCTGCTAATGCTTGCGCCCAATACATTGCCAGATAAAAGTGACTGCCACGATTATCTAGCTCGCCCACCTTACGTGATGGTGATTTGTTATTATCTAAAAATTTGGCCGTTGCCGTGTCTAGAGTTGTAGCTAATACTTGTGCTTTAGGCATATCAAATACATCAGCTAAATGTTCTAACGAAACAGCCAGTGCTAAAAACTCACCTAAAGAATCCCAACGCAGATGATTTTCAGACGTTAGTTGCTGGACATGTTTGGGTGCTGAGCCGCCAGCACCGGTTTCAAACAAACCACCACCATTCATTAGTGGCACAATGGATAGCATTTTGGCACTTGTGCCCAACTCTAATATTGGAAACAAGTCTGTTAGATAATCTCTAAGCACATTACCTGTTACCGAAATCACATCCCTGCCGGCTTTCACATGATCAAGTGTAAACCTAGTGGCCTCCTCAGGTGACATAATATGAATTTCAAGACCTTTTGTATCGTGATCTAATAAGTATTGATCAACCTTGTTAATAATTTGCCTGTCATGTGCGCGCTTTTCATCTAACCAAAAGACAGTAGGTAGGCTTGTCGATCTAGCGCGATTTACCGCTAGCTTAACCCAGTCTTGAATTGGTGCATCTTTAACCTGACACATGCGGAAAATATCACCCTGCCCTACTGATTGCTCAAGCAATACTACCCCATCTGTAGAAACAACACGCACCGTTCCAGCTGCTGATATTTGAAATGTTTTATCATGAGAGCCATACTCTTGTGCTTTTTGCGCCATCAAACCAACATTAGAAACAGAGCCCATGGTGGTAGGGTCAAATGCGCCATGTTGTTTGCAAAAATTAATGGTTTCTTGAAAAACACCTGCATAACAACGATCAGGAATAACCGCCATTGTATCTTGCTGCTTACCCTCTTTATTCCACATCTGACCTGAGCTTCGGATCATGGCTGGCATCGACGCATCAACAATCACATCACTCGGTACATTAAGATTAGTGATGCCTTTGTCAGAATCAACCATAGCCACGTCAGGCTGTTTGGCATAGACTGCTTGAATATCACCTTGAATTTCTGATTTTTTGCTAGGCTCTAACGTTTTAATTTTAGTGAGTACATCGCCCAAACCATTATTTGCATTAATACCTAACTCTGCAAAAACTGCTGAATGTTTCTTAAACACATCATCGAAAAAGACGCTGACTGCTTGACCAAAAATAATAGGGTCAGACACTTTCATCATGGTGGCTTTCATGTGTACAGAAAACAAAATATCTTGTTGTTTTGCTTGCGCAATAGCTTTAGCTAAAAAACTCCTTAAAGACGATTGACTCATCACGGCCGTATCAATAATCTCACCTGCTTGCAGTGGTGCCAAAGACTTTAACTGCTCAATTGAGCCATCAAACCTTTCAAACTGGATAGCAAACTGAGTTGCATCATCGATGGTTGTTGATTTTTCAGAACCATAAAAGTCACCTTTAGACATACTGGCAACCAGTGTTTTAGAATCAGCCGACCAAGCGCCCATTGAATGTGGGTTTTTCTGAGCATAGCTTTTAACTGATGGTGGTGCGCGACGATCAGAATTACCTTCACGTAATACTGGGTTAACCGCACTGCCCAATACTTTAGAGAATGTAATCTTAATGGCTTTATCTTCGTCAGTCTGAGGGTTGGCGGGGTAATTTGGAATATCATATCCATGTGCCTGAAGCTCTGCAATCACCGCCTCTAGCTGTGGAACAGAAGCACTTATATTCGGTAGCTTAACAATGTTAGCCTCTGCTGATTTTGCAATCTCGCCTAGTTCATTTAAGGCGTCACCCATTTTTTGGCCTACTGTTAGCCTGTCAGAAAAATTAGCAATGACACGGGCTGCTAAAGAGATATCACGAGTCTCGACTGCTACGCTTGCCGCACCTGTAAACGCCTTAACGATGGGAAGTAATGAATAAGTCGCTAATGCTGGCGCTTCGTCAGTCAGGGTGTAAATAATCTTAGATTGTTGTGACATGGTGATTCCTTTGAGGGTGATCGATGACCGCATGATTAAAATGAATAGATCATACTTTTTAACGAATAGCTACATTATTTGTAAACGTAGTATTTTAGCATCCTCGCCGTTTGAGTAGTATTTTTTGCGTAAACCAATAAGCTTAAAACCAAGTTTTTGGTAAAACAAAAATGCAGTTTCATTGGATGCGCGCACCTCAATAAACAGCGTATCAAGATTTAAGGTTTGCAACTGCTTGGTTAAATAATCAAACAACTGAGTGCCCAGTCCTTGATGCTGATACTGTGGATGAATGCAGATATTAAGTAAGTCAGCCGAGTCTGGCGAATGTGTAGCAACAAAATAACCCAATACTTGCTCGTCAACAACCAGCAAGCTTGCCAGTGTTTTTGGGTTATTCAAACTGTCAGTAAACTTGGCTTGATTCCACGGCGAGTCATAAACCAAACGCTCAATCGCTAAGGCGTGATCAATGTCTTTTGCAGTAAAGGCTTTAAAGGAAATATTGATATGCTTTGTTATCAGTTTCGTTTTGATAGAAATAACCTAACTCATCAAAATTATTCTCTAACTGAGTAACATCATCAACTTGCAAGCCGATCAACACGCGGCCAAAATCTGCACCATGATTACGATAATGGAATAAAGAAATATTCCAATTTGTACCCACTTTCTTTAAAAAATTAAGCAAGGCACCAGGGCGCTCAGGAAATTCAAATCGGTATAGTACTTCGTTATCAGCATCCGAACGACCACCCACCATATAACGAATATGGGTTTTGGCAATCGAATTGTCACTCATGTCTAAGACATTAAATGACTCAGATAATTTATCAATCAACGCTTCTTTTTCACTCAAGCCCTCACTAAGTGCCACGCCGACAAAAATATGGGCTTGCTTGTTAGGTGCGTAACGATAATTAAACTCGGTAATAGCATGCTTATCTAGCAACTGACAAAACTTTAAGAAACTACCCGGTTGCTCTGGAATAGTGGCTGCAATAATAGCTTCATTGTGCTCACCAAGATCAGCACGTTCTGAGATATAACGCAGGCGATCAAAATTAACATTGGCACCTGAGACGATAGAAACCAAATTCTCATTTTCAATGTTATTTTGTTCGACGTACTTTTTTACACCCGCTGTAGCCAAGGCGCCAGCAGGCTCTGCAATAGAGCGCATGTCTTCGTAGATGTCTTTAATAGCGGCGCAAATTTCATCATTACTCACCAACACCACTTCATCTACCACTGCTTTGACAATTGGATAGGTTTGTTCGCCAATTTGCTTGACCGCTACACCATCAGCAAAACGACCAACATCAGACAATATTACGCGCTCACCTTGCTTAAGGGCTTGATAAAGTGTTGGTGAATCTTCCGGCTCAACACCAATAACTTTAATATTGGGTGCGTAATGTTTAATGTAAGTTGCTATACCAGCAATAAGACCACCTCCACCCACAGGAACAAATATTTTGTCCATGTTTGGGTGTTGCCCTAATAACTCCTTAGCGATGGTCGCCTGCCCTGCCATGACTTCAATATCATCATAGGGGTGAATAAATACCAAGTCTTGGGCTTGCTCTAACTGCTTGGCGTATTGGTAGGCATCATCGTACACATCACCATGAAGTACAACTTTACCACCCAACTGCTCGACCGCATTAACCTTAATTTTAGGTGTTGATAATGGCATCACAATCACTGATTCGATGCCGAGTTTGGAAGCAGACAATGCAACACCTTGGGCATGATTACCAGCACTTGAAGCTACTACACCTTTGGCCATTTGCTCTTTAGTTAAGCCAGAGATCTTTTGGTACGCACCTCTGAGTTTAAAGGCATGAATGGCTAACTCGTCTTCACGCTTAAGATAGATGTTGTTTTTAGTGCGCGCACTCAGCTGATGCGCTAAGCTCAATGGCGTAACGCTAGCAACGTCATAAACGCGGGTGTTATTCGCTAAATCAACAATGCTTTGCATGTAGCTCCTTTAAATAGTCAACCGTTACGTAAGTAGCATCAGTGACATCACCTTTAATCAATGTAAAAGGCTTGCCTGGCTCACCTAAGTTATTCAGAATAACGATTGCCTCATCAAACTGATGGGTCTCAGTGTATTCGTTAGTAGTAATCAATGTCTTTAAATTTGCATCAGTGGCTGAAACGATGCCGTTGTGCGAATCTTCAAAAGCGATACAATCTTTTGCATCGAGACTCATCTGCTCTAACACCCAGTGGTAGATATCCCCTGCTGGTTTAAGGTTTGGCACTACATTGCCTGCACCAATCACCTCAAACCAATCTAATGCTTCATGGCCTAAGGTATTGGTGATTAGAGCATCAACATTGGCAGGCGTGGTAGTGGTAGCAATAGCCATTCTTAAACCCGCTTCTCTAGCCTCACAAAATAAACGCTCTACGCCAGGCCTTAAAGGGATCTTGCCTTCGTTAACCAAGCGTACATAAATTTCGGTTTTAAGTGCGTGCACAGAGGCGGCAAAAGCATCTAAATCGTCATGTGTAAAATCAGGTTTGTAATCATTCACATAATGCTTGATACGTAATTGCCCTCCAGTTACATCGAGTAACTTATGGTACAGTTCGTTCGACCAAACCCAATCTAACCCCAATTCTTCAAATGCCAGATTAAAGGCGACTAAATGCCCGTCTCTTTCAGTGTTTGCAAGGGTTCCATCAACATCAAAAATAAGTGCTTGTAATGCCATAAATAATTTTATAATAAGAAATATACGAAATAAATTGCTATTTTAAGTCACTTTCGGTATAAACATTATTTTTTTAACTAACAACCACTATGTCAGAACCTGATTTTCAAGATATTCCCGCTTATACACCCACTAAAAACGAAGAGTTTATGAGTGAAGGACAAACTAAGCATTTTAAATCAAAGTTAGACGCTTGGAGAAATCAGCTAATTAGTGATGCTGAATCTACCATTAATCACATTCAAGAAGATTCTACTCCAGTTGCCGATATTAATGATCGCGCCACACTAGAAGAAGAGTTTGCACTAGAGCTTAGAACACGTGATCGTGAAAGAAAGCTGATTGGCAAAATTGAAAAAACACTGCATGCAATTGAATTAGGTGACTACGGCTATTGTAAAACTTGCGGCACTGAAATATCACTAATGCGCTTAGAAGCTCGCCCTACTGCTGATGAGTGTATAGACTGTAAAACCATCGCAGAACGTAAAGAAGTCTAATTTTCTCTCTACTGCGTTGAATTTTAAAATTATTTAGTCATTTAGATCGAACTAAACTCCTTTCATAATTCTAAAATCTGCCTTGCGGAGAAGAAAAATACTTGAAAATTTAAGATAGAAAATCTAAAAATGCTGATAAGACGTGCAAGTCTTATTTAAACCCACAATTTCCAAATCTTGGTTTTTTGTAATAACACCAATCTTTGTTAATTTAATATCCAGTTCTTTTGTGATTAATTCAAGCTGATCAATATTATCCTTTGGTACGGTAAAACACAGCTCATAATCATCGCCTCCTGCTAAAGGCAGACACCAATCTTTAGTGTTTTCAACATACATTAGCACTTCATCGCTAAGTGGAATATCGCTGATATCGATACGTGCACCCAACTTTGATCGATTAAGGATGTGACTAAGATCCTGCTCTAACCCATCAGAAATATCGATGCAGCTATTAGCAACCCCTAGAAGTTTTTTTCCCAACAATACTTGTGGCTCTGGTGTGTTAAATTTTTTAAGTATTTTTGCACCCGGTGTTTTATCTCGTTGTATTTTTTGCCACGCTAATGCCGCATCACCAAGAGTGCTGGAAACAAAAATAATATCATCAACATTAGCACCTGAACGTAATAATGCTTGATTTATGGGTAACGTACCCGTTACATTAATCGTAATACTTAAATGACCTTTGGTGGTATCTCCACCCAAAAGAAAGAGGTTATATTTTTCGGACAAAGTTTTAAGTGAAGACGAAAAACCTTCAAGCCAAGATTCATCAATATTTGGCAGTGTTAACGCCAAAGTAAAATACAAAGGTGTGGCGCCCATGGCTGCCAAATCACTCAGATTAACAGCAAGTGCTTTGTGCGCAACATCGGCTGCTGAAGTGTTAGAGGGAAAATGCACGCCTTCGATCAGCGTATCAACACTGGTGGCTAATTTATGTTGCTCGGGTATTGAAATAAGCGCACAGTCATCGCCAATACCTAAAAAATCCGGATTATTTGTTTGCCAATTGAAATACTTTTCAATTAAGTCAAATTCATTCATTGAGGGTGTTTTTGCATAAATGCCTGGTCAATCTCTCCACGCCCTGCATTAAACATAGATCCTGAGCCCAGCACCATTGAAACCAACACAGCGAAAAATAATGGTACCACACCTAGAAGATCTAAAATAGAATCTATAATCTTGCTACCATCCATACTGGCTGGCGCGTCTGTGCCAATAACCAGCGACAATGAAGTAACTAAAAAATAAAACACATAAGCGCCAATCAAGAGTTTATAACGGCCCAATGAAAGCTGCCAATGCAAGTACACCAAGTGCGGGGCATTCTCTTTGGTTTTCTTGGTGCGAAAAAAAGTATAAGCAATAATGCATAAAGAAATTGCAATAGAGCTACTAATGGCTGAGCCCATTGACAAGCTAAATAGCTTAATCATCCCCAGCGAAAAGAACAAATGCACAATCACCATATTAATAGTAAATAGCTCGTGAGGTGTTTTTGCGCTTTTCCTGTCTTGGGCGTCAGCTTTAATTGTGGTTAACATAATAAAGTTATACCATAACCCTTGTTGGATTACATGTAGGCGTTTTCTTTTTGCGAGTGATCAGTTGCATCACGTACTGATCTAATTTCCGGGAAAAGCGACTTTAACTGTGTTTCAACACCTTGCTCTAACGTAGACTTAACTGAAGAACAACCTTGGCAACCACCACCAAAATTAAGAATAACATCCATATCATCAGTAATTTCAACCAACTCTACAAAACCACCATGAGAGGCAAGTTGAGGGTTGACCTCAGCGGCAATCGTGTATTTGATTTTTTCTGCTAATGGCGCATCGTCTTTCGGCGCCTCACCTTTGGCATTCGGCGCTGTAATAGTGAGTTTTTTAGCAGAACCCTCTTCTTTTAAAGCAACTTCAGAATCTTTTAAATAATCAAAATTACTCTCATCAATAAAAGCATTAAAACCCTCGTACCCAAACTTAAAGTAAGTTTTGCCTAAATCTTTAGAATAGCAAAAATTAAAAGTCACTGCAGCAGCGGGTGTACCGGCTTTTTCAATGTCGACCTTTAAGCCTAAATCTTCTTCACCTTGCTGGGCAAATAATTCGGCTACGTAGGTTTGGGCTTCGTCAGTAATGTTAAACATGGTTATCCTTTATTAAAAATTATATTGTCAATCAATCGAGTTGATCCTAAAAAGACTGCGCATAATATCGCAATTTTACTTGTATTATCAGTGATTTGCTTAAGGGTATTTGCATCTAATGCTTCAAAATAATCCACTTTAAAATCTACTGAAAGTGTATTTTTTGCCGTATTAGTTAGCATTTCAACGGTTGTATTGTTTAAATAATCTTGCTTAGCTTGAAGCAACGCTTGATATAAATAAGGGGCTATTGCTCTCTCGTTTTCAGACAAGTATTGATTTCTCGTACTCATCGCTAGACCATCTTCCTCTCTAATGGTGGGTTGCGACAACACCTTAATTTCTGGAAAATATTGAGTAGTCATTTGCATAATTAGCAACAACTGCTGGTAATCTTTTTGCCCAAACACAGCCACATCAGGGCTTACAATCTCAAACAATCGATGCACTACTTGTGCTACCCCATCAAAATGCTCTGGCCGAGAAACACCACACAAGATACCACCCAACTCGCCAGCTACAATATCATTCTCTAAGTCTTGAGGGTAGATTTGATCAGTATTTGGCGTAAACAAGCCATCAACTTGGTGTTGCTCTAGTAGAGTAATATCTTGTTCAAGTGTGTTGGGGTATTGGTCAAAATCTTCATTCTCACCAAACTGCGTTGGATTCACAAATACACTGACTATCACCTTGTCTGCCTTTTGTTTGGCTAGCGCCACTAAAGCCAAATGCCCATCATGCAGGCCACCCATAGTCGGTACAAAAGCGATGCTCTGACCTTGCGATTTCCACTCGTTAAGCTTGGCTTGTAAATCTGTAATTGTATTGGAAATTTGCATCATTTTTGTATAATTATTTGTATAGTTTTGAAAAACTATACAATCTAATAACTGTGCTCATCGCCTGGAAATGACTGATTTTTTACAGCGTCGATAAAAGCATTAACAGCACCTTGAATGTCGCTATTGCCCTTTAAGAAGTTTTTAACAAATTTTGGCATGTGGCCTGTATTAATACCGAGCATGTCGTAACTAACCAACACTTGCCCATCGCAATCAACCCCTGCGCCAATACCAATCGTTGGAATAGAAATTGCTTGGCTGACTTTCTTAGCCAGCTCTGCAGGTACGCATTCAAGTACCAGTGTTTGCACACCCCAAGACTCTAAAGCCAGTGCATCGTCAATAATTCGTTTGGCACTTTCATCATCCCTGCCTTGTACTTTATAGCCACCCATTTCAATCACTGATTGAGGTTGCAGGCCTAAATGCCCACAGACCGGAACACCATTAGCTTGCAAAATTTCAAAAGAAGCTTCGTGTTCACGCCCACCCTCAAACTTCACCATTTGTGCACCAGCATCAATCAAACGCTGAGCATTTTCTAATGTTTGCTCAGCGCTATCGTAACTTTGATAAGGCATATCAGCGATCAACAATGCATCTTGGATGCTTTTTGACACTGACTGAGTATGGTAAATCATGTCTTCCATGGTAACACCAAGTGTGTTTTCACCACCTTGAATTACGTTACCCAGTGAATCACCGACCAAAATAACATCAACACTACACTGATCAAACATCTTAGCAAAAGATGCGTCATAAGCTGTCAAGCAGGTGATTTTTTCACCCGATTGTTTAAAGGCTTTTAAATCACTAATCTTCATAATTTAATCAACTCTGAAGTGTCTATTTGATCAATCAATGCTTGTAAAGGGCCTAATACAGGTACTTTAAGATCTGATTCTAATTCAGATAATGGTACCAATACAAAAGCCCTATTCATCATTTCAGGGTGTGGGATGATTAGTTGCTTTGATGCAACCACTTGCACACCATAAAGAATAATATCCAAATCAATGGTTCTTGCACCCCATTTTTTTTCTCGCACACGGTGCTGCTTGGTTTCAATTTCTTGACAGACATACAACAATTCTAACGCAGTTAAATGTGTGTCTACTTGGCAAACTGCATTAATGTAATTAGGCTGCTCAGAATTATCAATGGGTTTGGATTGATACAGGCTAGACAAAGCCACCACTTTTACATCTTGTGTCGAGTTAAGCGCAATCAGTGCGTCTTTAATTTGTTGTTTTGGGTTGTTAAGATTAGAACCCAGTCCGATATAAGCTAACAAGTGATTAACGTGCCAACATGTTCGCCATTGGCTAATCTTGTTAATACATCTGGTGCTTTGCCAGAAGCAATGATAGTGGTTGTATTTGATTCAGCAGCTTTTTTAGCGGCCAATACTTTGGTGTACATACCACCAGAACCTAAAGAGCCGCCTGTTCGGCCAGCAACTTTTTCAAGTTTTTCATTGTCTACACGAATAGTGTCAATCAACTTAGCATCGGTATTTTGACGAGGGTCAGCATCATACACGCCGCCTTGATCAGTGAGGATAATCAGTTGGTTCGCACCGACTAAATTAGCCACCAAGGCCGCCAATGTGTCGTTATCACCAAATTTAATTTCATCTGTAGCAACCGTGTCATTCTCATTGACAATTGGCACTGTGCCAAAATCTAATAAATTGTTTAATGTGGATGAAATGTTTTCGTAGCGATCAGCATTAGTAAGGTTGTCATGCGTTAGCAAAATTTGCGCAGTATGCATATCATGCTTAGCAAACAAAGATTCATAAGTTTGAATGAGGCCCATTTGCCCAACGGCGGCGGCGGCTTGTAACTTATGAATATCGTCTGGGCGCTTATTCCAACCAAGGCGTTTAATACCTTCAGCAATTGCACCAGATGAAACCAATATCACCTCAATATCTTGTTTAGTCAGAGTAACGATTTGCTCTACCCACGAGGCAATAGAAGTCGTATCCAACCCCTTGCCGTCGTTGGTTAATAATGCAGAGCCAATTTTAATTACCCATCTTTGTTTAGCCATTTTCTTCTACTAATTGAAATAACCCATATACTAAGTCTTTACAACCTAAGCCGTTCAGTGCAGAAATATTAAACACTTTGCCTTGGTAGTCAATATTGTTTAAAAAATCTTTCACTATTTTATCCCTATCACTCTCAGGCAATAAGTCCATTTTATTAATGGCCAAAAGTCTTGGTTTGTTAGCCAAATCTTGATCGTACTTCGCTAACTCATTTTCAATGGTTGAATAGTTTTGAGCAGGGTCTGACGCATCAGCCGGAAAAATATCCACCACATGTAATAACGCTTTAGCACGTGAAAGATGCTTTAAAAATTCAAAACCTAAACCCACGCCTTCACTGGCATCTTCAATCAAGCCTGGAATATCTGCCATAACAATATGCGTATCGTTTAACGACACCACGCCCAAAGACGGATGCAAGGTGGTAAATGGATAATCTGCCACTTTTGGTCGAGCACTTGAGATTTGTCTAATCAAACTTGATTTGCCAGCATTGGGCATACCTAATAAACCGATATCCGCCATAATGCTAAGTTCAAGGCCAATCTCTCTTGCTTCGCCTGGTGTGCCTGGCGTAGTCTTACGCGGTGCACGGTTAATGCTTGATTTAAAGCGCGTATTGCCTAAGCCATGGAATCCGCCTTTGGCGACTAACATGACCTGATCATGCTCAATCATTTCACCAATGAGTTCATCGGTTTCTAAATCGTACACTTTAGTGCCTAAAGGGATTTCAACGGTTAAATGTACAGCTGACTTACCGCGCTTATTTTGGCCTTGACCTGGTTGGCCATTTTTAGCCCTAAACAAACGATTAAAGCGAAACTCACTCAGTGTGTTAAGCCCTTCTTGTCCGCGAAAATAGACATGACCACCGTCACCGCCGTCACCGCCGTCAGGACCACCATCAGGGATATATTTTTCTCGACGAAAACCTAAGCAGCCTGCGCCACCTTTACCGGCTTCAATACGAATACTGGCAGAATCAACAAATTTCATGGGTGCTCTTTTAAAAACCACTAAAATACAATGCGTGTATTATACCTTTTATCAATGAATCGAACTCTCTACAGCTTAGTCGGATATTTACTTTTACCAATCATGGTGTTGCGTTTGTTAATCAAAGGCTTAAAAACACCTGCCTATCGACAAAGAATTTTCGAACGGCTTGGGTTTATTAGCAAAATCCCAGTACCTATTATTTGGGTGCACTGTGTCTCAGTAGGTGAATTTAGAGCGGCGACAGTATTAATCGACCAACTGATTAAAAACTACCCTGAGCACCGCGTATTGGTAACCACCACCACACCGACAGGCTCACAAGCCGTACTTGAGCATTACCAAAGTGAAGTGCTGCACCTTTACTTTCCATTTGATTTGCCTTTGGTTGTGAATCGTTATATTAAGCAAATTAACCCCGCTATTTGCATTTTGTTAGAAACAGAAATTTGGCCTAATTTGATTCACGCTTTAGATAAAAACAACATTCCAAGCTTATTGGTAAATGCCAGACTGTCGCAACGATCATTAGAAAAATACCAAAAATTTGCACCAAATTTAGCCTGGAAAACTCTAAACAAATTCACAACAATCGCCACACAAAACCAAAACTCTGCCAATCGGTTTATTGAATTAGGTGCAGATACCGGCAAGGTTGTTGCAGTAGGTAATATTAAATTTGATCAAAATCCAAGTGCCGATACAGCCATTAGTAAAAAATTACAATCCATTACCGGTAAGCGTAAGGTCGTGGTCTTTGCCAGCACACATAAAGGCGAGGAAGCGCAAATCATAGAGGCTTATTTAAATCATAAAGACAATATAGATGCTTTACTGGTAATCATCCCTAGGCATCCTGAACGCTTTAACGAAGTTTATAAATTGGCAAAAAAACATCAGCTTAATATCATCAAACAATCAAGCAACAAACCATGCAAAGATTGCGACCTACTGCTAGGCGATTCTATGGGTGAGATGATGAGTTATTTTGATATTGCAGACATTGTGTTTATGGGTGGCAGCCTTAACAACACGGGTGGGCACAACATGCTTGAGCCTGCCGCCTTATCCAAGCCTATTCTATTTGGCCCAAATGTGTTTAACTTTGCTGAAATATCGTCTGATTTGCTAGAAAAAGGTGGGTCAATCCAAGTACCTAATGCGGATGATTTGTTTAAATCTATTGCTGAATTACTTACAGACACTAAAGCAGCAAAAGCCTTAGGAAAAAATGCCAATCAATACTTTAAATCTCAGCAAGGTGCGGTAGACAAACTGGCCAAACAAGTTCAGTTATTTTTGCATTAAGTTTTGTCTAACAAAGTCAGCCGTTCTTTGGTTGGCGTCTTTGGTCGCCAGATCGTCTGCAAAGGTTCTCACGTGTGATGGTCTAAAATCAAACCCTCTGCCAACACCTGGGTAGATAATTAATTCGGCATCTATACCTCTGTCTTTCAACACATCAATACCAGCCATAATCGGGCGCATTCTTTGGTATTGATCATGCTCACCAACAAAAACAAGTGTGGGTACGTTTAAATCGTTTAGCTCTGGCGCGTATTGGTAAATTTGCTTAACTTCAGGTGCATTTGGATCTTGCCAATGCGGATAATAAGCCACATAACAAGCAATTTTTTCATCTTGTTGATTGTGTGTTACTAACGCTTTTAACGCCATATATCCGCCACGTGTGTGTGACACCGTGCAAGCCTTATTACCGATAACATCATCACGTTGTAACAATGCACCAATACCTTTAGCCACATGCTGATCATAAAGATAATTGTGCTCAATTGGGAATGGTGGGGTCATATAGGTGCCAAACATGTCTGGCGCCAACACAACAAAACCACGTGCCGCCAAACGCTTCACCCGTGGCAGTGTCCAAGCGCCTAAACCACGACGACCGTGCTGGAATAAAACAGGTAAATACTTGCCAGGCTTGGTAGGTTTAAATAAAAACGCCTCAACCTCAACACCCTCATCCATATAAGTAATTTCTTCCATAGAAACCTCATAATTTTGAGGTACGGGTAATTGTCCCTCTTTCCACCAAGCATCGTCCCACCAGCGTTTTTCTTTATCTTGCGGATAGCTGATATCAATCCAAGGTTTAGACGGGTGAGGAGAGGCCATCACCAAGCCAGAAAAAATAAAACAACAAGCAGTTGCACCCAATAATAGATTTTTTAAATTAAACATTGTCATCACCCCAGTAACGTTGCATCTCATAAAACAAAAATGAAGCACTCCAAGTGATTAAAACAAAACCAACCAAAGCCTCCATACCCACTAAAAACCGAATATTACCAAAGGGCTCGATATCGCCAAAACCCAATGTGGTGAAATTAGTAAAGGAAAAATAAACACTGTCTAATAACGACCCATCAAAATTACCTTTAATCTCACCCCAAGAATGATCTTTGCTCATAAAAAAATAACTCAGTGCAAATAACCATATTTCTACCACATGAGCAATTAACGCAATAAAAACAACCGCTACAATCCTAAATCGATGTTTAATTTTTATTTTAGGAACCAATGTGGTTGCTCGATACAAAAATTCATAATGAATCAGCACACTCAATGCCACAATAACTGTATTTACCAAAGCCGCTAGCCACATAATCAAAATTTCTTTATAATCAAAGTGATTATTGTACTTAAGAAATATCGGAAAAAATCAAAATGGGTTGTTGTAATACAAAAACTGACGAAAAAACACTGTGTTATTGCTTTAACATTAGTGAAAACGCCTATTTAGAAGCGCTAAAATCCGGAAAAGGCAGTGTTTTGAAAGATTTTGTAGTGTTTCAGACCAAACACAACTACTGCAACTGCGAAAACCTCAATCCTTCCAAGCAATGCTGCTTAAAAGAATTTAAGAAAATAGAAAATTCGCAAAAAACGTGAATGAATGCCTAAGCGCCTTCTTTCATGTAAATCTCAGAATCATTGTCCAAAAATTCAGCTGACTTTTGATCCATCTCCACTTGTATAGCATTAATCTTGGCGATTTCTGCCTTATCCATGGTTTTGATTTCTTGAGTGATTTTCATTGAACAAAACTTAGGGCCACACATAGAGCAAAAATGAGATGTCTTTGCTGCTTGTTTTGGCATGGTTTCATCATGGTACTTGCGCGCCGTATCTGGGTCTAAGCCCAAATTAAACTGATCTTCCCATCTAAACTCAAAGCGCGCTTTACTTAAAGCATTGTCACGAATTTGCGCACCAGGATGACCTTTAGCTAGATCGGCTGCATGAGCAGCGATTTTGTAAGCAATAATACCTTCTTTAACATCGTCCTGATTCGGCAAGCCTAAGTGTTCTTTAGGGGTTACATAGCAAAGCATTGCACAGCCATACCAGCCGATTTGCGCTGCACCAATCGCTGAAGTAATATGATCATAACCTGGAGCGATATCGGTAGTTAGTGGACCTAATGTATAGAACGGCGCTTCACCACACTCATCAAGCTGCTTATCCATGTTTTCTTTAATCATCTGCATTGGTACGTGACCAGGGCCTTCGATAAAGGTTTGTACGTCGTGCTTCCAGGCAATTTTAGTCAATTCACCTAAAGTTTCTAGCTCGCCAAATTGCGCTGCATCGTTGGCATCAGCAATACAACCTGGGCGCAGACCATCGCCCAATGAAAAAGTAATGTCATATTGCTTCATGATCTTGCAAATATCTTCAAAATGCGTATAGATAAAACTCTCTGTATGGTGTGCTAAACACCACTTGGCCATGATAGATCCGCCACGAGATACAATGCCAGTAATACGATCAATGGTGAGTGGTACATGCTTCAGGCGCACGCCTGCATGAATAGTAAAATAATCCACACCCTGTTCAGCTTGCTCAATTAAGGTATCTCGGAATACTTCCCAAGTCAGATCTTCAGCAACACCTTTTACTTTTTCTAAGGCTTGATAAATAGGCACAGTACCAATCGGTACTGGCGAATTACGAATAATCCACTCACGAGTTTCGTGAATATTTTTACCCGTAGAAAGATCCATAATCGTGTCAGCACCCCAGCGAATACCCCAAACCATCTTATCGACTTCTTCTTCAATGCTTGAACCCAATGCTGAGTTGCCAATATTACCGTTAATTTTCACCATGAAATTACGGCCAATAATCATCGGCTCAGTTTCAGGATGGTTGATATTAACTGGAATCACCGCGCGGCCACGAGCGACCTCACTACGAATAAATTCAGGGGTAATTTCATCTGGGATTTCAGCGCCAAAACTCTCGCCTTTGTGCTGGCCAATTTGGTCTTTATAATCCTGCCATTTGCAATTTTCACGAATGGCAATATATTCCATTTCTGGTGTAATTATGCCTTGCTTAGCATAATGCATTTGAGTGACATTTTTGCCATCTTTCGCACGTCTAGGCGTCTTTAAAAATTCAAAACGTAGTTCGTCTAATTCAGCATTATCAAGACGCTCATTAGAAAAAGTTGAGCTCATGCCTTTTAGTGTTTCAATATCACCTCTTTCATCAATCCAGTTTTCACGAATGTTATTCAGACCTTTGCGTAAATCAATATCAACACTTGGATCGGTGTAAACACCCGAGGTATCGTACACATGAATAGGGTCATTTTTTTCAGCTAATTCACCAATGGTGTCTGTTAGTGTAATTTCACGCATTGGCACTTGAATATCTGCACGTGAACCCTCAACATAAATCTTATGAGAGTTAGGAAAAGGCTGGATAAACGCCTCTTTGACGCTTGACATACTGACTAAGGTTTCGCTTGATTGCTTCATTGTTGTATAATTCGGTGAAATAACTTAAGAATAACTAAAGATGACAATTTTAACCCATAGACCACGTCGTATGAGAAAACACGCATATACCCGTGAATTAATGCGTGAAAACACCCTGACAGTGGATGATTTAATCTTTCCTATTTTTGTTGTCGAAGGCGAAAATCAGCGTCAAAATATTGATTCTATGCCAGATATTGAACGCTTAAGTATTGATCAACTACTCATTGAAGCAGGTGAATTGGTAGAGTTGGGCATTCAGGCAGTGGCTTTATTTCCAGTGGTGTCGGAAGATAAAAAATCATTAGGTGCTGAAGAGGCTTTTAATGAAGACGGTTTGGCACAACAAGCTGTTCGTGCACTTAAAGTAAACCATCCGGCACTAGCTGTGATTACAGATGTCGCACTAGATCCATTTACCACGCATGGACAAGATGGTCTAATCGATGATAGTGGCTATGTGCTCAATGATGAAACCACTGAAGTTTTGGTCAAGCAAGCGCTTTCACATGCGCAAGCCGGTGCAGATATTGTGGCACCATCAGACATGATGGATGGGCGCATTGGCGCTATTCGAGAAGCACTTGAAGAAGATGGCTTTATTCATACCAATATTTTAGCTTACTCTGCCAAATACGCCTCTAACTACTACGGGCCGTTTCGTGATGCAGTCGGTTCTGCTAAAAATTTGGGTGAGTCTAGTAAAGAAACTTATCAAATGGACCCAGCTAACGCCAATGAAGCCATTCGCGAAGTGGGCCTGGATATTGAAGAAGGTGCAGATATGGTGATGATTAAGCCGGGTCTGCCCTACTTAGATATCGTACATCAAGTTAAGCAAACATTTGGCATGCCGACCTTTGCCTACCATGTGAGTGGTGAGTACGCCATGCTAAAGGCAGCCAGCCAAAATGGCTGGATTAACGAGCAACCGGTCGTACTTGAAACCCTGCTTTCTTTTAAGCGCGCTGGTGCTGATGGAATTTTAACTTATTACGCCAAGCAAGCCGCCAAGTGGTTGAAATAACTTAATTTATTTTATATATTAAAATATAATAATATTCTTATATAGTTTCCAAAATAGTGTATAATACGCAGCTATTAAAACACTTAATTATTTTGAGGAACTATCATGGAAAACAAATCACTTTTTGCATCAATCACGCTTAGTATTGCTTTAGTTGCTGGTTTTTTCTTTTATAACGGCCAAATTAACGAGCTAAAACAAGAAGTCACTAGTATTACCACTGAATACAACACCAAGATATCTGCAGTGCAATCTAACACTGAAACTAAAAACAGCACCAATACATCTGTTTTAGAAGATTTAAACGACCAGTTAGTTGCTGCTCGCTCTGCTTTACAAGAAACACAGAAAAAACTTGTATTAGCAACAGGAAAATCTAGTGTTTTAGACAGTGAAATATCTCAAATACACGATGCACGTGGTGAAGTTAAATCACTAAAAGGCTCTTTAGAAAATACACAACAAAAACTACAAATTTCAGGTGAGAAAATAGACTACCTTAAAGGTATATTTGAAACTCAAAATAAAACCACTGTTGTTAAAAACATGGCACGAATTGATGAGCTAAAAGAAACCTCAACTGGTATTGCAGTAACTGGCCTTATCGTTCCTGCTATTGGTGTAGCAACTTTAATCTCTTACACCACAGAAGAGATTAACAACTACTGTGCCAACATTAAAAACACCATAGATTTAGAAGAAAAAGTATTTAACAAAGTAGTGTCACTTGATGCTCAAATGCAAGACAACTATCATCAACAGTGTGAAGTTAGCTTAAAAGACAAGGTTAAAAAAGGTTTGAAAAAACTTCAAACTGCTAAACAATAATTAACCCACTCTATTATTGATTAAATCCTCAACCACTTCTGGCTCTGCCAAAGTGGATGTGTCACCCAAGTTATCATAATCATCCTCAGCAATCTTACGTAAGATACGGCGCATAATTTTTCCAGAACGTGTTTTTGGCAAACCCGGTGCAAACTGAATTTTGTCTACCGTGGCAATTGGCCCAATTTCAGAGCGGACCAATTTAACCAGCTCAGTTTTTAGCTTATCTGTTGGTTCAACGCCATTCATGATTGAAACATAAGCATAAATACCCTGGCCCTTAATATCATGCGGATAACCAACGACTGCAGCCTCTGATACATTCTCGTGCAGTACCAAGGCTGATTCAATTTCCGCAGTACCTAGACGATGACCTGAAATATTTAAAACATCATCCACTCGTCCAGTAATCCAATAGTACCTATCGCTATCACGCTTCACCCCATCGCCAGCAAAATACTTGCCTGGAAAGGTTGTGAAATAAGCCTCCATAAAGCGTTCGTGATTATTGTAAAGTGTACGCATTTGCCCTGGCCAAGATCTTGCTAACACCAAAATACCTTCGGCTTCACCCTCTAACACTTCGCCCTGCTCATTCACCACTTGTGGCTCAATACCAAAAAATGGCATGCTTGCCGACCCTGGCTTGAGCGCAGTAGCGTAAGGCATTGGCGTAATCATGTGGCCACCTGTTTCAGTTTGCCACCAAGTATCAACTACAGGGCAATTACCTTGTCCAATCGTATGGTAATACCATTCCCAGGCTTCAGGGTTAATTGGCTCACCCACTGTACCCAATACACGCAAACTTGAACGGTCTGTCTTATTAACAAATTCATCACCCGCACCCATCAATGCGCGAATAGCGGTTGGTGCTGTATAAAATATATTCACTTGGTGCTTATCAATCACTTGCCAAAAACGTGAAGCATCTGGATACGTCGGAATGCCTTCAAACATCAAGGTTGTTGCACCATTAGCCAACGGTCCATACACAATATAAGAATGCCCTGTTACCCAGCCTACATCGGCTGTACACCAATACACATCGCCATCTTGATAATCAAAGGTGTATTTGTGTGTCATCGCCGCATAAAGCAAATAACCACCAGAAGTGTGTAACACGCCTTTAGGTTTTCCCGTTGAACCTGAGGTATAAAGAATAAACAATGGTGTTTCCGCATCATAAGATTCACATGGGCAATCGGCCGGCACATCATTAACCAATTCGTGATACCAGACATCTTTAGCACCCCAATGCACTTCTCCCTTAGTATGCTTAACTACAATTACTGCATCGACACATTCACAAGCACCGATCGCTTTATCAACATTTGCTTTTAGTGGAATTGATTTACCGCCACGCACACCTTTATCAGCGGTAATAACAATCTTGCATTCTGAGTCTAAGATTCTATCTTTAAGCGCTTCGGGGGAAAACCCACCAAATACCACTGAATGAATCGCGCCAATACGCGCACAAGCTAGCATGGCGTAACTCGCCTCAAGAATCATGGGCATATAAATACAAACACGGTCGCCTTTTTTAACACCCAGTTTTTTCAAACCATTGGCAAATTTTGCGACCTTGTCGTGCAACTGCTGGTAAGTAACCGACTCACTGACATCAGGGTTATCGCCTTCCCAAATAATAGCCACTTGATCAGCGTGCTCACTCAGATGACGATCAATGCAATTGTAAGCAACATTTAACTCACCACCTTTGAACCACTCGATTTGACCTTGGTTGTAATCAACGCTTGAAGTTTTGTCCCAATCCTTATTCCAATCTAAAAACACCTTGGCTTGTTTAGACCAAAACGCATCAGAATCATTAATTGATTCAGAATACATGGCTTTATAAGTTGCTTCATCACATAAAGGTGTTCTATTTGATTGTGCAACTGGATAGGTTTTCATGGGGTTTTCTTTGAATAAAAATAAAGCTTTAAATCATACCTATATATTTTATAGGGGCGAAAAAAAATGACGCAAAAGCGTCATTTTATTGAACTTATTAAGCATTTAAAATTATGCTTCAGTATCGATCACTTCAGTCACTTCGTCAACACCTTCATCAACAGCTGCTACTGATAACTCTGCCTCAACTTCTTGAGCAGTGGCAGCGTCTTGAACTTTTTGCTGTGCAGTAAGCTCTTCTTCCATGGCGTACTCTTCTGTTAGGATTGAAGCATTAATCAAGCCTGCCTCGATTTCTCTAAGCGCAACCACAGTTGGCTTGTCTTTACCAACATCTAAAGTTGATCTGTAACCGCCTGAACTTAATTGGTGTGCACGCTTAGCAGCAACCAACACTAATTCAAAACGATTATCAACAAAATCTAAACACTCTTCAACAGTTACTCTTGCCATAATTCTAATTTATAATACGATAAAATGAAGTAATTTTACACGAAAACAAACCCAAGAGATATTTGATGGAAAGACTAATTGTTCTAGACACTGAAACCACTGGCATCGAACCCTCAGAAGGTCATCGTATCATTGAAATTGGTTGCACCGAAATTATTGATAGAGAAATTACAGAAAATAACGAATACCAACAATATATTCAGCCTGATCGCCTGGTAGGTGACTCTGAAAGAATCCACGGCATTAAAGACAGCTTCTTAAAAGGAAAACCAAAATTTGAAGAAATCGCCGAAGAGTTTTTAGAGTATGTTGAAGGTGCAACTTTAGTTATTCACAATGCGCCATTTGACTTGGGTTTTTTAAACCACGAGCTTAAACTCATGGGCCTTGATCAGCGCATTGAAGATAATTGCGCCATCATTGATTCATTAGAAGTGTCCAAACAACAACGCCCTGGCACGATGCATAATCTAGATGCACTTTGTCGTCGCTTTGAGATTGATTCCAGCGCACGTACCGTACATGGCGCACTACTCGATGCTCAAATCTTAGCACAAGTATATTTAGCCATGACGGGTGGTCAATCTACTTTATTTAGTGATAACAACAACGACAATGACGACAAAGCTGAAGCGAGCTCAATTATCAGAGTTGATGATGCACGCGCCAAAATCAAGATAGTGCTTGCTAATGAAGCTGAGCTTGCAGCACACAATACTTACTTCGAATAATATGCAATACCAAGATTTACGAGAATTTATTTCTGAGTTAGAAAAACAAGGCGAACTCAAACGCATATCAACACTGGTTGATGCTAATTTAGAGATTACAGAAATTTGCCGTCGTACACTAGACAATCAAGGCCCCGCCCTATTATTCGAAAACATTAAGGGCTCTGATATACCCGTACTAGCTAACTTATTTGGCACCACACGACGCGTGGCGATGGCCATGGGGCAAGAAGATTTAGCTTCTTTGCGAGAATTAGGAAAACTACTAGCTGAACTCAAACAACCTGAACCACCTAAAGGCTTAAAAGACGCCATTGAAAAACTACCGGTACTCAAGCAAGTACTTAATATGCCGGTTAAATCAGTCAAAAAAGGACAATGCCAAGAAGTGGTTATTGAGGGTGACGAAGTTGATTTATCCAAATTACCCATTCAAACTTGCTGGCCAAAAGATGCTGCACCGTTAGTCACTTGGGGTTTAACCATTACCAAAGGTCCACTTAAAAAACGTCAAAATTTAGGTATTTACCGCCAACAAGTCATTGGTAAAAATAAGTTAATCATGCGCTGGCTGTCACACCGTGGTGGTGCACTAGATTTTAAAGATTGGTGTGAAAAATACCCTGGCAAACCGTATCCAGTTGCAGTGGCTCTAGGCGCTGATCCAGCCACCACGTTAGCTGCGGTTACCCCGATTCCTGATAGTTTAAGTGAATACGCCTTTGCAGGTTTACTGCGCGGCAAAAAAACCAAAGTTTGCTCATGTATAGGTAACGACTTACAAGTGCCAGAAAACGCAGAAATCATCTTAGAAGGTGTACTCAACCCAGGTGAAATGGCAGAGGAAGGTCCATTTGGCGATCACACCGGCTATTACAACGAAGTAGAAAGTTTTCCTGTTTTTACTGTTGAAAGAATCACTCACAGAAAAAATCCAATTTATCATTCTACTTACACAGGCAAACCAATTGATGAGCCCGCTGTATTGGGTGTGGCTCTCAACGAAGTATTTGTACCACTACTACAACAACAATTCCCAGAAATCACTGATTTTTACCTTCCGCCAGAAGCTTGCTCTTATCGCATGGCGATTGTCAGTATGAAGAAGCAATACCCTGGCCATGCCAAACGAGTAATGATGGGTGTTTGGTCGTTCTTACGTCAATTCATGTACACCAAATTTGTGATTGTAGTGGACGATGACATTGATGTAAAAAATTGGAAAGAAGTAATTTGGGCAATATCCACCCGTGTCGATCCAACACGTGACACCACGCTTATCGACAATACGCCGATTGATTATCTTGACTTTGCCTCGCCTGTGTCTGGCCTAGGGTCAAAAATGGGCATCGATGCTACCAATAAGCTCCCAGGCGAAACTGACCGAGAATGGGGCGAATCTATCACCATGGATCAGTCAGTTATCGATAAGATTGATAGCATTTGGGATGAATTAAGCATTGACTAAGGCGCTTAACAAAGTATAATTATTGTTTTTTCGGAGTGTAGCGCAGCTTGGTAGCGTATCTGGTTTGGGACCAGGTGGTCGAAGGTTCAAATCCTTTCACTCCGACCATATTTATAAATTTGCTCATAAGCCTCTATGAACCCTTATGGACTTCAACAGAGAAAACACCTATTTTAGGTTTATGCGCCCTTAGCTCAGCTGGATAGAGCAACGGCCTTCTAAGCCGTAGGCCTCAGGTTCGAATCCTGAAGGGCGCACCAAGTTTATGGCGGGAATAGCTCAGTTGGTAGAGCCCCGGATTGTGATTCCGGTTGTCGCGGGTTCAAGACCCGTTTCTCGCCCCATATTACTAAAGGCCTTACGGGCCTTTTTCTTTATTTCATAACCATCAAATTAGCCAGATAGGTGCATTTTTCGTACACTTACTTTGAAAAAATTCGATCTAAATCTTGTTCATCAAAAAACAAGTGCTCATTACAAATTTCATTATGAATAGAGATTTCACCACGCTCTTTAAGTAGATTGCGTGCATCTTGCTCTCCCAAATCAAAAATGATTTTTTCAAATCGCTGATGATCTTGATGACACTCATAATTAATATTGTTGTCTTTAAACAACTCAACGGTCTCTTCATGAAAAAGTCGATGTAATAATTGCTCTGCATCTAAACCAGATAACTCTTCATTGGTTGTTGTACTTGCAAGTGCCGTTATTCTATTCCACCCTTCTCCGTCAGTGCTTTTAGTTTCTGGCATTTTTTGAATCAACATGGCGGATAAACTATCCTTAGTTGATGACACCCAAAGCTTGGAGTCTAGTTGCTCTGATTGTGAGAAATAATCCTCAAACGTTGGTATTAAACCCAATGGATTTCTAGGGACAAGCGATTGAAAATTAGAATCAGTTTGTGCGTTATATAAAGTAACCACCATCTGCCCTTCACCTAATATTGCATCTAGATTATCACTATCCTTAATAGCGCCTTCAGATCTTACCATGCCTCGTATTTTCAAATCATGTGTAACTTCAACTAATAACAAGCTTACAACGCTATCACCTTGCATTTGCATGGTTAACTTACCCTTGTGCTTTATGCCACTCGCTAATATTATTGCCAAGGCGCTCAATTCGCCAAACAACTTTCTAACTTGCTTAGAATAACCACGATCTTGAATCATTGATTGCCAAGCAGTATCAATAGACAAGTGTTGCCCCCGTATATCAAGATCTTTAAATAAAAAACGTCGTATTGTGTTCATAGGTGCTATTTTAAATTTAAAATAACCTTTATGCAGCGCATCATTGAACAAAAAATTATCAATCAAACCGATCAATCTTTATTGATTAATGTATTGGCTGATGCCATTTCACTTTCTAAGCAAGTACTTAAATCAGCCCTAGACAAAGGCTGTGTCTGGTTAAAAAGCGGCAAGAAAACTAATCGAGTTCGTCGTGTGAAAAAACCACTTAAGGTGGGAGATGAAGTTTTTATCTACTTTAATGAAAAAATCTTATCTTCTATTCCTAGAGAACCTGAGCTATTACTCGATAAAAAGGATTACAGTATTTGGTTTAAACCAGCCGGTGTATTCGCCCAAGGATCAAAATGGGGGGACCACTGCGCACTGACACGATTGGTAGAAAAATCACTCGATCGCCCTACTTTATTAGTGCATCGACTTGATCGTGCCACTAGCGGTATTATGATGGTTGCACATACTAAGCACGCTGCAAAAGATTTATCAAAGATTTTTGCCGATCGAAAAATTAACAAAACTTACTTGGCTATTGTTGAGGGTGGGTTTAGTAATAAAACACTAACAATCGATGAAAATATTGATGGGAAAAACGCAATTAGCCATGCGACTTTGTTAAAAACTTTAGACAATAAGTCATTGTTAAAAGTTAATATCGAAACTGGTAGAAAACACCAAATTAGAAAACATCTAAGTCATATTGGCTACCCCATTATTGGTGACAGATTACATGGCAATGCAGTCAAAAATCACCCAGAAGATTTACAACTACAAGCGATTCAACTTGAGTTTAACTGCCCTATTGATCAGCAGTTTATTCAAATTGAATTAGACGATAAAATGAAAATAAGGCTTTAAGAGCAGTCTCTTTCGACTTCACGATCCCAAATTGCAGGAATAATAATAGTCAAGCACTCAGCAACGCTTAGATTTTCACAAATGGCGGGCTCATCATCCTTAAGTGGGTGTTTGTGCTTTTGCACAGTTGATGTGTTAGCATCTTTAACAACTTCATTTTGACTACCCTTCTGATCTTCACAGCCAGAAAATAGTAAAACCAATAGTAAAAAAACTTTAATCATTGTATTCATTGTAACCCAATAGACTTGAATCTAGTTGATAATGTCCCTATCTACTAATCATTGATTAATAAACGTAAATAACCATGAAGCGAATATTTTTATTTTTACTGACTAATATTGCCATTATTGTTTTACTAAGTATTACGCTAAGCCTGCTTGGTGTTGAAGGTATTTTAAAAGACAACGGCTCTGATCTTGACTTACAGGCGCTGCTTATTTTCTCTGCTGTTTTTGGCTTTGGCGGTGCTTTTATTTCACTCTTAGTTTCAAAATGGATGGCGAAACGCATGACGGGTGCAATTGTTATCGAATCACCAAGCAGTAATCTAGAGAAATGGCTAATTGAAACAGTTGAAAAACAAGCAAAAATTGTCGGTATTAAAATGCCAGAGGTGGCGATATTCCCATCAGCTTCAATGAATGCATTTGCCACCGGTGCTAGCAAAAATAAAGCCTTAGTCGCTGTATCTCAAGGCTTGTTAGACTCAATGAATCAAGGTGAAATCGAAGCTGTTGTTGGGCATGAAATGAGTCATGTAGCCAACGGCGATATGGTGACTTTAACACTCATACAAGGCGTGGTAAATACGTTTGTGATTTTCTTCTCACGGGTGATTGGACATGTTGTTGACCGTGTTATCTTAAAAAACAATCGAGGTCATGGTATTGGTTACTTTGTAACTACCTTATTTGCACAAATAATTTTATCAATCTTAGCATCTACTATTGTTATGTATGTATCTCGCAAGCGTGAATTTGTCGCTGATACGGGTGGTGCAGATTTAGCCGGCCATCAAAACATGATTAATGCGCTCAAGCGCTTAGGCCAAGTAGAGCCAGAAGCGTTGCCTGAGCAAATGGCAGCATTTGGCATTGATGACAAGAAAGGTTTTGCTTCATGGTTTTCATCGCACCCACCGATTGAAGATAGAATTGCCGCATTAGAAAAGCGCGCAATGGGGTAATCTTAACTCATGGCAATCGCAATAAAATCTAGGGATGAAATAGCAAAAATGCGTGTGGCTGGCCGCTTGGCTGCTGATGTGCTTGACATGATCACGCCACAAGTTAAGGCTGGCATTACCACTGATGAGTTAGACAAGGCCTGTCATGATTATATTGTCAATGTGCAAGATGCTATTCCAGCGCCACTCAACTATCATGGCTTTCCAAAATCTATTTGCACCAGTGTTAACAACGTGGTGTGCCACGGTATTCCTACTGATAAAAAACTAAAAAAAGGCGATATTGTTAATATCGATATCACTGTGATTAAGGACGGCTACCACGGCGACACCTCAAAGATGTTTATCATTGGCAAGTCAAGTGTTAAGGCACAACGTATTTGCAGAATTGCACAAGAATGTTTATACATTGGCATCAAAAAAGTTAAGCCTGGCGCTCACTTAGGTGAGATTGGCAAGGCTATTGGCGCACACACGACTCAAAATAACTGCTCTGTGGTGCGTGATTACTGTGGTCATGGCATTGGCTTAGAGTTTCATACCGAGCCACAAGTGATTCATTACGACGATGGCGCTGTTGATAAAAGCCCGGTTTTGGAAGCGGGCATGACCTTCACTATTGAGCCTATGGTTAATCTAGGTGGGTTTGAAGTGGCTACTTCTAAAGTTGATGGTTGGACGGTCACCACCAAAGATCGCTCACTTTCTGCGCAATGGGAGCATACGATTTTAGTCACTAAAGATGGCTATGAAATCCTTACTCTAAGAGATGAAGAGGATATCTAGCTCTGTCCACTCTTATGCTAAAATAATGCTTTTGTTATTAAGTGACTAAGCGTTGAAAAACCTAAGAAACTATTTTATTTCCGGCTTACTTTTTTGGATTCCATTAGGGTTAAGTATTGTTGTTATTAAGTTCTTTTTAGAATTGGTTAATGACATCGTGCCACCTGAATACTTACCTGAGGCATTATTCAATCTAGAGAGTGTTATTCCTGGTTCTGGCATTGTTTGGGTAATCCTAATTATGCTTATTACTGGTGTATTGGTTAATAATTTTATCGGCCGAAAAATATTAGAACTTTGGGATAGATTACTCAATAAAATCCCAGGTTTTAGGGGGGTCTATAATGCCTTAAAACAGCTTTCAGATACAGTTCTAAGCCCATCTGGTGAGAGTTTTAAAAAAGCAGTACTGGTTGAATACCCACGAAAAGGCATGTGGACTATCGCCTTTCAGACAGGTAATTATCATGGTGAAGTTGAGAAAAAAATTGGTGAAGAAATTATCAATATTTACGTACCAACCACACCCAACCCAACTTCTGGTTTTTTTATCATGTTGCCAAAAGATGATGTCATTGAGCTAGATATGAGTGTTGATGAAGCATTTAAACTGATTATTTCTACTGGTGTCGTTGCACCAAATTAAACAAAATAGGATCAAAAATGAGAACAAATTATTGTGGTGAATTAAGTAAGGGCAATATCGATCAAACGGTTGAAATTTGCGGCTGGGTGAATCGTCGTCGCGATCATGGCGGTGTGATCTTTTTAGATATGCGTGATAAGCGCGGTATTGCACAAGTGGTTATCAACCCTGACAATGCTGATTTTGAACTGGCTGAATCTATTCGAAATGAGTTTGTCTTAAAAATTACTGGCCAAGTTATTGCCAGAGGCGAAGGCTTGGTTAACCCAAAATTAGCCACCGGTGAAATTGAAATTGTTGCTGATCATATTGAGATTCTCAACGCTTCAAAGCCGGTTCCATTTCAGATTGACTCAACAGATACTTCGGAAGAGGTTCGCCTTAAATATCGTTACTTAGATTTACGACGCGATGAAATGCAACAGCGCTTGCGCTTGCGTTCAAAGGTGACTCACTTCATGCGTGAATTTATGGATGAAAACGATTTCTTAGATATTGAAACGCCTTTTTTAACCAAAGCCACACCTGAAGGTGCACGTGATTATTTAGTGCCTTCACGCACTCACCCGGGTGAATTTTTTGCCCTACCACAATCACCGCAGTTATTTAAACAATTGTTAATGATGTCGGGTTTTGAGCGCTATTATCAAATTGTTAAATGTTTTAGAGATGAGGATTTGCGTGCCGATCGTCAGCCAGAATTCACCCAACTTGATGTTGAAACCTCATTTATGAATGAAGATGAAATCATGGCAATGATGGAAGAAATGACACGTGGCATGTTTAAGTCTGCGATTGATGTTGATTTAGGTGATAAATTCCCAACCATCACTTATGCAGATGCTATGCACTTATATGGTGTTGATCGCCCTGATATGCGTATTCCAATGCAAATTACCGATATGGATGAGCTAATGCAAGGCGTTGACTTTAAGGTATTTTCAGGCCCTGCTAGTAATGATGGCTCTCGAGTTGCTGCACTACGCGTGCCTGGTGGCGCGACTATTAGTCGTAAGCAAATCGACAAGTACACCAAATACGTCAGCATTTATGGCGCCAAAGGTTTGGCTTACATTAAGCTAAATGAAGACGGCCCCGCTTCACCAATTTTAAAATTCTTAGGTGATGATGTAACCAAAAAAGCAATTGAAATGACAGACGCACAAACGGGTGATATTATTTTCTTCGGTGCTGATAAAACAAAAATTGTAAATGAAGCGCTAGGCAACTTACGCGAACAGTTGGCTAAAGATCTAGATCTATTTGATAAGGAATGGGCGCCAATTTGGGTGGTAGATTTCCCAATGTTTGATGCTAATGATGATGGCTCTTTAAGCGCTATTCACCATCCGTTTACCGCACCAAGTGTTGACGCTAAAACCTTAGAAGATACTGCTGCTACAGCACTTTCTCGTGCTTATGACTTAGTGATTAACGGCTCTGAGGTAGGTGGTGGTTCTATTCGTATTCACCAGGTTGAAATGCAGCAAACCGTATTAAAGCTTTTAGGCATTTCTGATGATGAAGCCAAGGACAAATTTGGCTTCTTACTCGATGCACTTGAATATGGCTGCCCTCCTCATGGTGGCATGGCATTTGGTCTTGATCGTTTAGTGATGATTATGACGGGTGCAGACTCAATTCGTGAAGTGATCGCCTTCCCTAAAACTCAAACTGCTGCTTGTTTATTAACCGATGCGCCTGCTGGCGTACCAAGAAAAGTACTCAGAGAGCTTAGCGTTAAAGTAAGTCTGCCAGAAAAAGACTAAACAATAAACAACTAACGTGTCAATTCAAGATCAAATAAAAGCCGAACTCAAGGCTCGCAACGCTGTATTGGTTGCGCATTATTATGTTAATGGTGATTTACAAACCCTAGCAGAAGAAAGTGGTGGTTTTGTTTCTGACTCATTGGAGATGGCACGCTTTGGTCAAAACTGCGATGCAGACACTGTCATTGTTGCTGGCGTTAAGTTTATGGGTGAGACAGCTAAGATACTCTCTCCTGAAAAAACCGTTCTAGTACTTGATGAAGCCGCTACCTGCTCTTTAGATGAAGACTGTCCTGTTCAAGAATTTTCTGATTTTTGCGATCAGCATCCCGATCGAAAAGTAGTGGTTTATGCCAACACCAGTGCCGAGGTAAAGGCGCGAGCAGACTGGGTGGTAACTTCAGGTAGCGCTTTAACAGTCGCTAAACATTTGCATGAGAAAGGTGAAAAAATTCTTTGGGCGCCTGACAAACACCTAGGCAACTATGTGCAAACACGAACGGGTGCTGATATGCTGCTTTGGCAAGGTTCTTGCGTGGTGCATGAGCGCTTTAAAGCAGATGCCTTACAAGCTTTAAAAATCAAACACCCCAAAGCGGCTGTATTAGTACACCCAGAATCACCACAATCAGTGGTTGATTTAGCCGATGTAGTAGGCTCTACCACTGCACTCATTAACGCTGTAAAAGATAGAGAAGAATCTACTTTTATCATTGCCACTGACAATGGTATTTTTCACAAAATGCACGAAGTCGCGCCACAAAAAAAACTGATTGAAGCCCCTACCATGGGGGCAGGTGCAGACTGTGAATCTTGCGCCCATTGTGAGTGGATGGCAATGAATACTTTAGACAACTGTCTTGATGTTTTAATAACTGGTAAAAATGAAATATTAATTGAATCCAGTATTGCTAAAAAAGCACAACAATCTATACAAAAATTACTCGACTTTACTGCATAAAAGGTAAAATCTCAATTACTCATATTCCCGGAGACATCGAACATGGCAGGACATTCTAAATGGCACAACATTCAACACCGAAAAGGTGCGCAAGATGCCAAGCGTGGCAAGGTATTTACCAAATTAATTAAAGAAATTGTCATTGCTGCTAAAGCTGGTGGTGGTGTTATTGAAAACAACCCAGGGTTGCGTATGGTGATTGACAAAGCCTTAGCCGCTAACATGAAACGAGATACCATCGAAAACGCGGTTAAGCGTGGTAGTGGTGATTTAGAAGGTGAAAACTACGATGAAGTGCGTTACGAAGGCTATGGTTTAGGTGGTACAGCTATCATGGTTGATACCTTAACAGATAATCGTAACCGAACTGTGGCTGATGTGCGCCATGCGTTTACTAAGCATGGTGGCAACTTGGGCACAGACGGTTCAGTGGCTTATTTATTCAACAAGCAAGGTTTTATCAGCTTCGCCTCAGGTGATGAAGATCAAATTATGGAAGCCGCACTAGATGCAGGCGCAGAAGATGTAATTAGCAATGACGATGGTTCAATTGATGTAATTACAACACCTGAAGATTTCTTTACGGTGAAAGATGCGTTATCTGATGTAGGGCTTGAGGCGAGTCATGCTGAAGTAACCATGGAGCCAGCCAATCGTGTTGAGCTTAACTTAGGCGATGCAGAAAAATTCATGAAACTGATTGACCGCCTAGAAGACTTAGACGACACTCAAGAGGTTTATCACAATGCCGATATTTCAGATGAGGTAATGGCGCAATTATGATCCATATTCACCAAGGCATTAGCGCACTTGGTGCGTTTAAAACCAAAGCTCTACAAGTAAAAATAGCGCAAGCACAATCTGGGCTAAAGCTATTGGGTGCTGAATTTATTCATTTATCTAACCTCGATGAAGCACTAACAAGTAAAGAGAGTGATCATTTAGATCACTTGCTTTCTTATTCACCCAATTTATCTGTTGATAATGCGAAATCAAGCATTGTTATTATCCCTAGATTGGGCACGATCTCCCCTTGGTCATCTAAGGCGACTGATATTATGCATTTGTGTGATATCAATAAAATTAACCGTATCGAGCGTGCAACTGCTTATCACTTTAACGATACCATTAATCAAAAATCAGAAGTTTTGGCTATTATCATGGACAAGATGACTGAATCAGTTTTGGAGTCAATGAGTGATGCTCACAGTATTTTTGATAATTTCGAGCCGCAACCCTTCACCAGTGTCGATATTCTTGCGCAAGGAAAATCAGCCCTAGAACGTACAAACACCGAATTAGGCTTGGCACTTAGTGTTGGTGAAATTGATTATTTAGTTGATAGTTTTACTCAGTTAGAACGCAACCCAACTGACATTGAACTAATGATGTTTGCGCAAGCCAATTCTGAGCATTGTCGCCACAAGATTTTTAATGCCGATTGGACCATTGACAATACCGAGCAAGCTAAGAGTTTATTCGCGATGATTCGCAATACTTATCACAAACACCCTGAAGGGCTTTTAAGTGTTTATTCAGACAACTCTGCCGTTATGGCAGGCTATGATGGTGAGCGTTTTTATGCCGACCAAGATGGCAAATATGTCAGCTCAAATGAACACCGCGCCATTTTAATGAAAGTAGAAACTCACAACCACCCTACCGCTATTGCACCGCATCCAGGTGCAGCAACTGGATCAGGTGGTGAGATTCGTGATGAAGGCGCAACAGGCCAAGGTTCAAAACCTAAAGTTGGCTTGTGTGGTTTCAGCGTGTCAAACCTTAAAATTAAAGATGCTGAACAGCCTTGGGAAGTTGAGCACGGCAAACCTTCTCAAATTGTATCGGCACTTGATATTATGCTGGAAGGCCCTATTGGTGCCGCCGCCTTTAACAATGAATTTGGTCGTCCAAATACCTTAGGCTACTTTAGAAGCTATGAGCAGCAAACGCCTAATGGTGATGTACGTGGCTATCATAAGCCAATTATGCTTGCTGGTGGCCTTGGGCACATTCAAGAGCAGCACATTATAAAAGGTGAGATTCCTATTGGTAGTAAGATTATTGTCCTCGGTGGCCCGGCTATGCTGATCGGCCTAGGTGGTGGTGCTGCATCATCCATTAAGAGTGGTGAACAAAGTGAAGATTTAGACTTTGCCTCAGTTCAACGTGCCAACCCTGAGATGGAGCGACGTGCCCAAGAGGTGATTGACCGATGTGCCAACCTAGGTGATGATAATCCTATTATCTCAATTCATGATATTGGCGCTGGTGGCTTATCAAACGGCCTTCCAGAATTGGTTAACGACTCTGGACGTGGTGGTCGGTTTGAGCTGCGCAACATTCCTAATGACGACAACCAAATGTCACCACTTGAAATTTGGTGTAACGAATCACAAGAGCGCTATGTTCTTGCCATTGCTCCATCTAGCTTAGAATTATTCAACGACATTTGTGAGCGTGAACGCGCACCATTTGCCGTATTAGGCGAATCTACCAAAGAGCAAGAATTGGTTCTTAGTGATGAGCTATTTGCAGACACACCCATTGATATGCCAATGTCTGTTTTATTAGGTAATCCACCTAAAGTAAGCATTAATGCCGTCACGCAAGATATTAATCTTAACCCATTAGACACCAGCAACATCAACCTTAGTGATGCAGTTAGTAGAATTTTACAACTACCCACTGTAGCCAGTAAAAACTTCCTAATCACTATTGGCGATCGAAGCGTTACCGGCATGGTGGCGCGTGATCAATTTGTAGGTCCGTGGCAGGTTCCAGTGGCTGATTGCGCCATTTCTATTTCTGATTATGTTGGCTTTAAAGGCGAGATTATGTCTTTGGGTGAGCGCACACCGCTTGCTTTGTGTGATGCTAATGCCGCAGCACGTATGACCATTGGTGAATCGTTAACCAATATGCTGGGCGGCTATGTTGAAGATATTCACGATATTAGCCTAAGTGCTAACTGGATGAGTGCCAGTGGTCATAAAGGTGAAGACGCTAAATTATTTGAAGCAGTTAAGGCCGTTGGTATGGACTTGTGCCCAGACCTAGGTTTAACGGTACCGGTTGGTAAAGACTCTATGAGTATGAAAAGCTCGTGGCAAGATGACAATGGTAACGACCAATCAGTCACCTCACCTTTATCACTGATTGTTACCGCTTTTTCAAAAACACCAGATGTTAGATTACAACAAACCCCACTGCTCGATACAGAGTCAGAATCTGAATTATTATTAATCGACCTTGGTTTTGGTCAAAATAGAATGGGTGGTTCATGCTTGGCACAAGTTTACAATCAAGTGGGTGATATCGCGCCAAACCTTGATGACAGCGCCGTATTCAAATCATTCTTCACGGTCATTAATCAGCTAAATAAAGATGGCTTAATTAGTGCTTATCATGATCGAAGTGATGGTGGTGTAATCACCACTTTATTAGAAATGGCCTTTGCCTCACATTGTGGATTAAACATTACAACAGATGCTAGCATTGAAAATTTGTTCAATGAAGAATTGGGTTGTGTTATTCAGGTTAAGTCTAAAAATAAACAAGCGGTTAATGATGCGCTGTCTGCTGCGGGGCTTGAATCTTGCACGCATGCAATTGCAACTATTAATGATTCAGATACAATTGAAATCATCACTGATGAAAAAACTATCTATAGCCAATCTCGATCTGAATTACATTCACTTTGGTCATCAACTTCATTTGAAATTGCCAAACTAAGAGACAACCCAGAATGTGCACAGCAAGAATTTGACAGTGTTAGTCAAATTACAGATGGCATTAGAACTGATCTAAGCTTTGATCTAAATCACTCTATTGTTGCACCTTATATTAAAACCAACGTTAAACCTAAAATTGCCATCCTTAGAGAGCAAGGTGTTAACGGACAAGTTGAAATGGGCGCTGCCTTCACTAAGGCTGAATTTGATGCGATTGATGTGCACATGAGTGATATTCTCTCTGGCAGGGTATCGTTAGCAGAATTCAAAGGTTTGGTGGCTTGTGGTGGCTTCTCGTATGGTGACGTACTCGGTGCCGGTAGAGGTTGGGCAAGTTCGATTTTATATAATGCTCGCGCTAAAGATGAGTTTGAGACCTTCTTTAACCGTGAAGATAGCTTTGCATTAGGCGTGTGTAACGGCTGTCAGATGATTTCGAATTTAACGCAAATTATCCCTGGCGCACAAAATTGGCCAAGTTTTTCTCGCAATCTATCTGAACAATTTGAGGCACGCTTTTCAAGCGTTAAAATTGGTGAATCAAACTCAATATTTTTAGATGGCATGGCTGGCTCAACTATGCCAATTGCTATTGCACACGGTGAAGGCAAGGCGAGTTTTAATGGAAATTCTGCAAATAATATTGCACTACAATACGTTGATCACAGTGGTGATATTACGCAAAACTACCCTCACAATCCAAATGGGTCGGAGCTAGCAACTGCCGGTGTGACTAATGATTCTGGACGCATTACCATCATGATGCCGCATCCTGAGCGAGTGTTCAGAGCCGTGCAAAACTCACACCACCCTAAAGATTGGGGTGAGCGCAGCCCATGGATGAGAATGTTTGAAAATGCCAGAACCTGGGTTGATTAAATTTCTAAAATTTTGGAAATAATGCAAATCAAATAAATATCGCCTTGATACAAACTCTGTCTGCACTAAAAAACGCCAAAAACAGTAAAAACACCCTTAAAAACAGCTTATATTCCACTCCCAAGCCTTGCTTGGGAGTGGAATGGTGAAAATTTTGGAAATTTTACGAATGAGTGATTTTATGAGTTTTTATCGGGTTAAATATTAGCATGAACTACCAACTGATTCGATCAAAACGAAAAACTCTGGGTTTGCAAATTAATAGCAACGCAGAGCTTATAGTTCGTGCGCCAAATCGGTTATCGGTTAAAAAAATAGAGCAGTTTATTGAGGAAAAATCTAGCTGGATTAAGGAAAAATCAAATTCTATTAAAGCTAAAGATGTGCAAAAACCTAGCTATAAAGAAGGTGAAAACTTCTTATATTTGGGTGGTTTATATCCCTTCACAATACAATCTTCAAAAAATTTAAGCTTTAATGGGATTAGTTTTTCTGCTGAACAGATTAATAAAGATGAATTATTAAAGTGGTATAAAATTGCCTTTAAGTCTATTGCTATTCCTAGACTTGATTACTATGCAGATACATTCTCTCTACCTTATCAGCAAGTACGCCTTAAGACTCAGAAGACTTTGTGGGGCTCTTGTAGTGGTACTAATAATATCAACCTAAACTACCTACTCATTAGGGCGCCAATGGATATTATTGATTATGTGATTGTGCATGAGCTTGCGCATACAAAAATTAAAAATCATTCGAAAGATTTTTGGCAGTTGGTTGAATCAATATTGCCAGAATATAAAGCCAGCAAAAGCTGGCTTAAAGATAACGGCTATAAGCTACATAACTTATAGTAACTTATAGCTGAAAACAAATTACTTGTTATTAAACTTGTCTTGTGCTTCTTGCATGGCCGCTTCTAAAGTGCCCATTTCGGCCATTTCAACAATGATATCACCACCGCCCATTAACTCAGCATTGAAGTAAATCTGTGGGAAAGTTGGCCAATCTTGAAAATTTGGTAAATTTTGCATTACTTCTTGATCTTCAAAAATATTCACATAAGCAAACTCAACACCCGTTGAAGCCAATGTTTGTGCTGCTTTAGCCGAAAATCCACATTGTGGAAATTGTGGCGTGCCTTTCATATAAAGCACGATTGGTGCGCTATCTACCTGTGCTTGAATTCTTTCCATTATGTCCATTTGTATAACTCCTATTTTAATTTTTTTAAACTTTGTTTAATGCTGAATGACCGAGCATCTTACTCTTATATTAATTATTTCGCAATTATTCTATTGTTTAATCGCCTGAGAAATTGTGTACTTTTGCCCTTGCTTCAGTTTTTTATAATTACCAAACACTGATTTAAAGTTATCTTTAATAAAATTACGCAAACCATTGATAGTAACAAAAGTAATCTTTCCGCCGGGTTTGAGTGCATCGTAAGCATCGTAGAGAATAATACTAAGTTTCTCTCGCCCTACTTTGGCAGGTACATTGGATATTATTTGATCAAAATAATTGTCTTTATTGACACTCAAAAATGCATCAGATAAATAAGCCTCGGCATTATTAATATGATTAAGTTTGGCATTAGTATTTGATAATTCTACGGCGATAAAATCTTTATCCACCATGTGTACTTCACCCTGCGGACAAGACTTTGCTACAGCTAGCCCTATTGGGCCATAACCACAACCTAAGTCAAGACATTTGTCAGATTCAGAAATATCCAAATATTTCATTAATAGTAAAGTGCCACCATCAATCGCTCTAGGGCTAAAAACCCCCCAGCGAGTTTTTAAGATTAGGTCATAACCTAATAGATTGGTTTGGACGCTTAAGTCTTGTTTGAGTTTTGGAATATCTTCTCTAGTAAACATAGCTGTCCCATTATACATAAGGGTATTTAGCATACGACTAATGATAAAATAACGCTCATGAAAAGACCTGAACTACTATCCCCCGCTGGATCACTCAAACACATGCACTATGCTTATGCTTATGGTGCTGATGCCGTCTATGCAGGGCAACCCAGATATTCGCTGCGAGTACGCAATAATTCTTTTGATTTTGACACTTTAAAACAGGGCATTAGCGAAGCGCACAAAAATAACAAAAAGTTTTTTGTTGCTTCAAATATTATTCCGCATAATGCCAAGATTAAAACCTATATGAAAGACATTGAACCAGTTGTTGAGCTAAAGCCTGACGCATTAATCATGGCGGATCCCGGTTTGATTATGATGGTTAAAGAAAGGTTCCCTGAACAGGTTATCCATCTTTCTGTACAAGCCAACGCCATTAATTATGCCACAGTAAAATTTTGGAAAAATGCAGGCATTAGTCGCATCATCCTTTCAAGAGAACTATCCCTTGATGAAGTAAAAGAAATTCGACAAGAATGTCCCGATATTGAATTAGAAGTATTTGTACATGGCGCTTTATGTATTGCCTATTCTGGTCGCTGCTTATTATCAGGCTATTTCAACCACCGAGATCCGAATCAAGGCTCATGTACTAACTCTTGTCGCTGGAAATACGATGTCAAAGAGGCTGAAGAAACCATCGAAGGCGATATTAAAGCCGTAGAAATAAAAGCACCGATTGATCAAGTGGTTTTACTGGAAGAAGAGGGTCGCCCAGGTGAGCAAATGCCTGCTTACGAAGATGAGCATGGCACCTACATCATGAATTCAAAAGATTTACGTGCTGTTGAGCATGTTCACACGCTTACCGCCATGGGCATTGATTCTTTAAAAATTGAAGGCAGAACCAAGTCACACTACTATGCTGCTCGTACTGCACAAGTTTATCGTCAAGCCATTGATGACGCGGTAGCTGGAAAAGAATTCAATCCTGAAGCATTTGGTGTGCTTGAAAACTTGGCTAATAGAGGCTATACAGATGGATTTTATCGCCGCCACCAGCCTGAAGAATTACAAACTTATTTTGATAATTATTCACGCTCTAATAAACAGCAAGTAGTGGGTGAAATTCTAGATTATAAAGATGGTAAAGCATTTATCGAAGCCAAAAATAAATTCAGCGTTGGTGATTCAGTTGAGGTGATTCTGCCAAGCGGTTGTTTTAATATTAAAGTTGAATCAATGGTGACAGAATTTAATGAGGTGCTTGATGTCGCCAAAGGCAGTGGTTATCGAGTATGGATTCCAATGCCTAAAATAAAGCCAGAACTTGGATTTATTGCTAGAAATTTTGATGAAAAAATCAAAATTAAAAACAAAAATATTCAAAAAGATCCAAATCAAAAAATTCGCAGGCCCTCTTGGTAATTAACAAAGCCCATCAAGTATAATACTGTCTTTTATAGCAAGGTTATTTAGTGCTCGACTCCATTCAATCCCCACAAGATGTCAAACAACTGGATTTAGACCAACTACAGTCCTTGGTGGATGAAATACGTGCGTTTCTAATTGAAAACATTCAAAAAACAGGTGGTCACTTAGCACCCAATCTTGGCACAGTTGAATTAACAGTCGCCATGCATTATGTGTTTGACACACCTGATGATAGCTTTGTATTTGATGTGGGGCATCAAGCCTACACCCACAAAATACTAACAGGTCGAAAAGATAGAATGCCCACACTAAGAAAGAAAGATGGCTTAAGTGGCTTTACTAAACGCAGCGAAAGTGCACACGATGCATTTGGCGCTGGGCATTCATCGACTTCAATCAGTGCAGCACTAGGTATTGCTATTGGTAACAAGGTTAATCAGGTTGATCACAAATCCATTGCAGTTATTGGTGATGGTGCGCTGACCGGCGGCATGTCATTTGAAGCGCTGAATCATGCGGGAGATTCAGACGCTGATTTACTCATTATCTTAAATGACAATGACATGAGTATTTCTAAAAATGTCGGTGCAATGAATAAATACTTAACCAAGCTTATTTCTGGCAAGGTCTATTCCACCATGAAATCTAAGTCTCTAGGTTTTTTAGAAAAAATGCCAATGATTCATGAGTTTGCCAAACGCTCAGAAGAACACCTTAAAGGTATGGTGTTGCCAAGTACTTTGTTTGAAGAATTGGGCGTAGATTACTTTGGTCCTATTGATGGTCACGACCTACCCATGTTGGTTAAAACCTTGCAAAATCTAAAGCAGCTGAAAATGCCAAGACTGCTACACATTATTACCAAAAAGGGTTACGGCTTGAAAACTGCAGAAAACGATCCTTGCAAATTCCATGGTATCGCCCCTGCTCAAAGTAACAGCTCTACATTGCCAAGCTATAGCTCTGTTTTTGGCCAATGGTTACTTAATACTGCTACTAATGACTCTCAACTAATGGCTATTACCCCAGCCATGTGTACCGGCTCAGGTATGAATGAATTTGAGGTTAAGTTTCCTGAACAAT
>Ga0209685_1000266_pt1 | contig 40696 bp, 33 predicted proteins | sample SaaInlV_DNA_120m_FD_184685 | JGI IMG/M metagenome (GOLD analysis project Ga0209685, IMG submission 184685) | Marine microbial communities from expanding oxygen minimum zones in the Saanich Inlet - SI075_LV_DNA_120m (SPAdes) (version 2) | ecosystem: Environmental > Aquatic > Marine > Unclassified... | reverse complement strand
CAAAAGTCAGGTATAAAACGTGGCTCATTGTGCTATCTTTTTGTTGAAGGACTGCGGTCATCTCATTTTCCTCTTTTTGTATGAGTTAACTTAAGAGTAGTTGATTTCAGTCCTTCATAGTTTCTACTAGAACGCTCTCATTTCCATACTTAGCTTGGCAGCTGCTTTTTGATCAGCTAATCTTTCAATTCTAATGGCTGATTGTTTATAAGCGGGTTGCCGGGAATGAGGATCTAAAAGTCCCAGAGTCAAACGGTTTGCACAATCGTGAAAATGAAACGGCAGGAATACCATGTTTTTAGGAACACGTTGGGTCGGTGTTGCCATGACCAAGGCATCCGATCGTCGTGAAACCAGGCGAACATATTCACCCCTTTGAATACCAAGCTCAGCTGCCAAATCAGGGTTGATTTCTATAAACGGAATCGGACTGTATTTATTGTTGTTACCAATTTTTCCAGTCTTTGTTCTGCCATGCCAGTGTTCGACCAGGCGACCGGTGTTAAGCCAGATTGGGAATTTTTGATCAGGTACTTCGTTATTATCTATAAAAGGTAAAGGAATCAGTTTTGCTTTGCCATCCGCATAACGAAAAGTTGTATTTTCGGTGTACAGGCGTTTACCGCCTTGTGGTGGAGGTTCATTGGCTTTTACCTGCTGTTCTGTGTAAGGCCACTGTATACCTCTATTTTCCTGAATAAGTTCATGGCTCATGCCTGAAATATCGACCAGGCGTCCTTTTGAAATACTAGCCATCTCAAGAAAAATATCGGCTGCTTTTTCTGGAAAGTTTACTTTTCCTTTTTTATTAAAACGTTTCGCCATCTGGTTGAAAACCCATAGGTCGGGTTTGGCTTCACCGGGTGGCTGAGCTACTGGTTTAACAACATTAATACGACGTTCGGTATTGGTCATGACGCCATCTTTTTCTGCCCAGGTTCCTGCAGGTAAATACACGTTTGCATACTGTGCACTTTCAGTATCTTCATAACAATCCTGTACCACACAAAACTCCAGCTTTTGCATGGCTCGACGAACCCGTTCTGAATTGGGTAAAGAGGTTAATGGATTGGTTGCAATTAACCAGATGCCCTTGATTTTTCCGGTTTCAATAGCATGGTAAATATCAGTCTGAAACATGCCGCGTTTCTTCGGCAGAAATTCTTCATCGATATTCCAGAATTCAGCAATTTCTTTTCTATCCTGCTCATTTTCAAGGGCGCGATAATTAGGCAGGCCGGAGCAGGATGACCATTCTCTTGTTCCCATCGCATTACATTGACCTGTTATCGATAAACTGGTGCTGCCGGGTTTACCGATATTACCCGTGATTAATGCCAGATTGTTGATGCCCACTACGCCATCAGATCCATGTGTAGACTGATTGATGCCCATGGTCCAGATTGACATGGCAGCACCAGCATTTGCATATAATCTTGCAACACTGCGAATGGTGTCTTCATCGATACCGCAGATTTTTGAGGCTGTGACTGGATCGTATTTTTCCACTTCGGCACGTAATTCATCTATGCCATTGGTATTGGCTTTAATATATTGATCATCCTGTAAATTTTCATTCAGGATAACGTGCATTAATGAATTTTGTAGAACCACATCGGTGCCCGGTGTGATGGGTAAGTGAATGTCTGCGAACTGTGCCAACATGGTTACACGAGGGTCAACCACGATCAGTGGGAATTTTCGCTTTTCCTGGGCTTCTTTTAAACGCCAGTAAATAATAGGATGTTGTTCTGGTAAATTTGAACCCCAGGCGATCAGGCAATCGGTGTGTTCAAAATCTTCATAACAGCCGGGCGGGCCGTCTGAACCAAATGAGCGTTTGTAGCCTGATACAGCTGATGCCATGCATAAGGTTGTGTTGCCATCGTAATTATTGGTGCCGATCAGACCCCGGGTGAGTTTACCCAGGGTGTAAAATTCTTCGGTTAACATCTGGCCGGTGGAGATAATGGCAAATGAGTCACGACCATATTTTTCCTGAATACGTTTTATTTCATCATGCGTGGTATCCAGTGCATCATCCCAGTTTGTTGTTTTCCATTCACCGTGCCAGTTGTCACGAATAAGAGGTTTTAAACCGCGACCGGCAGAGTCAAAAAGTTCGTGTTCAAAGATGCCTTTCAGGCACAGTTTTCCACGGTTAACATCGGCATCAGCCACGCCCCGAGATGAGACGGCTTTACCTTCTTCATTCAAGCCAACTTCGATGGAGCAGCCGGTGGAACAGTAGCCACAGGTGGCGTATTTCCACTCGACAATGCCCTTGTCGGCCATTTTGATCGGGTTTTTTTGAGTTCTACCAAATAACATTTTTCACTCTGGACGTAGGGTGCGCCATGCGCACCATAAACCGTGGTTGTTTTAATAATGGTGCGCGTGGCGCACCCTACAGATCGAGGTAGACCTTGCCGTCTTCTACCTTAACCGGGAATACATTGGTGCAACCTTCATCCGGTCCCATGGCTTCACCGCTTTTCAGGTCGATTTTCCAGTTATGTAGAGGGCAGGTGACACTAGTACCGTGAACAATGCCTTCAGACAGTGGTCCTTGTTTGTGAGGGCACTCATCTTTTATGGCAAAAACTTCATCGTTGCTATTGCGGAAAACAGCAATCTTCATGGTGTCAGTTTTTACTACACGAGATCCCAGTTGTGGAATATCATTTAATGCTGCAATTTCTATCCAGTTACTCATAATTTTAGTCTCTTTAATTCTGGGAGAAGCGGGGCTAAAGCCCCACTTCCTACAATATTTTAATCAGGCTATCTTCAATGGCGTAAATTCATGTGACGCTTCACCGTCTGCGCGTGCTTTCCATGGATCTACCTGGAAAATTTTCTGGCTGACTTTGAAACGCTCATAAAGCTCTTTACGCTGTTCAGTATCTTCGACTACAGCTTCCTTGATTGATGTTAAACCGACACGTTCAACCCATGGTGCGGTTCTTTCCAGATAATGAGCTTCTTCACGGTATTTTTGGGTAAAGGCGCCACAGTACTCAATAACTTCTTCTTCTGTATCTACTTTACATAGGAAGTCAGTCACTCGAACTTTAATACCTCCATTTCCACCAACATGTAACTCGTAACCGGAATCGACACAAACAACACCAAAGTCTTTTATGGTTGCTTCGGCGCAGTTACGCGGGCAACCTGAAACTGCCAGTTTGAACTTATGCTGCATGTACGAACCCCAGGTTAAATCTTCGAGTTTCACGCCTAGTCTAGTGGAATTCTGTGTGCCAAAACGACACCAGGTTTTACCGGCACAGGTCTTCACGGTACGCATGGCTTTTCCGTAAGCATGGCCTGATACAAAACCGGCGTCCGAAAGATCCTTCCACATGGCTGGCAAGTCTTCTTTTTTAATACCGAACATATCAATGCGCTGTCCACCAGTGACCTTCATCTCGGGGACTTCAAACTTGTCACAGACATCGGCGATTGCACGTAATTCATTCGGTTTGACTAGTCCACCAAACATTCTTGGTACGACAGAGTAAGTACCGTCTTTCTGGATATTGCCGTGAGCACGTTCATTGATGAAACGTGATTGTGCATCGTCCTGATAGTCTTCAGGCCAGCGTGCTAATAAATAGTAGTTAAGAGCGGGGCGGCAGGCAGCACAGCCGTCGGGTGTTTTCCATTCTAGAAACTCACGTACTGCTTGCATGGATTTTAATTTATGATCCTTGATCGCATTGATTATCTGATCGTGACTATGGATGGTGCAACCACACAGTGGTTTAACACTTGGTGTATCGTCATAACCTTCACCAACGGTAGAAGCTAAAAGGGCTTCAACCAGACCTGTACAGGATCCGCAGGATGATGATGCTTTAGTATGCGCCTGTACTTCTTCCAGTGTGAAAAGACCTTTAGTGGTGATCGCATTGACTATGTCACCTTTACACACACCATTACAACCACAGATTTCAGCGTCGTCCGATAATGACATGACTCGTGTTTCATCACCATGTCCTGTATCACCCAGATCATGTTGTCCAAATAGAATGGTTTTACGAAAATCGGCGATATTGGTTTTTTCACGCATTAACTGGAAATACCATGTGCCATCCATCGTGTCGCCGTACATGACCGCACCTTTGATGATGTCGTCTTTAACAACCAACTTTTTATAAACACCTTCTTTGGCATCTTGCATGATGAGTATGTCATCACCTTCTTCTTCACTAAATTCACCGGCAGAAAATAAATCAATACCAGTTACTTTCAGTTTGGTTGAAGTGATAGAACCTTCATAACGTGCGATGCCTACCTGGGCCAGGTGATTGGCGGCCACTTTGGCCTGATCAAATAATGGTGCAACCAGTCCATAACAATTATTTCGGTGTTGAACACATTCGCCCACCGAATATATGCTGGGGTCATAAGTTTGCATGGTGTCATTTACCACGATACCACGCTCACAATACAAACCGGCTGATTGAGCCAGTGCTATGTTGGGGCGTATACCTACTGCCATCACCACCAGGCTGGTATCAATAGTGCTACCATCGGCAAACTTAACGCCACTAACTTTATCGTCTCCCAAAATTTCAGCAGTCTGTGCTTCCATCAAAAACTTCATACCACGTTCTTCCAGAGAAGTTTTGAGCATGGCTGAAGAAGTGGTATCGAGCTGACGTTCTAGCAGGCTATCCATTAAATGTACTGTGGTGACATCCATGCCCTGTTTCATCAGACCATTAGCTGCTTCAAGTCCTAGTAGACCACCACCGATTACGATGGCCTTTTTATGTTTATTGGAGTAATCGATCATGGTGTCGACATCCTGAATATCACGGAATCCAATAACACCCTGTTTATCAGCGCCGGGAACCGGGATAATAAATGGCATGGATCCGGTGGCGACCAACAGGCGATCATATTCGAAAATCTTCCCGGCTTCGGTTTCAACTGACTTATTCAAGCGGTTGATTTTGGTAACCGTATCTCCGGTAATCAGTTCGATACTATTTTCCTTATACCATTCATAAGAATTCAGAATGATATCGTCGATCTTTTTTTCGCCTGCCAGAACAGGTGACAACATAATGCGGTTGTAATTGGGATGTGGTTCCGAGCCGATTACAGTGATGTCATATAAGTCTGCTTCATATTTCAACAGTTCTTCAATGGCTCTTATGCCTGCCATTCCATTTCCAATAAGTACCAGTTTTTGTTTCATGTAGTCCTCGATGTTTAATCTATATGGTTATGGCTTTAGCAGTAATCGTGCCAAGTCATAAGTTATTGATATTTGGAATAAAGAGATACCTGGTAATATTCTGATGCACTAAAGTAGTGCCTGTGATTGTAGATTGTTTACTAAGTGCTCTGAACTGGTGCGAAGAGTGCTCTATAAAGAACAAAAGAGGGTAAGTGCTTGAGTTTACTTAAGTTAATTTTTATCTTTAAGCTTTAAGAAATATGAATTTATTGTGTATTGGCAGGGTAATTGCTACGGATCTTTATTACTTTTTTATATTTTGAAATTTCTTATGTCAGATTCCAGACTCAACTTATTTTCATTTACAGGCAAGACTAGAGTTTTGCATCTTACCTGGATGGCATTTTTTATGAGTTTTATGGTGTGGTTTAATCATGCTCCTTTAATGTCTATTTTGCGTGAAACATTCGGTTTGAGTGATCAGGAAGTTAAAGTGTTACTGATCATGAATGTTGCACTGACCATACCCGCTCGAATCCTGGTCGGTATGCTGGTTGATCGTTTTGGACCTCGACTGATGTTTTCCGGAATTTTAATGTCTGCCGGTGTGCTAAGTGTTCCTTTTGCTTTAGCTGAATCGTTTGAACAACTGGCAGTGAGCCGTTTATTGCTAGGTTTCGTCGGTGCCGGTTTCGTGGTGGGTACACGTATGATTGGCGAATGGTTTCCTGCCAGACAGACTGGAGCAGCTCAGGGTATTTATGGTGGCTGGGGAAATTTTGGCTCAGCAGGTTCTGCCATGGCTCTACCGGCGCTGGCTTTATGGTTTGGTGGTGAAGATGGATGGCGTTATGCGATTTTGACCACGGCTGTTATGGCATTTTCTTACGGTATTTTCTATTACTTTTCGGTAAGCAATACACCAAAAGGAAGTACTTATTTCAAGCCCAAAAAGATGGGTGCGATGGAAATCACCAGTAAAAGGGATCTGCTGCTGTATTTACTATTCAGCATTCCAGTGTACGGTGCATTGGCATTACTGACCTGGAAACTAGGCCCTGCGAATATGGCCTGGTTAAGTACCGAATTGAGTAACAGTATCTATATTGGAATTACCGCTATTTATTTGTGGCAGGCATGGAAAATTATTCAAATTAACAAAGCCGTGTTCACCGAAACTATCCCTGAGATGTACCAATATTCTTTCAAACAGGTGGTTATTCTGGATCTGGCTTACATGGTGACCTTTGGATCAGAACTGGCGTTAGTTTCCATGTTACCGCTATTTTATATCGATACCTTTGGACTGTCGCTGGTGACTGCCGGGCTGCTGGCGGCAATTTATCCGGTGATGAATTTAATCGCACGTCCAGCCGGTGGTGTCATGAGTGACCGTATCGGGCGTAAACTTTCACTCACCATGTTATTTAGCGGTATAGCCGTAACCTTTCTTTTACTCGGACAGGTATCCGCCGGCTGGGCTATAGTACTGGTTGTGGGTAACACGATATTGTGTGGATTGTTCTCCAAAGGTGGATCGGGTGCAGTGTATGCCATGGTGCCGTTGATTCAACGCCGCATGACCGGGCAGGTAGCCGGAATGGTTGGTGCTTATGGAAATGTCGGAGGCCTGATATTTTTAACTGTTTTATCCTTCACCACACCGCAGGCATTTTTCATGGTGATTGGTTTTACTGCTTTTGCAGTATTACTGGCAATTATTATTTTCCTGGATGAACCCAAAGGGCAGACTGCAGAAGTCATGCCGGATGGTTCAGTGCAAATGATTGATGTGACATAAAAATATTCACCGCAAAGGACGCGAAGGTTCGCAAAGGTTATTAGGATATGTCTTAGACTTTAAGTTTTTGCTATTCACAAATTGATAGAGGTATTTCAAAAATTGCATATTACTAAAAACACCTTTGCATACCTCTGCGTCCTTTGCGGTAAAAAAATACCTGGTTGAAATAATGACATTAAAACTAACAGTTAGTATTGGGCAATTCTCTGACAAAGGGGTCAAAGATAGAAATGAAGATTTCTATGCTGCTTTGATTCCTGACGATGAAAGTCTGGAGACTAAGGGTATTACTTGCGCTATTGCCGATGGCATGGGCAGCTGTGAATTTGCGGCTGAAGCCAGTGAGCAATGTGTTAAGTCTTTTCTGAATGATTATTACAGCACGCCGGAAACCTGGTCTGTTAAACACTCTGGCGGTAAGGTGCTGACGGCTATCAATAGCTGGTTATTAAGCCAGGCAAAAAATGATACTGCGCATAGCATGGTGACGACCTTTAGTGCCATGGTTCTTAAGTCAACTACAGCCCATTTGTTTCATGTTGGAGATTCTAGAATTTATCGTTTACGCGAAGGTGATTTTGAATGTCTGACCAATGATCATCGCATCAATGTATCACGTGGAGAGAGTTACCTAAGCCGTGCAATGGGTATAGATCATCTGCTAGATATCGATTTCAGGATTGTCACTATTCAGCAGGGTGATATTTTTCTGATGACCACAGATGGTGTGCACGACTATTTATCCTCAAAACAGATAAAAGCTTTATTGCAGGAAGGTAGCTCTGATTTTGATGCTCTGGCTCAGACTATAGTCGATAGATCTCTTGAGGCAAAAAGTCATGATAATGTAACAGCGCAGCTTGTCAGAATAGATTCCATCCCTTCACAGGATGCTAATGAAATTTTTTCGCAACTTGGGCGTTTACCTTTTCCTCCTCATCTGGGTCCTGGAATGACCATGGATGGTTATGAAATCCATAAAGAAATCCATGCCAGCACCACTTCACAGCTTTACCGGGTAATCGATAAAGAAAGTGGTGAAGAGTTGGTGATGAAAACACCTTCGGTTAATTTTGAGGATGACCCTGCTTATATTGAGCGATTTTATATGGAAGAGTGGGTTGGTAAACGCATAAACAGTCCTCTGGTCGTTAAAATATGTGATTCTGGGCGAAAGCGTAATTTTCTTTATTTTGTTATGGAGAAAGTTGAAGGTCTCACGCTACGAGACTGGATGGCCAATAATCCGGACCCTGATCTTGATGATGTGATCGAACTGGCTGAAAAAGTGATTGCAGGTATTCGAGTGTTTCACCGGCTTGAAATGTTGCACCGTGACCTGAAACCTGAAAACATTATGATCACCGCTAATCAGAGAATCAAAATTATTGATTTTGGTTCGGTGAAAATAGCAGGCATTCAGGAAATAGCGACGCCAGTCGAACGTGTAGATTTGCTGGGCACTAAAAATTATACAGCAGCTGAATATTTATTGGGCATTGCCGGGGATAATCGATCAGACCTGTTTTCCATTGCTGTCATGGTTTATGAAATGATGACCGGGCACTTACCTTATGGTGATCAACTAAAACGTGATATTAATTGGCGAGCCCTGAATAAAATTAACTACCAGTCATCCATCAAATATAACCCTATGATTCCATTGTGGATGGATGGAGCGATAGAAAAAGCGACTAAACTGGATGTTAAATCACGTTATGAGACCTTCTCAGAGTTTCTGTTTGATTTGAAAAATCCAAACCCGATGTTCATGAACCTATCGGTTCCATTGATTGAAAAAGACCCTGGTACCTTATGGAAAGTGCTGGCCATAGTGTTATTGCTCAGTAATTTGATATTATTAGGCTTCTTATTTCTATTTGATATTTCATGATATTGTCATATTAAGAGGTTTTACTCGGTTAAATGTCTATGAAATCGTCAATATTTAAGGTTTGTTATTATTCATCCTATTAAATCCGTTATATCTATTTCAAAAGGTAGAGCTTAATACTTAAGTAAATAAATATTTTTAATACCTGTTAAATGCACATAATTTCATCTTCTAATCTATACTCAGCAGATAGTGACTTTCAATCCTGGGCATGTATTACTACTTGTATGCATTTTTAGTGAGTATTTTCTGGTTGAAACCAACGAATCTGTCGTTAGCCATTTTATTAGATTCTGGCTTGTAAAAATTGCACGAGGTTTAAAAGCATTAGTACGCAGCCAAAATATCATAAAAGCTTAGAAACTGAATTAGCACTGGAAAAAGAGCATGCCCTGTTTATGCAAGCTCCAGCTGCTAATGTTGCTATTATTGTATTGACGATACTGTTTTTTATTGTGTTAAGTGACAGGGTTGATATTTTTATACTGTCATTCTGGGCTTTTTCCGTACTTGCTCTAGCTGGGCTGAGAACCATAATCTGGTTTTATCATAAGATTAAACCCGGTAGGTTTACCACACTTCAGTGGATAAACATTTACACCCTGGTAACGGCCCTGTTAGGGCTTGGTTTTGGAGGTGCTTATCTGGTTGGCTATCAAAATCAGGATCCCATCGTTTTCTTCACGCTGAGTTTTGTTTTCTTTTCTTTGATCAGTGCGGCAGGTTATGTACTTTCCTGCCATATGCCCATCTTTATTGCTTACACCTTTCCTCAGACTTTTATTTTTGCTGCTGTTTTATTGGCTAATCCTACTTTTGCTGAAAAAATAATTGCCTTCGGAATTATTGTATATCTGGCTATGTTGACGGTATTTACCCGAAATGCAAATCAACAGTTTATACGAACAATTCGACTGCAAACTGAAAATTCCAGTTTGATTGATGATTTGAACCAGGAAGTAGAGCAAAGAGAATTTCTCATCGAAACAAGAACCACGGAATTGGTTGAAACCAATGAAATATTAGAAAAAGAAATACATGAACGTAAAAATGCTCAGTCTGAAGCCGGCTTTCAGGTCTCATTATTGAATTCTGTATTTAACTCAACCCCTGATTTAATTTATTACAAAGATTATGTGAATCTGGATGGCTGTTATATCGGTTGTAATGATGCCTTTGCCAAACTCATTGGTGTGCCCGAATTAGATATTATCGGTCAAAATGATGTTGAATTGTTTGGCGATGAGGAAGGGCGTTACCTACGGGCAAAAGATCAGGTGGCATTACATGCTAATGATACTTTTATGTACGAAGAGTGGGCTACATACCCTGATGGTAAGAAAATATTATTAAGTGCACTCAAAACTCCTCTGTATGATCATAACCAGAATTTACTGGGAATATTAGGAGTCGGTCGAGATATCACCGAGATGAAGCTTGCTGAGCAGCAACTTCAAAGGAAAGAAATTTCTTTGCACCACCTGGCTCATCATGACACCTTAACTGAGCTACCTAATCGGTTGTTACTAGCTGACCGTCTTAAACAATCTATCAAAAAAGCTGAACGGGCTAATGTAGGTTTGGCAGTGATGTTTATAGACCTTGATCACTTCAAAGAAATTAATGATAGCCTTGGGCATAGTATTGGTGATCAATTATTACAGGCTGTTGCAGTCCGGTTAAAAGAGACCATTCGTAAGGAGGACACGGCTGCCCGACTTGGTGGAGATGAATTTACAATTATTCTGGAGCAGCTAGAAGATACCAAATATGCATCTATTCTAGCTGAAAAGCTACTAATTGCTTTCAAACAGCCTTTAAAATTACGTGAGCGTGAAATTACTATTACTCTCAGTATAGGTATCAGTTTGTTTCCTGAACATGGTCGTGATACAGAAACGTTATTACGTAATGCTGATTCAGCCATGTATCGTACTAAAAATGAAGGTAGAAATGGTTTTAGCCTGTATACCGAAGACTTAACCCAAAGAGCTGTTGAAAGAGTTTTGTTAGAGTCCGCGTTAAGAAAGGCCATTGAAAATGATGGGTTAGAACTTTATTTTCAGCCACAAATTGATATGAATAACGGTGAAGTAGTTGGTTCTGAAGCTCTGGTACGCTGGGTACACCCGGAAGAGGGACTGATATTACCAGGTCGCTTTATTCCCCTTGCCGAAGAAATTGGGTTGATCGATGAAATAGGTATGTGGGTGTTCAGGACTAGCTGTGAAAAAATTGTTGAATGGCAAAATTCAGACTTTTTCGATATTAAAGTAGCGATAAATATTTCCGGCAGGCAATTACTGGATGAGAAGTTCGCACATAAAATAAGAGCGATTATTGAAGATACGGGTTGTAGACCAGAGTTGCTGGAGCTTGAGATTACTGAAGATTACCTGATTAAACATCCCGAAAAAACGGTCAGTCAATTTAATGAATTAAGGGATATCGGGATGCATATTGCTATCGATGATTTTGGGACGGGTTATTCGTCATTAACCTACCTTAAACAGTTTCCAATCAGTAAATTGAAAATAGATTATTCATTTATCCAAGATATTCTGGTTGATACCAATGATCAGGCCATAACTCGTGCAATAATAGCGCTGGGTAAGAGTCTGGGGCTTACAGTAATTGCCGAAGGTGTAGAAAAGAAACAGCAACATGATTTTGTCCTGGCTGAAGGTTGTGATGAAGCTCAGGGTTATTATTACGCAAGGCCAATGCCTGAGTTGCAATTTTTAGAATATATCCAGAAAAAAGGTACAAAAAAATTAATGAAAATAGTTTGAAAAAGCTGATTCTCCTTATAGAAAGTTAACAGTAACTTATGATTAATAGTAAGGTTGAAAATCACCCTGTTGACCTTGATCGACATACTCTCCAGTTATTCGATGCCACACCTGTGCCTATGTTTTGTTCGAGTGTAACGGGTGATCTTGAAAAAATTAATCCCGCTTTAATTCAGTTTCTGGGCTTTCAGCAGGATGAAATTCACTTACCAGATTTTATGATTTATCATCAGGATAAGTTTAAACTGGATAAAACTACACTCGATTCCCTGAATGCTGACTCATCTTTTCCGGTTGTTATCGAGACCAAATATGAACATAGTTCGGGAGCTATTCTCTCAGCACAATTAACCGTTGTTCCTCAACTGAATAACTCGGGTGAAATAATTCGTTATATCTCTCAAATTGTAACAAGCGCTGTAGAAAATAAAAAAAGTGATCAACTGCAATTGGCATCTCTAGTCTATGCTAAAAGCAGTGAAGGTATGATGATAACTGATAAAGATGGCGTTATTGTTGACGTTAACTCATCATTTACAAAAATTACTGGTTATTTAAAAGAGGATGTCTGTGGTAAGAATGCCCGTATTCTGTCTTCTGGACAGCAGGATGATTTGTTTTATAAATTAATGTGGAACCGTATCAATACTTCTGGGCACTGGAAAGGAGAGTTATGGAACCGGAAAAAAAATGGAATAGTGTATCCCGTTATCATCAGTATAAATACTGATTTTGATAAACAGGGGAAAGTGAATAAAAGGGTCGCCTTGTTTTCTGATCTTACCGATATTAAGGCTAAAGAAAGACAAATTTTTAAACAGGCTTACTATGACACTATTACGGGTTTACCAAATAGAGCGTTATTTATTGAGCGCCTGAACCACATCATCAATTTAACTAAAAGCAAAGAAAATAGTATTGCTCTAATGCTACTGGATTTAGATGGCTTTAAAGAAGTTAATGATACTCTGGGTCATGAAGCAGGAGATGAGTTACTAAAACTAACAGCCGAACGGTTATTATTATGTGTAAAAGAAAATGGTGATGTGGCACGTTTAGGTGGAGATGAATTTACAATAATATTGCATGACATAAAGTTACTAGAAAATACGGTTAAGAATATACTTAAAAAACTGGCTCAACCCTACTCACTTGAGAATGAAGAAATATATATCACCGGTAGCATTGGTATAACACTTTTTCCTGATGATTCGGACCAGGTTTCAGGGTTATTAAAAAGTGCAGATCAGGCTATGTATGCTGTAAAAAAACAGGGTCGAAATGGGTTTAGTTATTTTACTCATTCGATGCATCAGGAAGCACTGGACCGACTGAGCTCTATCAATGAGCTACGAGAAGGCATCGAAAAGCAACAGTTTATTTTACATTATCAACCTATTGTCAAACTGGCCAATAATGAAATATCTAAAGCTGAAGCGCTAGTTCGCTGGCTTCATCCGGAAAAAGGTATCGTTAGCCCAGATCAGTTTATTCCCATCGCTGAAGAGACTGGCTTAATTATTGAAATAGGGAGATGGGTGGTTAACGAAGCTTTACAACAAGTTTATGTCTGGCGAGAAACGGTTAAAGAGAATTTTCAGTTAAGTATTAATGAATCTCCACTGCAATTTAAATCCGATGAAAATTCATTTAATAACTGGTTTGCTTATTTGGAAAAACTGGATCTGCCCGGGGAATCGGTATCCATAGAAATAACTGAAAATTTATTGATGGATTTTAGTGAATCGGTGGATATGAAAATGCAAAAATTTAAGGATGCAAATATTCAGATATCACTTGATGATTTTGGTACTGGTTATGCTTCATTATCTTATCTAAAACGATTTGATATAGAGTTTTTGAAAATAGATAAATCGTATGTCCAGAGTATGGAGCAGGACAAAGATGTACTCATTCTATGCGAGTCAATTATTCAAATGGCCCATAAGCTGGACATACAGGTTATTGCTGAAGGTATAGAAACACAGCAGCAACTTGATATTTTAAAGTCTCTGGACTGTGATTATGGTCAGGGATATTTGTTTTCCAGGCCATTACCCGTTGATGAATTTGAATTATTAATCTCTGGCTCATTTATTGGTGCGCACGGCACACCCTACGTGTAACCAGGTGGCGTCAGTTCAAACTTTAAGCTGACAGGTTTTTACCATCCAGTTGAACCCACTGATTCTGGCGAATCAGGTCGCGGATTAACTTTATATACAATTCACCTTTGGCTGAATATTTTTCCAGTCCGACGGCCAATTCAAATCCATCAAGGGATAATAAATTTTTTCGCTGTTGCTGGCGAATATCACGTAATTTTGTGTAAGCTGGATGAGAATTCAGTGTGTGCATATAATAACTTACCGACTCTCCATAATGGTCAAATATTCTGACCAGATGCTTTTTTTCAGAGTCTCTATTTTTGGGTTTTAAGCCTTTGCTTTTATCGTATGTCCAGATACCAAACAGGTTATTAGCTTCAGTTGCAAACCGGGACTTACCCCAGGCACTTTCATTAGCAGCCTGTGCCAGAGTCAATGAAGCAGGAATGATGTCTACTTTCTTTAATAGATCTTCACGTGCCTGTGGCTTAGTTAGTGGGTTACCTTTTACCCGGTACTTTTTAGCAAGTTTTCTCAGCCAGTTTTTAGATTCATCTGATAGCAAAATGTTTGCATCCAGTTGCTGAATTATATTCTCAACTTTCCTTCGAAGTTGTTGCAAACGTGTGTTTTCTTTATCGATAAAAGGCAAAAGATTCTCGATAAATAACTTTTTGGTCGAAGTAGTGCTTTGAGTAATAGTTGTTTTTGGCTTTGTTGCTTTTTTAATTTCTGGTTTTACGACGGGCTTAACCAGTTTTGTGGGTGAAACAGGTGGTGTGTAATAGTTCGGTTGCGGGTAGTAATAACGAGGATAATTATAAGCCGGATAACCGTATGGCTGGGCATAAGGGTTATAGTTAACCGGTGCCGCATACGCCGGGTAAGGGGTATAACTTACCTGCTGCCATGCCATCGACTGCGTACTGAATAGAGTCCAGAGTAACAGTGTTGCGGCCAGGAGCCGAAACGAAAATACTGTACGCAAAATACTGATTAAAGACATGGTTAAGTTTTAGTTTGATAAAAACGCTAACTATATTAGAAAACGCTAATATAGTCAAGAATGTGAACCGAAAATGATTGAAGTCGTTGGTAGGGTGTGCCGCGCGCACCATTAAATTTCAGTGCTAAAACCAATGGTGCGCACGGTGCACCCTACCGAAAGTTTGACTTTCAGTCGTTAATATTCAGCGTACCAGTCACCATTTTCCTTACGAATAAACCAGTTATGGCTATACCAGTGAAAACGGCCTTTACGGTTTGAGGGCATGGTGCAGTTCGTGCGATGTCGACCTGGCTTCAGGTCAAATTGTGGAGTGATTGAAACGCTGTCATTTTTAGTTTCTGACCAGATGATATCAACTTTGTCACTACCGCCAACATAACATCTCAAGTTATTTTTTGAGTAGCTGCCTGGAGCCAGTTGTAGCTCCAAAGTAGGTCGCCAATGCCCCGGTTTAACCAGTGAATCTATCGGTTCAGCTTTAGTGACGGGTAGTGGCAAAGTGTTGACCTTAGTGATAAAGCTCTTCATGTTGGCATAATTGGCGGCCATCGGGAAACGAGGCAGAGCTCCAAAATTAGCATCCGGCCAGGCAGGCCCTGATTGTTGACCAAATCCGGCCAAACCCATTCTTTCGATTAAACTGACAAGTGATGGATTGTATTCGCCATAGGGATAGGCAAATAGAGTCGGTTCTATACCAATTTCCTGACTGATTCTACGTTGAGCAGTTTGAATATCCAGTCCCACTCTTGTTAACCATTGTCTATCTGTTTCCTTTGGTTTCATACGAATCATATGAATATGCCCAAATCCATGGTTTTCAAAACTAACACCATTTTGGGACATCTCTCTCATTTGTTTCCAGTTCATGGCTACGTTAATACCTTTATCAACAGCTTCAGTATTAACGAAAACAGTTAAAGGCCAACCAAGTTTTTTTAGCCTGGGATAAGCCTCTTCATAAACTGAAATATAAGCATCATCTACCGTCAGACTGACACATTTTTCAGGTAGCTCAAGCTGGTGTTTCAATGATAAAGCTACATCACGTAGGGCCATGACTGTAAAATCATGTTTCTGTAAATAATCCAGGTGGTCGTCAAATTGTTTTGGCGTCACACTGGTGATGGTAGGTGTTTTATCACTAAAATGATGGTATTGCAGAATGACACAATGATTTGCTGCATAAGTTGTATGGGTTAACAGTAGCAAAAGAAATAACAAATAACGGTTCATAAGGTAGGCTGAGTAATTTTTAGAGCTTAAGCTTAAAACAGAGCTTAAGTTGAGTAAATATCCCGTTGATACAGAACCTGTTTCAGGGTAAATATTGTTATATATATTTAGCTTGTTGAGTTAAGGTGTAAGCATTATTTTCTCTGATAAAACGATATTTCCCAGGGGTATGTTGTGAAGAACAAATTAAAAGTAATCTGGATAGTGTTTTTTGTGTTGATCGGTGTTGCTGTCATTATGCTAGGGTCAAAATTTAAAACACCTCCTCAAAAAGTTGAAACAGCTGAATTTGCAACCAAAGCAAAGGTCATCTCTGTTCCCAAACTTAAATTAAAAATTAATGCGGTCGGATATGGACATGTTCAAGCCACGGATAACTGGGATGCTGTAGCTGAAGTAGCTGGCAGGGTGATATTCACTTCAGAAAAACTTAAAGATGGTGAATTTGTTACCGAAGGTGAAGAGTTACTGGCGATAGACCCTAGTAGTTATCAACTGGCGCTTTCTCAGGTTGAGGCGCAAATTGAAACTTCAAAAATCAAAGATGAAACAACGCAGTTATCGATTAAAACCCGTCAACAGGAACTGGTTTTATTACAAAAAGAATTTGACCGCCAACAGAAACTGGCAAAGAAAGGTAACGTTTCACAGTCCACGCTGGATACCACCCATCGCAATCTATTAACCGCAAAAGGGAATTTACAAACTCTGGATAACAACCTGTTAATTAACCGGGCTGAAAGAGAAGTATTGCTTGTTCAACTAAAGCAGGCTCAACAGGATTTGGCTAGAACTAAATTGATAGCCCCCATGGATGCTCGTATTACCGAGGTTAAAATAAGCGAATCTCAATATGCTAATCGTGGGCAATTACTGTTCAGTGCTGATGGTATAAATTCTGCAGATATCGAGTCGCAGTTTCCTATAGGAAAGTTGAGACCGCTGGTCAGCTCTTCTATCGGAGCAACAGGAAGTGATTCAGCTTCTGGTAACTGGGTTCCAGGCGTGAAAGGTTTGCCTGCATTGGTCAGTGTGCAACATGGTAGCCATAAAATTAGCTGGGATGCCACCATCAGTCGAGTTTCGGCAACCATCAATCCTCAAACACAAAGCCTCGGCATAGTGGCTACCGTTGAAAACCCCTATGAACAGGCTGCATCTACTCGCAGACCTCCATTAATTAGTGATATGTTTGTACAGGTGGAATTGCTGGGGCAAAACAGTAATAAATTTACCGTTATTCCATCATCAGCTTTACACGAAGGGAAAGTGTATGTGATGAATGATGAAAAACGCCTTGAGTTTCGACAGGTTAAAGTTAACTTCCATCAGGATGGTTATGTAGTCATAAAAAAAGGATTGAAACCGAAAGAAAAAATTGTGACATCGGATTTAGTGCCCGCTATTGAAGGCATGTTATTAACGCCGATGAATGATAGTAAAACAATGTTACAGCTATTCAACGATGCAATGGGGGAAGTACCTGAAGCCTATAAAGAAAAAATGCAACAGAGGAAAAAGGATAAAGCTGCAAAAGCTGCAGGTAAAGACCAATGATTCGTTACTTTGTCACGCATCCAACAGCTGCCAATCTGTTGATGCTGATCATCATGGTGCTGGGCCTGACGGCATTGCCCAAGCTGCAAAGAGATACCTTTCCTGTTATTCCTGCAACAGAAGTTGAAGTTCGCCTGAGTTATCCTGGAGCCACAGCACTTGATGTTGAGCAGGGTATTTGTCATGTAACCGAAGAAGCATTAGACACCGTCACTGATATTGTAGAAGTGCGTTGTGATGCGCGTGAAAATCTGGCGATAATTACGGCTAAAATGCTGGAATCTGCTGACCTTGGCACTTTTTATGATGATGTTAAATCTGCAGTAGAATCTATTACTACCTTTCCTGATAAAGTTGAAACGCCGAGTACTATTTTACTGGAACGTACAGCCAATATTGCAAGCATCGCTATTACCGCAGAACCGGGCATAGAGATGAGTACCGAATCACTTAACCAATATGCGGAAAGAGTTAAAAACCGTATTGCCCGAGACCGTCGAATTGCGCAGGTCAGGTTAAAGGGATTCTCTGATCGAGAAATTTTAATTCAAATTAAAGAATCTCAATTGCAGAAATATGCGTTAACCGTAAATGATGTCAATCAGGCTATTCGATCTCAGAGTATAGATTCTCCAGCCGGTTCACTGGAAAACAGAGATGGTTCAATACTTGTTCGGTATAACGAACAACGTAAAACACTTACTGAGTTTTCTAAATTGATTGTCTTTTCTGGAAGTGAAGGGGGCACAGTGAGCCTGGGTGATATCGCCAGCATTTCTTATAACTATGAAAAGCAGGAAGAAAAAATCCTATTCAATGGCCAGCGTGCTGCTTTACTGGATATGATTAAAACTACCCAGCAGGATTCATTACGGGTGATGGATGCGGTACTGCAAAACCTTGAGCGTGAACGTAAAATGGCACCAAAGGGTATTCGTCTTGAGATAAGTCAGGATGTCACCAGGAATATAAAAGACCGTTTAAGAATTCTGGTTGAAAATGGCGTGGTTGGTTTGATACTTGTTTTTCTAACCATGTGGGCTTTTTTCAGTTTTCGCTATTCGTTCTGGGTCACCATGGGGCTTCCGGTTTCATTTCTGGGTGCCATATTTGCGATGAATTTGTTTGGTTACTCTATCAACATGATTACCATGGTAGCGTTACTAGTTGCTATTGGTTTGTTAATGGATGATGCGATTATTATTTCAGAAAATATCGCCACTCAAATTAAAAAAGGTAAAAATGCTTCCCAGGCTGCAATCGAAGGTGTGCAGCAGGTTTTACCTGGAGTACTGTCTTCTTTCCTGACCACTATCATGATAGTTGGCCCGTTGTTTTACATGACAGGAAAAATGGGGGCAGTGTTAAAATATATGCCTGCTGTTCTGGTGATTACATTGGCGGTCAGTCTTATTGAAGCTTTTTTAATTTTGCCCGCCCACTTGAATCATTCTATCGCCCATATGCATAGAACAGAACGCTCACGTTTTCATTTGTGGTTTGAGCAGAAATTTATCAATGTGAGGGATAACTGGTTTGCTCCACTGGTGAGCCTGTCGGTAAAACGTCCATATATATCACTGGGTGTAATGTTGTTTATCCTGCTAGCATCTTTTGCCACTATTCCAGCTGGAATGTTGAAATTCAGGGCTTTCCCTCAACTGGAATCTGATGTAATTCAGGCTCGTATTCTATTACCTCAGGGAACCTCTCTGAATCGTACTGAAGAAGTTGTTGCAAAGGTAGAAGCGGGTTTAAAAGCCTTAAACACTGATTACGCTCCCAGACAAAAAGGTGGTATTGATCTGGTTAGAAATGTAACTGCTTTATATAACAATAATGTCGACTCAAAAGAAAGCGGTACTCATATTGCCACCATCAGTGCCGATTTGATTCGGGCGGAAAACAGAAATGGCAGTATCGAACAAATGTTACTGGACTGGCGCGAATTAACCGGCGATGTCGGTGATGTGATTAACCTGTCGTTTACCGATAAAGAACGTGGTGTAGCCGGTAAAGCCATAGATATTCGTTTACAGGGTTCAAATCTGGATATGCTAAAGAAAGCATCTCTGGATTTACAAAATTACCTGAGTGACTTTAAAGGTGTTATCGAAGTTTATGATGATATTAGGCCGGGTAAACCTGAAATCAGTATCCATCTTAAAAAACAGGCTGGTGTGCTAGGGATTAACTCAACCCAGGTATCAGCTGAAGTCAGGGCTGCTTTACAGGGTACGACCGGACTGGAAGTACAGGTGTCAAAAGAAACTCAGGCTGTGACCGTCAGGTTAGCCGATGAAGATAGAAAAGGTTTGACTGATTTACAGTTTTTACAGATCAGGAATAAGTCCGGTCATCTGGTGCCATTATCATCGGTTGCAGATTTAACCATGACTCGTGGCCTTTCAAGAGTACATCGTGTGAATGGACAGCGTACTGCTACCATTCAGGGCAAACTCAATACCCGGCAGGTGAATGCTTCGGAATTGATGCAGCGGGTTAAGAAAGAGTATATGCCAAAACTAAAAGAAAAATTTCCGGGTGTAAAACCAGCTTTCCAGGGGCAGGGTAAGGAAACTGCAGATACATCAAATTCATTGTTGATGAATTTGACTATTGGTGTATTTGGTGTCTTTGTAATTTTATCATTTCAGTTTAGAAGCTATATTCAGCCTCTTGCCGTCATGTTGGCAATACCGATGGGTTCTATTGGTGTGTTCTGGGGGCATATCGCTCTGGGACTTGAATTATCAATTCCAAGCCTGGTGGGTATGGCGACCCTTGCGGGTATCGTCGTTAATGATAATATTTTGCTGGTTACATTTATTAAAGAACGTTTAAAGGAAGGTGCCGTAATTGGGGAAGCAGTACAGCTAGCTGCACATGATCGTTTTCGTGCCATAGTGTTGACGTCTCTGACAACTATCGCAGGTTTATTACCACTGTTGATGGAAACTAGCACTCAGGCACAATTATTAATTCCGATTGTTGCCAGCCTTGTTTTTGGTCTTGCCAGCGCGACACTTTTTTCAATATTGCTAGTGCCTGCTTTCTTTAAAATACTCGATGACTGGACAGATTTAAAGGCTTAAATGCGTTCCGATGTAACTATCATGCTGGTGGATAATGGTTCAGTTAAACCTGAAGCCACTTTGCAGTTACGCCGACTGGCAGAAAGTTTAGGTAATAATTGTGAGCAGAAAGTATTCCCTGTTTCACTTCGGCATGCAAATCGTATCAATAGTGATTTTCTAAATGGAAAGCCTGCATCTACTTTAGTTCCTTTTTTGTCAGAGCGACTCAAAGCAGGGTTTAATCAATTTATCCTGATTCCATTATTTTTTACAGAAAGTGGTGCGTTAACCTCTTTTGTTCCAGAGCAGCTTGAGTTGCTGGAGCGACAGTTTGGGAAAATTGATCTGACTGTTACTGATGTGATTTACCCTTTACCAGAAGGTGATAACAGGCTGGTAAATATTCTCTTTGATCATGTTCTGCAGCAGATAAGAAATGATACTTCTGTTAAACATAATATTGTTCTGGTTGACCACGGTTCTCCTTCACAAAAGGTATCAGCGGTTCGCCAACATGTAGCGGCTGCATTACAATCAAAATTTAATGATGTTGTGATTGAGCAGGCGGTTATGGAAAGGCGAGAGGGTGAGCAGTATGATTTTAACGGCCCACTTCTTGATCAATGGCTGGAACAAAAAGCAACGCATGGAGAATTAAGTGCAATTGTTGTCTTAATGTTTTTTTTACCGGGAAGTCATGCAGGAGATGGAGGAGATATCGAGAATATATGTCATGGGATTAAACAACAGCATCCAGACTTTAACATTTATATCACTCCGCTCGTGGCCGAGAATGCTGGTTTAATCGATATATTATTATGTAGGGTTTTAGCTGCCTCTAGTTTATTAAATTGAAAATGAATTTTTGCGATTATTTCATAGTACTCACATAAAGATTGGTGACAAAATAAATGGAAATAAATTAAAAAAAGAATGAGAAAGTACAGTAGTCCAGAAAGCTTTGTTTATATCATGCGTTTTAACTGTAGTTAAAAATAAATGGGCTAAAAGTAGTCCTCCTATAAATGTATATCCAAGCCTGTAATAACCGGCCCCTGGTATTATCAAGTGCAGAAGGGAAAATATAACAGCGCTAGGAATAATAAATCCCCATTGTCGAAAAATAGCCCATCGTTGAAGGTTATATTTTTTATATATTCTAAATAGAAAATAACAGACAATACTAGTTTCAAACAGTGGTGCCATTAATAATGGAGATATCATAAATGACCAAGTATATTCCACTTGAAAATAGGTGATTGACTCGATTAGGGGTACCTGTCCCTCAGCTAGGGTATTAAGCAGTAGAATAAGAAATGCTTTATAGAGTTTTCCTAAGATAAAAGCTGAAAGAGCATAATAGAAAGCTTTTAATATTAAATGCATACAAATCCTTTTGTTAATTCAAAGCCTATTTAGTCACCAATATATTCAACAAACTGAGAGTCATTAGTTAGTATTGGTCTAGATGATGGGAATTAAAAGTATTGAATACGAGAGAATTAACTAATTCTCTCGTATAGTTTCCGACTTTATCAATAACTGCCTATATAATCAGAATCAATATTAATAGGGATCAGTGGTTTCGGTGCTGGAGCCCAAGATTCCCATAAATCTTCTAGGCCCTCGCTAATGCTATCCAAGATTTTTTCGAATGAATCCATAAACGCTTCTGGTGAACCTGTACAGCCAATTTTATGAGTGCTTATTTCACAGGTTAAACCTTTTTCATCGCTACCTTCCTCTTCTTCGTCGCTTTCACCACCAGTCACAATTGATAGTTCTTTTAAAGTTAATTCGCGCATTTTTATCTCCTTGCCATCACCTTGACAGCTTATAAAAGTTACAGAAATGCAATCTCATTAAATAGACTGCCGTTTTACAGTATCACAATTAAATTTGAATTGTAGAAAAAATTATATAGAGGGTCTGATATTTGATATAGTGAATTCTAGATAATTCTCCCAGTTTTTAACAAAAGTTGCGAAGTTAAACTAACAGGTTCAAACTAGCGCTATTATTTGCCTGTATTAAAATAAATGAATCCAACAGCGGCTATAACGATCAGCGACCTACATAAAACCTTTGGGGAGAATGAGGTGCTGAAAGGTGTTTCATTAACAGCACATCCAGGAGATGTTGTCTCCATTCTGGGCAGTAGTGGCTCGGGTAAAAGTACCTTATTGCGTTGTATTAACTTGTTAGAGGTTCCAACTTCCGGTCAAATCCATGTTAATGGTGAAGCTCTTGAGTTAAAAAAAGGTCGAATGGGTGAGCTTGAGCCAGTCGATCCAAAGCAAATTTCCCGCATTCGATCTCGCTTATCCATGGTTTTTCAGAGTTTTAATCTATGGTCGCATATGACTATTCTTGAAAATATTATTGAAGCCCCTGTTCATGTGTTAAAAAAACCAAAGCCTAAGGCTATTGAAGATGCTATGGAGTTATTGAAAAAAGTTGGTATTGCTGAAAAAGCAGATGCTTACCCCGGTGAACTGTCTGGTGGGCAGCAACAACGTGTCGCTATAGCTCGAGCACTGGCTATGGAGCCTGAGGCAATGCTGTTCGATGAACCAACCTCTGCACTTGATCCAGAGCTGGTGAATGAAGTATTGCAGGTTATGCGTCAATTAGCCGATGAAGGTCGTACCATGATTGTGGTGACGCATGAAATGGGTTTTGCGCGTGAAGTGTCTGATCATGTGATTTTTTTACATGAGGGAAAAATCGAAGAACAGGGGCCACCAGATCAGGTTTTTGAACACCCTGAATCAGATCGTTTTAAACAATTTTTATCCAGTGGTTTATAGTCACTGGATTATTTTATACCTGAACTCTTAAACTCTATCGATTCGAATTGCAGTTAGGAAGTCAGTTTTACATCAACAGGAGAAAAAAATGAAATTAAAATTAACCTTGGTGACTGTCTTGTTCAGTCTGTTTTTTTTCGGTGCAGCTCAGGCTGATAAAATTCGAATTGCTACTGAAGGAGCTTATCCACCCTTCAATATGAAGAATACAAAGGGTGAATTGATTGGCTTCGATGTTGATATTGCCAAAGCCTTGTGTGAACAAATGAATGCAGACTGTGAAATTGTTGCACAGGACTGGGATGGAATTATTCCTGGATTACTGGCAAAAAAATATGATGCCATAATCGCCAGTATGTCTATTACCGCTGAGCGTCAGAAAAAAGTATCGTTTAGCGATCCTTACTATTCCAACTACCTGCGTTTTATTGCTAAAATGAACAGCGGGCTTACTGTGTCAAAATCAGGTTTGAAGGGTAAAAAACTGGGTGCACAGCGTGCAACTATCAGTGCTCAACATCTTGAAGATAACTTTAGAAAATCAGCAAAGGTCAAAGTTTATGATACTCAGGAAGCCGCTTTCCTTGATTTAAAAGCAGGGCGTTTAGATGCTGTACTTGTGGATGCTTATCCTGGATATGATTGGCTGACCAAGTCTGAAAATTCTGGTTATGATCACGTGGGTGATACCATTGATATTAATGATAAAATCGGTATAGCGATTCGAAAAGGTGACAAAGCATTAGCTAAAAAATTAAATAAGGCTTTAAAAGATATTCTTGCCAGTGGTGCATACAAGCGTATCAATGGTAATTACTTTCCTTTCAGTATTTACTAAGTTATTTAAAGCCGGGATTTATTCCGGCTTTTTTGAGTTTTGTATTAATGTTTGAATACCTCAGTTACGGTGATGCAGGTTTTGGTGATGAACTGCTGGCAGGTTCTTTACTGACGCTTGAGCTCGCGTTAGTTTCTCTGGCGGTGGGTATTTTCCTCGGTCTGATTACAGCCGCAGCAAAATTATCTCATCATCGAGTTTATCGTACTGTTGCTCATCTTTATACTGAAGTCGTGCGTGGAATACCCGAAATGCTGGTTGTGCTGGTAGTTTTTTTCGGTGCTTCGGTTTTGATTCAAACAGTAGCAACATGGTTTGACTATAACGATTATATTGAGGTTAATGCCTTTGTGGCGGGTGTGTTTGCACTCGGCCTGGTATTCGGTGCTTTTTCCAGTGAAGTTTTTCGCGGAGCTTTTCTTGCTGTCCCTAAAGGGCAACTGGAAGCTGCCACTGCCTGTGGAATGACTAGCTGGCAGGTTTTTCATCGTGTTCGTTTACCACAAATGTGGCGGTTTGCTATTCCGGGGTTAGGCAACCTATGGATGGTTCTACTCAAAGATACCTCTCTCATTTCTATTATTGCGCTGGATGAGTTATTACGTTGGTCAAAAGTGGCCGCAGAAACTACCAAACAGCCGTTTACGTTCTATTTAGCTGCAGCAGCGATCTATCTGGTATTAACTATTTTATCTGATTTGATTCGTAATTATTTTGAAGTTAAAGCAAATAGAGGCATAGCCCCTCATGCCTGATTTTTCTCTTATAACTCAATATGGTGATCGTTTTTGGGATGGAACCCTGATCACATTGAAACTTGTTTTTCTATCATCGGTATTAGGTTTGATGATTGCCTTGCCACTGGCATTGGCTAGAAGTTCTAACAAACGCCGTTTCTGGATTCCCGCTTATAGTTATATATATTTTTTTCGGGGTACACCGTTACTGATTCAACTGTTTATTCTTTACTATGGTTTAGGTCAATTTCCTGTTATCACTGACAGTTTTCTATGGCCTGTTTTAGGTGATGCCGAATGGTGTGGTTTGATTGGTTTGACTCTCAATACTGCTGCTTACACGGCAGAAATTTTACGTGGCGGAATTCGTGCTATTCCACGAGGTGAAGTTGAAGCCGCTAAAGCATTTGGTATGTCATGGGCAATGTTACAGCGTCGTATTATTTTACCGCGTGCTTTACGTATCGCCTGGCCTGCGTATGGTAATGAAGTGGTTCTACTGCTTAAGGGAAGTGCTTTAGTGAGCACTATCACCGTGTGGGATCTGATGGGAGAGACTCGTTCGGTTTTTTCCAGAACCTATGCGCTGGAAATTTTTCTATACGCCGCTATTATTTATTTTTTACTGACTTTTATACTCACAAGAATATTTAACCAGATTGAAAAGAGAATAAATCGCTATCTTGTCTGTTACTAAACTGACTTAGTAATGTTTTATTAGTGAGGTTTTATTTAGTAGAGTATATAAGTATGAATTGTGGATTTATCAAAGCTGCCCAGTTTGCATAATTCATCGATATCATGAATTTTCAATGTTCTGGATGATATCTCCATTAATCCTTTTTCACGCAATTGTTTTAATGTCCTGTTTACATGGATTTTTGTCAAACCGGTGGCATCACCTATGTCTTCCTGAGACAGAGGAAAATTTATATGATCGTCTTCCGGTTCGTTATAGATTGTTTTAACCCGGTAAAATAATTCAGCACAAAAATGTGCTATTTTTTCAATAGCTGTATGTTGCCCAATAGTCAGCAAACGGTTCTGACATAGGTTCATATCTCTTGAATTAAGTTCGGTAAGTCGCTTTGTAATGTGTTTATTTGTACGGAATAACTCGGGCATGTCACTACGAGAAAAGGCACATAAAATAGCATCGGTTAAGCTGATGGCGGAGTAGTTCATCGCTGCTTCCATATTGGCCTGATAGCCAATGACATCACCTGGTAAAGCTATTTTGAGAATTTGTCGTTTACCATTTTCCAGTGTTTTGTAAATGGCCAGCCAGCCATGATAAATTGTAAACATAAAATCACTGTGATGAGTTTCCCGATAGACTTCCTTGCGGGCTGCCAGTTTGTATTGACAGCTTCGATTTTTTTGCGTCCAGGACAGTTCGTTTTCAGGAATACCATGAAACAGTGCAAGACGACGAATTGAACAATCGGAACAGGCTGTTTGCTTATTCTGAATAGGGATTAAATCTGGTTTGATATCAGCCATGGTCTTAACTATGTTATCTCAACTTGTTGAGGGGTCTGTATTGCTTGTCTAGACTTGAACCTGAAGTGCTCGCTTCAGGTTGAATAGAAATAATAAATTATTCCTAATGCGATATTACCATGTTTCAACTTGAATGTTTATGGATTACAGATTGCTAGTCAAAACTATGCATAAGTGCAAGGTAGGGTGCGCCGTGCGCACCACATTGGTGCTTAATTTAATGGTATACACAGTGTACCCTACAAAATATCAGGTACAGATATGCTTCTCAGAAGATGATTTTCAGTCTATAGCGAATCAGGACTTTTTCATTTTTAGTTTAACTGAAACTACTGGCTAAATTTCATGCCACCTTTTTTATGCTGTTGTTGCACATGTTCTTCCATTCCTGCGGGTTGTTGGAGATTTCCTTCATAGATGTAACTGGCTATTTTTATTGCATCTTCCTTTTTAATGGCAATTGGCGGCATAATGTTAAAGCGACGAATGGCACCGCGCATCAAACTTTTATTGGGATCCTGTTTATCCACCCACCCTGTAATGGCATTGATAAAAGAAGTTTTATCCTGATAGTGACCAATATAATGCATTCTGACGGCAGCAATAGGGGGAGCAATTCTTTTTCTCATGTCCATGCCCCCTGTCATACCATGGCAGGCATCGCAGTATGTTTTAAATAAATGTTCGCCTTCTTCGTTATTACTGGCATAGGAAGTTTGTGATAAAAATATGATGGCTGAAGCTGTTATTAGTTTTGTAATTTTCATTTTAAAGTCTCTTGTGTTGATGTTTGTTATAATTTTATTTTTATTCTAGTAAGTGCTTTTTTTATATTTTTGTAATCGATATGAATGTTACCAAATTTATTCAGGCTCAGGAGCGTATTTTGAAAAAACTTCTGCCTCAGTCAGGTTGTTGGTTTTGTTTTCAAAGCTGTAGAAAGCGGGTTTTTTATCAATGAATATTTGATGATCAAATATAAACTGTTCATTATTATCAAACAGTCCTGCCGGAATATGATACTGCTGCTTTTGTTTTAGGCGATAAAATAAATGGCTTCCACATTTTTTACAAAATCCCCGTTCAGCCCAGTCAGATGAATCAAATATGGAGATATTTTCTTCACCCTTAAAAGTTACATCGGTTCCACAGTCGACCGCTATTAAAGGACCTCCTCCCCACCTTCTGCACATGCTGCAATGGCAGGCTCCGACATGGTGATTTACATGCTTTGCGCTGAATTTAATTGAGCCACACAGGCATTTTCCACTTTCAGTATTATCAGACATTATTAGCTCCTTTTATTTAAGTCTTTTTTGTAACTCAGCAAGCTTCAATATTCTGTCTCTTTAAAGATTTCTCACCACGAAGACACGAAGATCACTAAGAAAAACAGATACACATTTATTAAAATCTACTTATTCGATCATTTAGCTATAATTTTAAATATATTTCATTATTACATATTGATTTTCCTTCGTGTACTTCGTGTCTTCGTGGTGATTATTTTTTGACTTTACTTTAGACTGAACAGTAATTTTTTTTTGTCTACATTATTAATGAATAAGCCAGCCCGCAGGCCGCACTGGCTGCGATAACTTTTACTATACCTGCTTTATACTTGAACAATGCGATAAATGCTGCTGCCCCGATCAGTGCTGCAAACCACTCAAATGCATGTTCAAAGCCCTGAGGCCAGAGTACATGATAAGCAAAAAATACTGCCAGGTTTAATACGACACCCACCACGGCTGCTGTTATACCTGTTAAAGGTGCGGTGAATTTAACATCTCCCCGGGTTGCTTCTACAGCTGGTCCACCCAGTAATATTAACAGGAAGGAAGGCAGGAAGGTGAACAGAGCTGCGATGCTCGCACCGGCTGCTCCAGCGATAAGTAATGCATCAGGTCCAAAAACTTCTTTTGTCCAGCCACCTACAAATCCAACGAATGAAACAACCATTATGAGCGGGCCGGGGGTGGTTTCTCCGAGAGCCAGCCCATCAATCATCTGGGTTCCTGTTAACCAGCCAAACTGATCCACACCACCTTGATAAACATACGGCAAAACTGCATAGGCGCCACCGAAAGTAACTAATGCTGCCTTGGTAAAAAATATGCCCATTTGGGTCAAGGTACCCTGCCATCCGTAATTGATCACCAGTAAAGCCATGGCTGCTGCCCAGATGCTCAACCCAATGGAGGCGAATACTAACAGTCGACTCCACTTGAATTTAGCGTGCTCCGGTACGGGTGTATCATCATCAATTATTGCTACGCCATAGCTATCTTTTGAAGAGCCATGATGTCCACCGGCCTTGAATTTATCTGCTGCGACATGAGATCCGATATAGCCGATGATACCAGCCATCAGAACGATATAGGGGAAGGGGATGCTAAGTGCAAAAATTGCGATGAAGGCCAGCACTGCTAGAAAGCGCAATACATTATTTGGCAAAGCTCTGGAGCCGATACGGTAAGCGGCAAAAACAACGATTGCAGTTACAGCGGGTTTAATGCCATACAAAATACCTTCAACTGCAGGGACATCTCCAAAAGCAAGGTAGATCCAGGTCAGACCGATGAGAATAAACAGTGATGGTAAAACAAATAATACACCTGCCATGATACCACCACGGACTCCATGCATTAACCAGCCTATATAAGTGGCTAGCTGTTGGGCTTCAGGCCCTGGAAGTACCATTGTGTAATTGAGTGCATGTAAAAAACGGTGCTCGGATATCCAGCGGCGTTTTTCAACTAACTCCTGATGCATCATGCTGATTTGTCCTGCCGGGCCACCAAAACTGATAAAACCCAGTTTAAGCCAATAAATAAAGGCTTCGCCTAAAGATACGGGATCTGGTTTTTTTGTTAGCTCCTGTGAATTTGTAGTCACTGGTTAATCACCCCTGATTATTGTATTTATGGTTTTACTCTCGCATGCAAATTTATAAAAAATATTGGGAGAGCTTATATGTGTCGGTATTGTATAGATTTGCTGAGTAATTTATTACTATTAATTATATGTGGATTTGTTGCTGAAATAGCCTCAATCAGTCTGTTTTTCTATTCCATCAATGGCTTCGCTAATGTTTAGCAAGCTGCCTTGTATGACTGCCTGAGCATCCTGTAAACCCTGGTTATAATAGTAGGCACCAACCTGATCAGAGAAGAAATCGAGCAAAAATTCGGCATCAAACTGTCCTATATCCTGATCTAATTCCTGCTCAAAATAACGTTGAATTTTAGTAACAATGACTTCTTTTTGTTGGTTTGAAAATTCAATTTTTGACATTATTGCTTCCTCCAGAAACATAAGCTGCTACCAAATAGAGCTGTCGCAATAGATAAATCAACAATAGCAACGTCAATGAGCATAAAGTAATTTCCTTCGGCAATGCGAGACATATAAGCACCTAGTGAAATCATCAGGAATAAGAAAATGAAAAACTGGGGGCGATAACATTGCCAGAGTTTAGGCTGTTTAAGTTCATCTATGCGATTCAGGTTTTTATAACACAGTCGAGTAAACAGATATTTTGTCTTGATCGCTCCAATGACTAAACCAGTCAATACTGCTATCCACACCCAGGGTAATTCAGGAGAAATTTCGGTTGCCTGAATCAGCAGGCTGGAGCTTTTAATACCGAGAGTGATTGCTCCAGTTATCCAGATTACTGCGGCAATAGTTTTAATTGTGTTAGAAGAAGCGGTGAACATATCTTTCTTATTTCGTAATATTTAGCAAAATTAATACAGCCAATATGATGCACCAGAAATTTATATCAAAGCAATTTTTTTCGAGGAAAATAAGTAATTTGTCAATTGCTGATATAGGTGAGTATTGATATAGTCTTCGTCCAAATGATATATCTGCAATATCTTACATCAGGAAGTCTGTCTACAGGGGTTACCATGATTTCAAAGTTATTACTCGCCACGTTTTTATTTTTTGTTAGTTTGCCTTCTTATGCTGAAGTCGTCAGTGAAACATTGATAACATTACAGCAGGACGGTCGTAGTTATCTGCAACAAAGAACCCTGCGCAGCCATCGCTATCAGTATGATTTTTATGTTGAAAAATCAATTGGTAAGGATGATTTTGTCTATATTGACCCACAGGAATATAGCTGGATTGAAGATAATGAAGCAGTGAATCAGCTTCACTTCAATACGGGTAGTTTTTCGGTGACCTTTGCGGGAACTTTTACAAACAATGTCAGTGTTGATAAGGATGGTGTTTTTACATTCAAGAGCTGGGATCAGGAGAAACGAGAGAATGGACATTTTGGGCTATGGAATGCTCCAGAGAATTTTGCGCGACTGGTTTATACCTGGGTATTTCCAGAAAATATGGAGTTAATTGATTACAAAAGTAACCGTGAAGGAAAGTGGGTAACACGATCTAATAGCGTAAGTCTGATGATAGAGGATGATAATGACATAACCATCACACTTAAATATCGTGAAAAAGATTCTGATAAAGATTCCGTCATAGATCGGCTGGATCGGTGTCCGGGTTCAAAGCAGGGAGTCAAAGTCAATCTCATGGGTTGTGAACGGGATGATGACAAGGATGGGATTATTAATCGTCTTGATCATTGTTTAACAACGATCAAAACGGCAAGAGTGGATGAAACCGGTTGTGAAATGGATAGCGATAAAGATGGTGTAGTTGACCGTCTAGACCAGTGTGTTAAAACTCAAAAAGATGTGATGGTCAATGCTAAAGGCTGCGAACTGGATTCTGACCTTGACGGTGTTATTAACCGTTTTGATAGATGCCTTGATACAAAACGACATGCACTAGTAGATCAAAAAGGTTGTGAACTGGATTTTGATGGTGATGGTGTTGTGAACAGTAAAGATAGATGTAGCAATACTGTTAAAGGTGCAGAGGTCAATTTCAAAGGCTGTGTTATGGACATGGATAAAGATGGCGTATTTGATAGCAAGGATAAATGTCCGGCTACAATGGCTGGAGCCAAAGTGAACAAAGATGGCTGTGAACCGGACAGTGATAACGATGGTGTCGTGGATGTGAGTGACCGATGTCCTAACACTGTTGCGTCTCTCAAAGTTGATTTCTTTGGTTGTGAATTAGACGCTGATAATGATGGTGTAACCGATAGTAATGATAACTGCCCATCCACAATTGAAGGGGCCAAAGTGGGTAGTGATGGCTGTGAACTGGATACTGATCATGATGGCGTGACAGATGGTAATGATTCATGCCCGCTTACCCCTGCAAATGTGAGTGTTGATGAAAAGGGCTGTGAAATTGACAGTGACAAAGATGGTATGTCTGATAGCAAGGATTCATGCCCAGAAACCAGTGAAGGAGCAACGGTTAAAAGTGATGGTTGTGAGATCGATACTGATGGAGATGGAATCGTTGATAGTAATGATCAGTGCCCTGCAACCCTGTCTGGTTTAGATACCGATATTAACGGTTGTGAGCTTGATGCTGACAGTGACGGTGTCGTAGAACGGCTGGATGCATGCCCATCGACCCCAATCAGCGGTGTTGAAGTCGATGCTAAGGGATGTGAGATAGACAGCGATAATGATGGTGTTGTGGATAGTAAAGACTTGTGTATTGCTACTTCTCCAGATTTGAACGTTAATACTGATGGCTGTGAACTGGATGGTGACAAAGATGGTGTTGTGGACAGCAAAGATCATTGTCCTGCAACATTGAAAGATGTGCCTGTCGATGCTAATGGTTGTGAGTTAGACAGTGATAATGACGGGGTCGTTAATAGCAAAGATCTATGTGTCGATTCAAAACAGGGTGAAGATGTTGATGAAACCGGGTGTATCAAGCTGACTAATATGGTTTTGCAGGGCGTTATTTTTAAATCGGGCTCAGCCGTGCTGACCGAAAACTCCAAACTTGTACTGGATAAAGTGATCGAAATATTGGCATCCCGTAAAGGACTTGAGCTTGAAGTTGCTGGTCATACAGACTCTCAGGGATCGGCAGCATCAAATCGTAAGTTATCTCAATCCAGAGCTGAATCAGTTCTTTCTTACTTGAATGAAAAAGGCGTAGATACTAGTTTGTTCAGTGCTAAAGGTTATGGCGAATCGGATGCTATTGCAGATAATAAAACAGTTAAAGGACGGGCACAAAATCGTCGTGTGGAATTGAATAAACGGGTGAACTAGGTTCCTGAAAAAGTTGTTTTTTCGACTCCGATACCTTTATTAAAGCTGAGAATATAAAAATGATAGAAAAGTCTGATTTTAACCTGCAACAGCAGTGGATAACTTTACACAATAATGTTGAGAAATCTGAGTCGCTGGCTTTAATTCTAAAAATGCTGGCAGTACTTGTTTTAGTTGCGGGATTGATCGCTAAGCTAAATGTGATCGATATTGTTTTGTTACTATTAGTTTTATGGCTTCAGGAAGGTATCTGGAAAACTTTTCAAAGTAGAACTGAATCGCATTTGCTCGCCCTGGAAAAAGCCAGCTCTGATAATGATGAAAAATTTGGCTTAAGTTTTTACAGTGAATGGAATGAATCTAGACCCGGTATTAAAAAGTTGATTTTTCAATATATTTCAAACTCCCTAAGACCTACGGTAGCTTATCCTTATGTGGTTTTACTGCTTATTAGTTTTATGCCTAAAATAATTTCAAGCATGAGCTGACGGTGATGCAAAAACTATTTACCTTTGAGAGTATCCGTTAATTTTACAATTCTAGCCGTTATGATCATGGTTAGAATGACTGCAGCAGAAAAGAAATATAATCCATAATGCATTTCTACATTGGCAATAGCACCAAGTTTTACGGTGACAACAAGAACAGCTACCACGAAAACATCTAACATTGACCACTTTCCATATAAATGCATCCAGTGTAAATATTTATCCAGATTAGAAGTGTTAATTTTGTTGATACTCAGAAGTCTGAATAATACGGCAATTTTTAATAAAGGAATGATGATGCTGAAGCCGGTAATCAGAACGAATAAAAAAATCTGTCCCTCTTTTAAAAGCTGAATTGTTCCGCTGAGAATAGAAAAAGTATTTTCAATGAGTAAAAATTTAGTCAGAGTAATAATGGGGGCTACCAGTCCGGGAATTAAAAAGATCAGCGTAAGCGCTAGAAGGGCTTTCAATAAACTGACCTCGCCCGGATAATTGACGGCAATATTTTTGTTGTCCATAGATAACTACGCGACCTCTGGTTAAATCTTAATTTATTTGCAGTATACGGTTCTGTTATAAATTTTGTACTTTAGAATATTTTTTAAATTTAATGATTTTGATGCAAATGTGAATTGTATGTTCAACTGGCCGAGTGTTTTTTTTGAAATCATAAATACATGTCTACTGTCTAAAAATAGAATCGGGAGAACTGCTCGTTGTTCGTTATACTGATCGCTATTAAATCAAAAATATTTACGGAGTCTACACGTGAAGTTTGAAGTCATTGACGCAATCATTTCACCTCATCGACAGCTCGAAACGCTCTCACAGCTTGAAGTTAGCCGAATTTTGAAAACCAGCAAAGGTGAGCTGTCACATATTTTTCGTAATTGCTCTCTGGCTGTTTTAAATTGTGGCAGTGCGCTGGATGATGGAAATGAGTTGCTGGACCGTTATCCTGACTTCTCCATTAAAGTGTTACAGAAGCAACGTGGTATTAAATTATCACTAAAAAATGCTCCGGCTATAGCGTTTGTCGATGGTAAGTTAATTGCTGGTATCAATGAACATTTATTTGCAGTGTTGCGAGATGTTATTTATGTAGACAGTAAAATTGTAAACTCATCATGTTTTAATCTGAATAAATCAGATGATGTTAGCAATGCAGTTTTTCATATATTACGCAATGCTCAGTTATTCATTCCCGGGCTGGAACCGAATTTGGTTGTTTGCTGGGGAGGGCATTCTATCAGTCCGAAAGAATATAACTATACCAAGGAAGTCGGCTATCAAATGGGTTTACGAAATCTGGATATCTGTACCGGTTGTGGACCTGGTGCGATGAAGGGCCCGATGAAAGGAGCCACTATCGGCCATGCTAAACAACGTTCCGGAGTAGGGCGTTACCTGGGGCTGACAGAGCCTGGAATTATTGCCGCAGAGTCACCTAACCCCATAGTTAATAAACTGGTGATTATGCCTGATATCGAAAAACGTCTTGAAGCTTTTGTGCGTACAGGTCATGGAATTGTGGTGTTTCCTGGAGGTGCCGGGACGGCTGAAGAAATTCTGTATTTATTAGGTATTTTATTACACCCTGATAACAGTGCCATGCCATTTCCATTGATCTTTACCGGTCCTAAGTCAGCGGAAGATTACTTTAAACAGATCAATCGTTTTATTCTGGATACCCTGGGTCCTGAAGCACAGCAAAGATATAAAATAATTATCGATGATCCGGCCAGAGTAGCCATTGAAATGAAGGCTGATATTAAAAAAGTAAGAAAGTTTAGAAAAGAAAAAAGTGATGCGTACTATTACAACTGGTCACTGACTATCGATGAGCAATTTCAAAAACCGTTTGATCCAACGCATGATAATATGCGTAACCTGGATTTAACCAGAGATCAGAAAAGTCATCATTTGGCAGCTAATTTACGACGTGCATTTTCAGGAGTGGTCTCAGGAAATGTTAAAGAAGATGGCATAAAATCCATAAAAAAACATGGACTGTTTGAATTAAAAGGAGATGTTGAAATCATGCGGCCAATGGATGCATTATTGTCTGCATTTGTTAAGCAGCAACGTATGAAGTTACCGGGCACAGAATATAAACCCTGTTACCGTATTATTAAATAATTAAGATTTTAAAATTATGGGGCCAGAGAATCTGCTGGTTCTCTGGCCCGGAATATCAGCTATCAAGCGAGTATTATTTGATCTCTAATAATTCGAGTTCAAAAATAAGAGTTTGATAAGGACCAATAGCACCACCGGCACCCTGCTCACCATAAGCTAGCTGATAAGGAATAAACAGCTTCCACTTTGAACCTACAGTCATTAACTGAAGGGCTTCAGTCCATCCAGAGATGACACCATTGACCGGGAATTCTGTGGGTTGATTGCGGCTATAAGAACTATCAAATTCTGTGCCGTCAATTAAAGTACCACGGTAGTGAGTGCTAACGGTGCTGCTGGCAGCTGGTTTCTCACCGTCACCTTCTGTTATAACTTCGTACTGTAGTCCTGATTCTGTAACCGTCACATCTGAACGTGTGGCATTTTGCTCTAGAAAAGCATTGCCTTCGGCAGCAAATTTATCAGCATTATTGGCTTCTTCTTCCTTCAGTTGTTGCTGAATAACCTGAAAAGCTTCGTTAATTTCATCTGGATTTACCTGAGGTTCTTTACCTGCAATGGCATCCTGAATACCTGTTAATGCGGCTGAAACCGAAACACCGGGGAAAGCATTTGTCAGTTGTTGTCCCATTTGCATGCCAATACCGTAAGAAGCTTTTTCTTCGGTGGTTGTAAATTCATTATCTGCCATTGTGTGTCCTGAAAGTGTTTATCTAAAAAGGTTGTAGATTCTAAACCGGAACAGCTTTAATTTATATGGCTTTGGGATATTTTATCGCTGTTAAAGTGAGAAAATCAGGGTGGGTTGGAAGGTAGGGTACGCCGTGCGCACCATTTAATTCTGTACCAACACCAATGGTGCACACGGAACACCCTACAAAAGTACATTCAATCCATAGTGTTTGATGGTCTATCATGAATGATACCGTCAGCAACACCGGACTCATTTTCCTGTTCAGCGATATCTGCCAGTTCCTGCTCTTCTACAAGTTGCTTTTCCCTGGCTCGTTGAGCCATTTCTCGCTGATGTTTTACTTTGAGCATGGCGGTAAAGGCTGACATATCACCGACCAGACCGCGAGTGGCTATTTCAGCTGTTACTACCACGATCATGCCCGGTAGAATAATATTCAGGTTACCGGTAAGTTCCATCAGCGCAACCAGTGCCGCAAGCGGTGCGCGCAAAATGGCTCCCATCATCGCAACCATGCCGATCATGGCATAAAATCCGGCAGATCCTTTATAGAAAGGGTACCAGTCACTGATCAGCAGTTCGGTCAGCCCGCCAACGGCACCTCCCAGAATGAGGGAAGGGCCGATAAGACCACCGGGTATGCGTACTCCTACCGAAATAGCGGTGGCAATGAGTTTGGCAATGAGCAACAGGAACAGTGCCTGCATGCCCATATGATTAAGGAAGATCCGGTTAACCGCGTCGTAACTAACCCCCATAATAGCGGGAGACCATTGCGCCAGCAGACCGGTGATAATGCCTGCAAATAGAAAAGCGTATAGAGGTCGCCATGACAGAGTGTGTTTTGCGGTGATGGAGCAGGCTTGAATAAATGCAGCCGCAAGTAAACCGATAAGTACGCCCATCAACATAATAACTGGTAATTCTGAAAGAGAACCAATTGACAGTGATGGAACTGTAAATGCAGGATGATCACCGTACACCAGTCTGCTAATGACGGTGCCTATGACGGTAGCAATAATGACCGGTACGATATTGTTTACAGCATAACGAACACGGAATACTTCGATGACGAAAATGACGGCTGCAAGAGGGGTGTTATAGGCGGCGGCAATTGCGGCCGCACCACCCGCAGCAGCGAGCAGATAGTCTTCATCATCTGATAGATGCATCTTACGTCCGATTAAAGCGGCGTTGGCAGCGCCTAGATGCACGCCAGGTCCTTCCCGGTCGACAGAGTGACCGGAGACGATGGCTATTAAACCACCAAAAAATTGTACTACGGCATTTGAAAATGGTAACTGCTGCTTACGAAAACGTAAATAGTCGAGCAGGTGAACTATGCCCACTGAACGTTTTTCCACCGGCAGTTTTTCAAAAACAAAACCTAAAATCAGTGCGCCCAAAACAGGAAAAAGAAACCGCATCCAGCCGGACAGAGCTTCATAGTTTCCGATTTGGCTATCGGGCAATAAAAATTGCTGGCCAAATTCTATGCAAAGTCGGAACAGTGTGACTAACACAGCTGCCATCAGGCCGACAGCAGCGCCTAACATTGCGATACGAAGCAGTAATTTATCCAACCTGTCTCAGTCTCTTAAAGTTTTGATGAACGATGGTAGCAGAATAAAGATGATTCATCAGAAGCACTTTATCCTTTAAAGATTATTTCTCCACGAACTGTAAATGAAAAAATCGGCTCAAAATTATCTTCGCGGTCATACACAATTTTAGGTGATAGCTCCATAAACAGGTAGTTTGAATACAGTTGTTTGCGGTAACGCAGTTGTAATAAGTAATCGGTGGCAAATACTCTGGGTTCACTGATGCCAAAAACACCAAATTGATAAATTAATGCTCTTTTAGCATCCATTGAATGTGTCAATGAAAGCAATTGACTGGATTCCCAGAACTCATTTTCATCTTCCCATCGACCTGAGGTGGTTGATCTAAATAACAGCTTGTCATAAATCTTTCGATCCAGTTCTAATGATGTCTTAAACCCGTAACCGGATGAGCTATACCTATACAATGAATTTCTCAGATAAGCACTCCAGTTTTCGTTAATGTTATAAAATCTGTTTGCTCGAATTCGAGTTAATAATTCCAGTTTGGAATTCAGCCTCAAACCAATACTGGGTCTAATTTTCCAGTTTTTAAATTCACCCAGCACAGCTTCAAGACCAGCGAAATATGATTTATCCTGAGCGGCGTCCAACAGAGTTTCTTCCAGTTCAGGGTTAATCTCATCTCGCCCTTCATGAGGGTCACTCTCGAATACCAGTCTCATTTTTTGCTGTGTGTTTGGTAATACTATCCGGGCTTTGGCATTACCCACAAATCCTCTGTTTCCTCCTTCAGAAAAAACGCTATCCAGTGTTAAATGTAGATAACTTCCATTGGTTTCATATTCGACTTTTTCATCTGAAAAGAACTCGTCGATAGTTCGGGTGAAACTATGAATTCCCGATGATAAATATTTATGTGGTTGATCAATTAAAGAGTAAAAATGTTGAGCAGCATTGAGCGTGGGTTTAGCAGGTGACTCTGGTGATGTAACTTGAGAGGATTCAGCATGTTTGAGTGAAGGCTTGTTATCAAGCATTACTTCTTCGGCAAATACAACCCTGGGAAATAATAACAACAGACAAATATAAATAACGGGTAGATAGAGTTGTTTTGTGTGAAGGTTGAGAATGGTCTAATTTGCAATCGAGTAACAGAATATTCTCATCTTAGCATTATTAATCCGGCTGAAAAATAGATGATATTTACTGGTTGTATGTAGTTCTTTCACAAAATATCCCTGTTGTATAAATAACCCCAATTTTTGCCAATGAAATTCACAATAGCATCTATACTCAGATTATCAGTTTTTTTAAAAACAGAGGTTCCCTAAATTTAAAGGTAATGTTATGAAAGCTAAACTAGTTATTTTGATTCTTGAGAGTAAAAATGTGTTTGATTTAATGCAGCCAGCACTGGATAAAGCACTTGAATCTACTCAATTTGTTCATTGCTCTACTCATCAGGAGGCAATGCAATATGTGTACTCAGACCAAAGGGCTGATCTTATTTTTGCCGACTGGTTGTTGGCCGGTTTTAGTTTTATTGATGAGGTAAGAGCTGATTTAGAAAATCATAATACACCCATCATTATCATGTCTGAGGATGTCACCAATAAAAAAATTGTGCTCAATGAAACGGAAAATAAATCAACTTACTTTCTGTCGAAACCCTTTTTGGATAAAGGTCTGATCAAAAAGGTAACTAAAGTTTTAAAACATCGTGAAAGACGTCGGTCAACCCGAATTCACCCGCAAAAAGATTATTCAGTTTCTTTTGACTGTAATGATAAAGGGAATTTTCAGACACAGTTGGTTGATATTTCTATCAGTGGCTGTCTTTTAAGATTGCCCATTGAAATGAACCGGCAGATAAGTATTTATGATCAATGCCTGTTAAATATTGGTATTGATGAATTTCAATTAGAAATAATGGGTGAGCTGATTCGAATTGGGCATGATCGGTTATTGCCAGAAGAAAAAAGGTCTGTATTAATAATGATGAAATTTATTGATACACAGGCAGATCATGTTGAAAAATTACAGAATATGATCGATGAACTTAACTTGCGCTGGTAAAACACATATAGCAGGTTGCTTAAACGTTCAAACTGGATCAGACCCGGGTTATGATCTCCGGGTCTGGATTTGGGTTAAGGCAACTCTGATCAATCTACGTCGTCCAGAATTAATCAGTGATGCCTTAAGATTTAGCCCCGATGATGGACATAAATGCATTCGACAATTCACCTCGGCCCACTTTATCAATAATTTCCTGGGCAACCATCATAATCGTAGAAAGCGGACCTGAGAATAAAACCATTCCCAGTTGCAAATTGACGCGTTTATCGGCGATAGGATTTAATTTGTTAGGGTGTTCAGGGGATACAAATATCATTTGAATCTCCCCTAAATTGTCAGGCATGTTTTCGCAGCCACCTCCCGGTGATGCATACTCAAATAACTCTTCTACAGTGCGCAAGGTAACGCTGTCTTCCCTGAAAGTCTCGTCACCTTTTTTTACGTTAAACTCAATAGTAATCGGCATCATGGTTATTTCTCCTTTACTGAATTCATTTCAGTCTACCTTCTAAGCAGGATGTAAACCATGTCCTGGGTCAAACGGGGTTGTAGCAAGCAGGGGTGGGCCGAATATCTATAAATCAAATGATGCATATTCAGAGGTTGAGCATCTCATCAGGAGGTCTGCTATCGAATGCCAGCAATAATATTGCTTACATTCAAGTGGAAAGCCTGAACAGATATTTTTACTGTCAAGTGCCAAATAGGCTATGGGGTATACGTTATACGCCCAATTATTGGTGATTTTGAGTACTGGCGCGTTGACTCATAACAAAAGGTAACCGTAGCATTAAAATAATCAGATACGTTGCCTCACATTAGAGGTAAGAGTTATAGTTGAATTTGGTGTTTAAGGAATTGAAAAGAAGCGGCGTATCTGGTTAATTTGATGTTACCAAGCATTAAACCAACCAATAGAGGATACGCCACCATGAGTAAGAATAACGTTGTTGATATAAATAATCGAGAGACAATCACAGATGCCCTGACAGA
>Ga0209685_1000261_pt1 | contig 41051 bp, 41 predicted proteins | sample SaaInlV_DNA_120m_FD_184685 | JGI IMG/M metagenome (GOLD analysis project Ga0209685, IMG submission 184685) | Marine microbial communities from expanding oxygen minimum zones in the Saanich Inlet - SI075_LV_DNA_120m (SPAdes) (version 2) | ecosystem: Environmental > Aquatic > Marine > Unclassified... | reverse complement strand
TATTTCTTTTGACGAAAATCACCATATATGGATCTTCTGAAGATCCTTGGACAAAGAACGATATTTCATTCTCATCATCTTTATTAGGTTGACGCATAATTGTGATTATATGTTTTTTATTAGATTTTATATTAAATAAATAAATAATTAGGTCTCTTGACTATTTCCCTTTATAAAATTATTAATAAACACTGATTGAAATGAGTGACTGTATTTTCGGTGTTTTAAGCGTAGTGAGTTTAGAAAATACAACGAATGAGATTAGTGTGAATTGGTAATTTTGTAGGGTGAGCTCTTTTTGGGTACTTTTTCTGCTCATTAGAAAAAGTATTATGCACTCAGACGAAAATCGAAGATTTTTGTAAAGTGTTTTATGGTTCGACCACGATGTTATAACCTGGCAAGGCTGCCAGTAGTTGTTTGCCGTAGAATTTTTTTACTAAGCGATTATCAAATATCGTGATTTTGCCTGTGTCTGTTTCGGTGCGAATTAGTCGACCACAAGCTTGAATTAATCTCAGTGATGCATCAGGTAAGGATATTTCCATAAATGGATTGCGATTTTGAGCTTGCAGGTAATCTGCCAAGGTTTTGTCGATTGGCGAGCTGGGTACGCTAAAGCGTAATTTAACAATCACTACGTGAGTGAGATTATCGCCTTTGAGGTCAACCCCTTCGGCGAAACTATCCAGTCCAAAAATAACACTACCTTTGTTTTTCTTGCGTAAGTTGGTGTGCTTTTCAAGAATGGTTTTTTTCGGATATTCACCTTGAGTAAATAGCGTGCAATCCAGCTTGTTTTCCACCATGTCTGCCACCATTTGCATCTGTTTGTTTGAGGCAAATAAGACCAAAGTCCCCTCTTCTGTATTAATGCGTTTAAGCAGTTGAGTAGCCACTTCTTGGGTATGTTCATAGACTTGAGTTGGATTGGCTTTAAACTTAGCAATAATAAAGTCAACCTGACCAAACTCAAAAGGTGAGGGTAGGCGTAGATATTGGTTCTCGGGTTTTTTTAGCCCGAGTTGTTTGTTGAGTCGCTCAAAGCTGCCAAGCGAAGATAGAGTGGCTGAGGTGAGTACAACGCCAGAGGCTTTTGACCAAATAAGCGCATCTAAGTTGTTGGAGATGTCAGTTTGGGCACTACATAAGCTGTAGTTGGTTTTTTTGTTGGCTAAGGTGTTTTTTTCAATCCATCTTGAGTGCGGTGATTGATTATTGTCATCACTTTTTAAGAAAGAAGATAGCAGTTCTACAATGCTTGAAAGATGTTGCTCGCATTCGCCACTGGCATTATTAAGTGGATCGGTAATTGATTTATCCAGTACTTTTATTTTTAAATAGTCCGCCCAAGATTCCCTTAGAATGGCGAATTTATTTTGAATATTACCCAGTGCAATAAACAGATTTTTACCAATATCCTTGATGGGCTGATCCACTATACCTTGATCAAATAAATAAACATCTCCGCCTGGACTGCTGTGTGTCGTTGACTCATCAAAATCTAGTGCTTTTAGCAAGACGCTTAAATCAGTCAAATAATCATCCACTTGCTTGATATTAATATCTGGCGCATCTTGCTGAGTGATTTTACAAATTTGGTCGCTCACACCCTTGGCTTGGCGAATGCTGGTTTTGATAAATTCACTGCTTGTGTTAAGAGAAAAATGCGATAGCGCCTTACTGCTCAAATGGTGCGCTTCATCAAAGATAAAAATAGAATCATCTACATCAGGCAGCACTGTGTTGCCTGTGGCCAAATCGGCCAATACCAAATCATGATTGGCAACAATTACGTCAGCTTTGGTGATTTGTTTGCGCGCTTTGAAAAAAGCGCAATCTTGGTAGAATTCACAACTTTTAGCCGTGCAGGTAAAGCGATTACAATTGATTTTTTGCCAAATAGAATGATCGGGTGCGCGCATCAAATCGTCAATTTCACCATTCCATTTCTTAGCGGAATAATCCTCTAATAGCTCACCCATTTCTTCGAGTTGGTATTTCCCTGGCGGCTCATCAAATAACAAGCTTGAGTCAAATAGCGTACTATCAGCTGCGCTATCTTCACATAGATTAATAAGATTTCGAATACAAACATAGCGTGATCTACCCTTAACTAAGGCATATTCAAAATCAACTTGGCAGTATTTTTGCGCCTCAGGAATATCTTTGAGTAGTAATTGTTCTTGTAGGGCGACATTGGCACTGGAGACAATCAGCTTCTTTTTATTAGCCTTGGCAATTGGAATACTACTGAGTAAATAGGCAAAGGTTTTGCCTGTACCTGTGGGTGCTTCTACACACAAAATATTGTTTGAATTGGTGTATTCTCCGGTTAATGTTTTGGAGATTTCAGCAATCATTTTGTTTTGCGACGGCCTAATTCTAAAGTCTTTCATGTCGGACTTTAAAGCGATAAAAGAGTCGCGTATTTGAGCTTTAAGCTCGTCAGATAACACTATGACTTACGCGCGAGAGAAAGGTCACACAATAGAGTTAATGCATCCTTATAAGGTGATGAATGGATGTGCTTTAATGAGGCTTTAGCCAAATCTGCAGATTTTTTAGCCTGTGACCGTGTGTAGTCAAATGCATTGACTGATTGTAGAATTGCTACCACTTGGTCGATTTTAGAATTATCAGCATTGTTAATAGCTTCTTCTAACAATTGTTTGTCCGCATCTGATGTGTTAGCTAGCGCATAAATCATTGGTAGGGTGGTTTTGCCTTCTGCCAAATCATCCCCCACTTCTTTACCCATGGTATCGCTATCGGATTCATAGTCTAGCACGTCATCAATAATTTGAAAGGCGTTGCCCAAATGTAGACCGTAGTCTTTAAGTGCTTGTTCTTGTGCGCTATCCACTTCAGAAAGAATACCGCCGATTTGCGTGGCTGCTTGAAAAAGAACGGCAGTTTTACGCTCGATAACTTGATAATACTCAGCTTCTGTTAAAGCTGAATTTTGACAATTGAGTAATTGCAAAACCTCACCTTGGGCAATTTCATTGGTGGCTTTGGATAGAATTTGCATGATTTTCATTGAGCCAGGCTCAACCATCATCTCGAATGCTCTTGAATATAAAAAATCACCCACCAGCACACTTGCTGCATTGCCCCAGACTTCATTGGCCGTGTCTTTTCCTCGGCGTGTTGCTGATTCATCGACAATATCATCGTGAAGCAAGGTGGCAGTATGAATAAGCTCAATAACCACTGCCATGAGTTGGTGTTGCTCACCCTGATAGTTGGTGGCACGGGCGCATAATAAAAGCAGCAATGGGCGCAAGCGCTTGCCACCGGCACTAATAATATAGCTACTCATTTGATTAATCAGTGCTACATTAGAGCTTAGGCGCGCGTGCAACAAAGCATCGGTTTGCACTAGGTCGTCTTTTAGCAGTGTCTGAATATCGTCAAAATCTTTCATGCGACTATTTTAGTCCATTTGCCAGTAAATATACTTCTTTAGAGCGCGCTCTTGAGGCTTTAGGTTTGCGAATAATAACCTTGGAAAAAGCCGCTCTACAGGCTTTAACATACTCATCAAATCCCGCCCCTTGAAAAACCTTGATAAAAAAAGTGCCGTTTGGTGTAATAGTTTTTACCGCCATATCAAGAGCGAGTTCGCACAAATACATAGACTTTGGAATATCTACAGAAAGCTGTCCACTCATATTGGGTGCCATATCACTCAGCACAACGTCAACTTTCTTACCGTCAGTTAGCGCAAGTAGTTCTTCATAAACAGATTCTTCAGTGAAATCGCCACAGAGAAAATCAACGCCGTCAATAGGTTCAATATCTAGAATATCACTGGCAATCACTTGGCCACTATTACCAACCATAGTAACAGCCACTTGACTCCAGCCACCGGGTGCGGCGCCTAAATCTAGTACACGGTCACCTGGTTTGATGAATTTATCCTTCTCAACAATCTCAGTGAGTTTGTAAACAGCTCGAGAACGATAACCTTCTTTTTGTGCTTTTTTGACATATTCATCACTAAGATGCTCACTCATCCAGCGACCTGAAGAACTTTTTTTAGCCATAAGTCTTAAGTAATTGATTCACATTAATAAATCATAATATTATAGGAGAGTTAGGGGATAATAGTGTCTTTTTCGAATCATCCTCAAACGCATGAACACTAAACTTAGAAATATCGCCATTATTGCTCACGTTGACCACGGTAAAACTACCTTGGTTGATAAACTATTGGAGCAGTCAGATACATTTGATGAGCGCTTTGAGTCAACAGATCGAATGATGGATTCAAACGATCTTGAAAAAGAACGTGGTATTACTATTTCTTCTAAAAATACAGCGATTAAATGGGGTGACTACCATATTAACATCGTTGACACTCCGGGACACGCCGATTTCGGTGGTGAAGTTGAGCGTGTACTGTCAATGGTTGATTCGGTATTGTTGTTGGTAGATGCGCAAGAAGGCCCAATGCCGCAAACGCGTTTTGTAACTAAAAAAGCGTTTGACCAAGGTCTAAATCCAATTGTTGTTGTTAACAAAATTGACAAAGACGCGGCTCGCCCTGATTGGGTGATTGACCAAGTATTTGAATTATTTGATCAATTGGGCGCTACAGATGAGCAGCTTGATTTTCCAATTATTTACGCATCAAGTATCAATGGTTATGCATCACTTGAAGATGATGTGCGTGAAGGCGATATGCTACCAATGTTTGAAACCATTGTTGAAAAAGTAGCTGCACCAGAGGTAGATATTAAAGCACCACTACAAATGCAAATTACCGCACTTGATTATTCATCATTTGTTGGTGCAATTGGCATTGGCCGTATTACTCGTGGCACGATTAAAAAGAACCAGCAAGTGGTTGTTGTTGGTGCAGATGGCGTTGAGAAGAAAGCTAAAATTGCTAATTTACAAGGATTTTTAGGCCTAGATAAGGTTGATATTAATACCTCTGAAGCGGGCAATATTGCCTGTATTACGGGTATTGAAGGTATTTCAATTTCAGATACCATTTGTGATCCTGAAACGATTGAAGCACTACCACCACTAAGTGTTGACGAGCCAACGGTATCAATGGCATTTAGAGTAAATGACTCTCCATTTGCTGGTCAAGATGGCAAGTTTATTACTTCAAGAAATATTCGTGATCGCCTAGACAAAGAGCTTATTTACAACGTAGCACTGCGTGTTGAAGACACTTCAGATCCGTCTGAGTTTTTAGTTTCTGGCCGTGGTGAGTTGCATTTATCAGTATTGATTGAAACTATGCGTCGTGAAGGTTTTGAGTTAGCGGTAGGTCGTCCACAAGTTATCTTAAGAGAGATTGACGGGGTTGTTTGTGAGCCGTTTGAAGATCTAACGATTGACGTTGAATCTCAGCATCAAGGTACAGTGATGGAGAGACTAGGTGAGCGCAAAGGTGATTTAACCAATATGGAGCCAGATGGTAACGGCCGTGTTAAATTAGAATTTAACATCCCGGCACGCGGTTTAATTGGCTTTAGAACAGAATTTTTAACTGCCACAACGGGTACCGGTCTAATGAACTCAACGTTTGACTCGTACAAGCCGCAAAAGCCAGGTGATATTGGTCAGCGTTCAAATGGCTCGCTAATCTCAATGAACCAAGGTAAGGCAGTTGCTTATGCAATCTTTAACTTGCAAAAATCTGGAAAATTCTTTGTTGAGCATAACACAGAAGTCTACGAAGGTATGGTTGTGGGTATTCATGCGCGTGACAAAGATCTAGTGATCAATGTCATGAAAGGCAAGCAATTAACTAACGTTCGTGCCTCGGGTACAGATGAAGCAGTATCGCTAACACCTGCAATCAAGTTGGATCTTGAGCAGGCATTAGAGTTTATTGATGATGATGAGTTGGTAGAAGTAACACCAAACAACACGCGTATTCGTAAGCGCCTTTTGAAAGAAGTAGAACGTAAACGCTCTCGCTAAGTAATTTTTCCACATCACTGGGGCTTGATAAACACAAGCCTTGGTATACTGTTCTCCTATGAATAGTATTCTTGATTTTTTAGTCAGACAAAAAAAACTCGCACTGGTGTTTACCATCAGTATTATTGCGCTTGGATTATTAAGTCTTAATAACATACAACGTGATCAATTTCCCGCAGTGGATTTTGAAATCATGTCAATTGTTACCAGCTATCCAGGTGCATCTCCTGAGGACGTTGAGCAAAATATTACCAATGTCATCGAAGATGAGTTAAGTGATATTTCAGGCATTGATAAATTTACCTCAACATCACGTGCAGGTACTTCATCAATTGTGGCAACACTTTCACAAGATGTAAGTGATTTGTCTGAGCTCAAACAAGAGATTCGCAATGCGGTTAACCGCATTAAATCGCTACCAGAAGAGGTAGTGGATTTACCTCGTGTGACTGATTTCAAAACCTCTAGAAAAAGTATTCTTAAAATCAGCTTGGGTAGTGACACTTTAAGCTATGCACAACTTCGAGATGTTGTGGATGGTGTGGCCAAATCAGTGGCACTACTTGAAGGTGTGTCTGAGGTGGTTAAACAAGGCTATTTGGACAAAGAAATTCAAATACGCATTGATCCGAAAAAACTCTACCAATACGAGCTCTCTCTGCCACAAGTAATGGATGCGATTACTCAGCGTAATCAACGCTACACTGTGGGCAGTAATCATCATCAACAACACGAAAAAACCATCGTCGTGCTATCCAAATTTGATGCTGCAACAGACGTCTCAGAGGTGATTGTTAAATCTACTTTTGAGGGTTTGGTTGTGAGGCTTAAGGATATTGCTGTGGTCGAATCTGGCAATGTTGAAGAAAAATCTATTGTGCGTGTCAATGGCGAAAAAGGTTTTATTCTTCAAGTAAAAAAACAAGCGCAAGCTGATGTTATTACCACGGTTGATTTAGTGAAAGCGCATATGGATAAAACCCGTGCAAAACATAACAATCAGTTGGATATTTTTTATTCAGCCGATTTATCTAAATATGTACGCAATCGATTAGATATCGTGACTAACAACGGTCTAATCGGATTGCTGTTGGTGTTGGTGGTGCTCGGTGCATTTTTATCCTTTAAAACGGCTTTTTGGGTGGCGGTAAGTTTGCCAGTAAGTTTGCTAGGTACGGTGGCATTACTCGGTGTTACAGGCGAGACCATTAATCTGGTATCGCTTGCGGCGATGATTTTGGTGCTGGGCATTGTGGTGGATGATTCGATTATTGTGGCAGAGAGTATTCATCATTATAAGCAAACTGGCGAGAATAAATTTAAGTCAGCCGTACATGGTTTTAAACGCGTTATTATGCCGGTTGTCACCACCATTCTTACGACTGTTTTGGCATTTTCATCCATGTTTTTGATGGAAGGCATGATGGGTAAATTTATCTACGTTATTCCTTTGGTGGTGATCTTTGCTTTGGTGTTATCTTTTTTGGAAGTTTCTCTGGCGTTACCTGCTCATTTGGCAGGTGTCACAGAAAAACCAAAGCAGCATAATTGGTTTGAATATTTTGAAGATAAATTTGAAGGTTTTTTAGCTAAGGTATTAAAAATCAGATACTGGGTGGTGGTGACTTTTAGTGTGGTATTAGTCTTTTCTCTGTATTTTGCGAGCACGCAAATGAAGTTCTCCTTGTTTCCTGCTGTTGGCGTTGATACCATTAGCGCACGGATGACTATGTCTGTTGGTTCTTCGCTAAGTAATACTGAAGTCAAAGCTAAGCAGGTGGAGGCGTTAATTATCCAAACAGTGGGAGAAGATTTGGTCTCAGTTACCACTGATGTGGGTAAATACTTTGATCATAAAGCGAAATTTACCATTGAATTGTTACCCTCTTCAGGGCGTGATCGAGATTCGAAAGTCATTTTAAAAGCGCTAAAGTCCAAAGCCAAAAATATTGATCAAGTTGAAACCCTGAAGTTTTCCGTGCACCGTCCAGGCCCGCCACAAGGTGAAGATGTAGAAATTAATCTGATTAGTCAAGTGGGCGGTGAAAACCTGCAAGCAGCTGATAAATTAGAGCAAATTTTGTTAAGCTTGAATGGGGTTGATAATGTTCAGCGAGATGACGAGCCAGGCAAGGATCGCATCGAAGTCAAGCTCGATTTTGAAAAAATGTCACGCCTTGATATTGACTTTAACACAGTCAATCGTTACCTTCGTGCTGCCTTTACCGGTATTGATGTTACTAACATTCGTGAAGGGCAGAATGATGTTAATTTCCGACTTTATTTGGGTGATATGCAGCAATCTGAAAATTTTATCAAATCTTTAAAAGTGGCTAATAAAACAGGCAGGATTATCCCATTAACTAATTTTTCCCATATTCGCGAGATTATTGGTGAGCCAGATTTTAACCACTATAACGGCCTTAGATCTATCTTGTTAAGTGCTAGTATTGATGATGAAAAGACGAGCACTAGCGAGGTGATGGAGGCTGCTTTATCTCAGCTTGAGCTAGATACACGCTTCCCATCAGTACGCGCTATTTCAGAAGGTGGCGCAAAAGAGACCATGAAATCCATGAACAGTTTCAAGCAGGCGTTTGTCATGGCGGTTTTTGGAATTTTCCTACTACTAGTACTATTATTTAATTCTTACACACAGCCAATGTTAATTCTCAGCGCCATTCCTTTTTCAGTGATCGGCGTTATTTGGGCATTTTTCCTGCATTCAGAAGCGCTCAGCTTTTTTGCCATTTTAGGAATTTTAGCGCTGGTGGGTGTAATTGTTAACGATTCTCTAGTTTTGGTTTCGCATCTTAATTATTTGAAAGACAAGGCTTTGGATAAAATGTCAGTTCATCAGTGGATTATTAAGGGCACTAAAGATAGGCTTCGTGCTGTAGTGCTCACCAGTCTTACCACGCTGGCGGGTATTATTCCTTTAGCGTACGGCATTGGTGGCACAGATTATATTTTGCAGCCGATGGCGCTGGCTTTGGGCTATGGTTTGTTATTCGGCACGCTGATGACGCTGGTTTTGCTACCGTGTTTGTATCTTATGAACCACGAGTTTGTCAATTGGGTTGGAAAATTCAAGAAAACCAACCATTAGCAAAATTTCTAAAATTTTAGAAAAAACCTGTATTTAAGGCTGTTTTTAGGCTAATTTAGCCAAAAAAATGGCTTATTTAAGCTATTAATTCACCCTAAACAATCCCATTTGAATTATTTCCGATATTTTTAATATCGCATTATTTGTTTTGAAGCGCTTGACGAATAAGCTCTTCTGTAGAAAGCTCGTCATCCGTAATAGCAGCGAGCATCTTTTCCGCTTCCTTAACTTTAAAGCCGAGTGCTTGTAAGGCTTGCGAGGCTTTTTGTGTATTTGGATTGGCATTGACGCTGGCGGTAATGTGCTGAGTGTGCGAGCCATTTAGCTCAATTTTGGCTAGACGATCTTTAAGTTCAACGATGAGTTTTTGAGCGGTTTTCTTGCCAATCCCTGGGGTTTTGGCCAGTAGCGCATCATCTTCATTAGCCACAGCGTTCATCAGTGAGGCGATATTCAGATGCGACAAAATAGCAAGTGCCACTTTGGGGCCAATACCGTTAACGCGAATTAGCTCTCTAAAGAGAGTTTTTTCATCTTTAGAGATGAAGCCGTATAAGGTTTGAGCATCTTCTTTAACGTGAAAATGCGTGTGTAGTGAGAGGCTGTTAGATTCACCCATCTCATAAAAACTTGACATTGGGCACAGAATTTCATAGCCAATACCACCTACCTCTAATAGAATTTCAGGTGGATTTTTTTCGAGAATTTTTCCAGTTAAGCGACCAATCATAGCTTAATTATAGCCAAGAATAAGTTTTAAAGTATTGAGACTCGAATGCTTTAATATCTTTTGCATATTGTAGTGTTAGGCCGATATCATCCAGACCATTCATCAGACGACGCTTGCGTTCTTGGTCAACTTCAAAGGAATATTCTTTAATTTTAGTACGAACAATTTGAGCTTCTAAGTCAATGGTAATTTCACCCTCAACAGCAAACAATTCGTCCATCACCTCATTACTTTGCACAATCGGCAAAATGCCATTTTTAAAACAATTATTGTAAAAAATATCAGCAAAACTTGGAGCGATAATTGCTTTAAAACCGTAGTCTTCTAGCGCCCAAGGTGCATGTTCACGTGAAGAGCCACAGCCAAAATTATCACGTGCTAAGAGTATTTGTGCGCCCTGATATTCAGGTTTGTTAAGAACAAAGTCTACGTTAAGAGGGCGCTTGGAGTTATCCATGCCCACTTCACCATGATCTAGGTAGCGCCATTCATCAAATAAATTTGGGCCAAAGCCTGAGCGTTTAATGGATTTTAGAAATTGCTTAGGAATGATGGCGTCTGTGTCTACATTGGCGCGATCAAGTGGCGCTGTGATGGATGTAAGTGTGGTAAATTTTTCCATTATTTAACCTCCGAAAAATGACCGGCAATGGCGCTCGCTGCTGCAATAGCAGGGCTAACTAAATGCGTGAATGAGCCTTGGCCTTGGCGACCCTCAAAGTTTCGATTAGAAGTACTTGCACACCTCTCGCCAGGCTCTAATTTATCGGCATTCATTGCCAAACACATCGAGCAGCCGGCTTCGCGCCATTCAAAGCCTGCATCGGTAAATATTTTATCTAAGCCTTCTTTTTCCGCCTGAGCTTTAATTAGCCCTGAGCCAGGTACGACCAAAGCTAGTTTGATATTATCAGCAATATGCTGTCCATTAGCCACACTGGCTGCAGCCCTCAAGTCTTCAATGCGAGAATTGGTGCAAGAGCCAATAAAGACCTTATCAACACTCACTGTGTTAATCGGTGTGTTGGCCTCTAGGTGAATGTAGTTTAGTGCGTTACGAATACCTTCAGCTTTAACTGGATCAGACTCTTGAGTTGGGTCTGGGGTGATACCATCAATGGCGACCACCATTTCTGGCGAAGTACCCCAAGTGACTTGAGGTTTAATGTCTTTTGCATCAATCTTAATAATCTGATCAAAGTGCGCCCCTGCATCAGAGTGTAGCGATTTCCAATAGTCAACTGCCTTATCCCATTCATCGCCAGTTGGCGCCATAGGGCGGCCTTTAACATATTCTAGAGTTTTGTCATCAACGGCCACCATGCCTACGCGTGCGCCAGCTTCAATTGCCATATTGCACAGAGTCATGCGCCCTTCGATGCTTAAATTCTGAATGCTCGTACCTGCAAATTCAATGGCAAAACCTGTGCCACCTGCAGTGCCGATTTGGCCAATAATATACAGCGCAATATCCTTAGCGCTGACATGTTGATTAAGCTCGCCATTCACTTCAATTTTAAGATTTTTGGATTTGGCTTGCCATAAGCAGCCAGTTGCCAACACATGCTCTACCTCTGAGGTGCCAATGCCAAAAGCCAAAGCACCCAAAGCACCATGGGTTGAAGTGTGGGAATCGCCACAAACAATACTCATCCCCGGTAGGGTGGCACCTTGTTCCGGGCCAACCACGTGCACAATACCTTGGCGAATGTCGTTCATTTGGATTTCATTGATGCCAAATGCCTCGCAGTTTTTGTCTAGTGTTTCGATTTGCAGTTTCGAGATTGGATCTTCAATGCCGCTAACACCGCTTGAGCGATCAGTGGTGGGTACGTTATGATCAGGTACAGCAATACTTGCGTCTAATCGCCACGGTTTTCTACCAGCCATTTCTAAACCTTCAAAGGCTTGAGGTGAAGTCACTTCGTGAATCAGTTGTCTATCAATGTAGATAAGCGCTGTGGTGGCTTCTTCGCGCACGACGTGCGCGCTCATTAATTTGTCATAAAGTGTTTGTGGCATAACTCGATTGAAAAGCTTGATAAAATAGCTATTTTACATTTTCTCTATTCGATATATGTGTGGTATTTGTGGACAATTAAGATTTGACAATAAGTCGGTTGATTCTAAGGATCTGAACATTATGATGTCTAAGATCGCACGCCGTGGCCCAGATTCTTCTGGTGAGTGGGCACAGACTGGTGTTGGTTTTGGTCATCAGCGCTTGAGTATTATTGATTTATCTAATCATGCGCATCAGCCGATGGAAGATCAGGCACTAGATTTAGTGCTGGTGTTTAATGGCACGATTTATAACTATAAGGCTCTGCGAGTAGAGCTAAGCAAACAAGGCTATGAGTTTTTCTCACAGTCTGATACTGAAGTTATTCTTAAGGCGTACCACTTCTGGGGTAAGGATTGTGTGTTGCATTTGGATGGTATGTTTGCTTTTTGTATTTGGGATAAAAAACAGCAACATCTATTTGTCGCTCGCGACCGTATGGGCATCAAGCCGCTGTATTTTAATCTCACTGATCAAGCCTTTAGTTTTGCCTCAAATACGCAATCTTTGGTTGCCATAGGTGCTGACACGAGTATCAATTCCGTGGCTTTGCAGCAGCAACTATCTTTGCACGCGGTAGTGCCAGCGCCAAATACAGTATTGGCAGGAGTTAATAAAATTAAGCCAGCAACCACACTTATTATTAAGTCGAATGGCGATATTAAAGAGACCATCTACTGGCAGCCAAAGGCTCAGCGACCAGACATCGCATTGACAGATTCTGAGTATATTGAAAAAACTCATGACTTGCTAACTCAAGCTGTGCTCAAACGTATGGATGCAGCAGATGTGCCAATTGGGGTATTGTTGTCTGGCGGGCTAGACTCTTCATTGTTGGTGGCGTTGCTTAAAGAGGCAGGCCATGAAGATATTCGTACTTTTTCAATAGGCTTTGAGGATATTGATGATGAGGCGGGTTCCGAGTTTGAGTATTCGGATCAGATCGTAGATAGATTTGATACACACCATGAAAAATACGTGGTCAGTAATTCTCAAGTATTACCAAGATTGGGCGAAGCTATCGCCAACATGAACGAGCCGATGGTAGGCCAGGATTCGGTGGCATTTTATTTACTGGCTGAACAGGTCTCAAAACATATTAAAGTGGTGTTGTCGGGTCAAGGTGCGGATGAAGCTTTTGCAGGGTATTTTTGGTATCCACGTATGCAAGTTGAAATTGGCTCAGAGGTTGAAAGGTTTTCAAAGCATTATGTTGACAGACCGTATGAGGAATACTTGCAAACAGTTAATGAAAAATATCATTCAGGCAATCACACTCAAACCTGGCTTAATAAAGAATTTGCCAAGGCTAATGCTGATGAGTTCATGGATAAAGTGTTTCGCACTGATATTACTCGCTTAGTAGTGGATGATCCAGTGAAACGAGTGGACAACATGACTATGGCTTGGGGTTTGGAAGCCAGAGTGCCATTTATGGATTATCGATTGGTGGAGCACGCACTGAGCATACCACCAAGTCTTAAGATGAGTGAGGAGGGTAAACACCCTCTTAAACAGATTTCTCGAGGATTATTACCTGATAGTGTAATTGATCGTAAAAAAGGTTATTTTCCCATGCCAGCGCTTAAGTATGTTCGAGGTGAGTTTTTAGAATTTATGGCTGACATCTTAACTTCAAGTGCTTGTGTTAATCGTGGTGTATTTGATCAGAATTTTGTACAAAAAGTTATTAATCAGCCAGAAAAATACATGACAGCATTAAATGGCTCACGCCTTTGGCACTTAGCATTGCTTGAATACTGGCTACAGATAAACGTGGACGAAAAAAAAATAATATGGAAAAGATTGTAATTTACACAGATGGTGGTTGCAGAGGGAATCCTGGGATTGGTGGCTGGGGGGTTTGGTTACGCTATGGCGATCATGACAAAAAACTTAAGGGTAGTGAAAAAGACACCACCAATAATCGTATGGAATTATTAGCAGCGATTAAAGCGCTTGAGGCAATTAAATCTAAAGATATCTGTATTGATTTGTTTACTGATTCAAAGTATGTCATGAATGGTATTAATGATTGGATTAAAGGCTGGAAAGCTAAAGGCTGGAAAACAGCTGCTAAAAAGCCGGTTAAAAATGTGGATTTATGGCAGCGTCTAGATAAGCTTAATGCAACGCACACCGTGCATTGGCACTGGGTTAAAGGTCATAGTGGCGATCAAGGCAATGAAATGGCTGATGAGCTAGCTAATCAGGCCATGGATCAGGTAATTAGATAACATAGGTTAAGTATTATTAGAATATTATGATATTTAGATAGTTCGTCAATAACTTGCTTTTATGACTCTAGATGGTATAAATGTAGTTTTTAACGTAACGTGTCTTAATTAAGGAGAGAGATAGTGAAAAAGTTAGCCGTATTATTTGGTTTATTATTAAGTGCAACAACATTTGCACACATGAGTGGTGAAACAGTAGCGCCACTAGCAAAAGATGCAAGCGATGCACAAAAACAAGCCGTTCGCGATGGTGCACAAGATTTTTGTGACAGTGCGGAAGAGGATGAAAAAGAAGAATGCGTTATGGACTTCTTTGCAAATCACAATTTAGAAGAAGAGCCTAGCTGTGATTAAACAACAAAATTTATAACAATTTCCTTCTTGGGGAAGAAGTTATTAATAACAAACTCAATAACGAGTTATTTTTATAAAAAGAGGAGAGAAGTATGAAACTTCAAACATTAGTATTATCAACTGCAGTAGCTGCAGTACTAACAACATCGTCAGCATTTGCTGGTGAGAAAGTAACAGGTAAAGCAGTAGGCATCGTTAAGGGTGTTATGGAAGTTGCGGGTATTTCACGTAACCAAGATAACAAAGCAACAATCGACCCTGCATTCGCAAAGACTTCACGTCCTTGTCCACCATTCTGTATTCAACCAACTGCACCGTTCGCGCCTGCAGCAGTTGACACAGTGACTGAATTAGACGTTATTCATGCTGCACGTGATGCTGCAAATGGCGACACTTCGGTATTAGTAGTTGATGCACGTACACCGGGTTGGGTTAAGAAAGGTACAATCCCTCACGCAGTAAACGTTCCATTTACTAAGCTTAACTCTAAGGCATTAGCTAAAGATCCTATGGCTGTAGTAGATATCTTGACAGGTACATTTGGTGTTAAGGATCTTGACGGTGTTCTAGATTACAACAATGCTAAAACTTTATACTTATTCTGTAATGGTTCATGGTGTGGTCAGTCTCCAGCTTCAATTAGAGCGCTACTTACTATGGGTTACCCTGAAAACAAGATTAAATACTACCGTGGTGGTATGAACGCTTGGAAATCTTTAGGTTTAACAACTAAGTAACTGATTCATAAAAGCACTCATACCGAGTGCTTTTTAATCTAGGAGATTAATATGAAAACTAAATTATTAGCAATTGCTATTGCTTCTGTATTTACTTTAGGTGCTCAGGCAGACTTTTTAGGTGCAGACCATAACTGGAATAACGGCTCTTCTGCAGTTAAATCTGCTAAAAAAGCTGGCAAACCAGTAGGTATCACTAAAGGTGTTTTAACAATTGCAGGTATTTCTCGTAACGCCGATAATGGCAATATGGTAGATCCAGCTTTTGCAAAGACATCACGTCCTTGTCCGCCATTTTGTATTCAGCCAACTGCACCGTTCGCGCCTGCAGCTGTTGAAACGGTTACTGAGTTAGATGTAATCAATGTGGCTCAGCTAATTTCTTTTGGTGATGCAGATAATATGATTATTGATGCACGTACTAAAGGCTGGGCAAAGAAAGGTATGATTCCTCACGCAGTGAACGTACCATTTACTAAGCTTAACTCTAAAGCGCTAGCTAAAGATCCTATGGCTGTTGTAGAGCTTATGGTTGAGAAGTTTGGTGTTAAAGATCTAGACGGCGTTCTAGATTATGACGGCGCTAAAACTTTATACCTATACTGTAATGGTTCATGGTGTGGCCAGTCGCCTGCGGCGATTCGTGCACTATTAACGATGGGTTACCCACAAAGCAAAATCAAATACTACCGTGGTGGTATGAATGATTGGAAGCTTTTGGGTTTAACAGTTAAGTAAATTGTTAACCATTGGTTTAAAAAAAGGGATGCTCGTTGCGTCCCTTTTTTATGGATTAACATCCTCATTCGCGCAAGCTGAAACAAGATTTGATCGCTGGTATCAAATTGGCTACGATTATTCACAAATGGGTCGCAATGACGACGCTTTTGAATGGATGATGCGTGCCGCTGACGGCGGACATAGTGCTGCGCAAAATAATATTGGCCTAAGTTACTTGCACGGCTTAGGTGCAGAAAAAGACGAACAAACAGCTTTTAAGTGGTTTGAAAAGTCAGCTGAACAAGGCCTGTCTTATGCCCAAAGTGAGCTGGCTATGCTCTACTACGAAGGCAAAGGTGTTGAAAAAAACACCCAATTAGCACAAGATTGGTGGCTGGTTGCATCGGAGCAAGAAGATGAATATGCCCAATATAATTTGGCTTCGTTAATGTTGGAGCAGGGTGATATTAAACAGGCTTATTATTGGTTTAATCGTGCTGAGAAGAATAATCATCCAGATGCGAAAGTGGCATTGGATTTACTCAATGAAAAATATGTGGAATAAACTTATTACAATAATAGCGCTAAGCTTATCGGCAAATGCTTTTGCTTTTCTTCCGGGTTTAGAGAGTTTTCCTAAATTTCCGGAATTGCCTAAAATTGGAGATTTTGATCCAAGTTCTTTGCAAAAATTCTATAATCAATTCACCAATGCACAGCCTGATTTTGAGCGTGAAAATCGTATGATTAGTGAGATTGAGGATGCAGTAATGGACGGTGATGTGGAGTATTTACCAGTTTCTAACGATAAGGAAATCTTTAGTATTTATATGGAGGCACAAGCAGAGAAGGCAAAGGGCGGTGTCATTATTCTCCATTCAAGAGGTTATCATGCCAACTGGGATAGTGTTATTAAACCGCTGAGAGTAGGCCTGACTGAAAAGGGCTGGCATAGTTTGTCTGTGCAAATGCCAGTGCTTGACAAGAAGGCCAAGTATTATGATTATGTTCCAATTTTCCCATACGCACATGAGCGAATTGAAGCCGCTATTGATTTTTATAAGCAGCTCGGTGTTGATAATATTATTTTAATATCTCATGGCTGTGGTGCGCATATGGCCATGAGTTATTTTGATAAATTTGGCGATGATAAAGTGAATGCATTTGTTGGTATAGGTATGGGTGCTACTGATTATAAGCAAAAGGTTATTAAGCGCATGCCACTTGATGCCATGTTAAAGCCAGTGTTGGATGTGTATGGTGAAAAAGATTTTCCTGGTGTTAGGCGATCGGCAGAAGACCGAAAGTGGTTAATGGATATTTCTGCAAACAAGCGTAGTACACAATTGGTGATTGAGAAGGCAGACCATTACTATAAGGAAAATGGCAGTGTGGCTGACTTGACATCGGCAATTGACACTTGGCTGGTTGGCCTTAGTGACTAAGCTTTATCTCGATTGCAGGTAGTGTAGCTCTTGGTCGGTAAAGTCAGCCATTTTTCGCGCTTCTAGATTAAAAGGCCCTCGTAGTTGTTCGCCAATATGCTTTTCAACTAACTCGTCAAAGGTTTTAATAGGGTCTATTTTTCGCACTTTGCACAAGTGGTGAAACCAAAAATTACCAATTTTTACATGTCCAATTTCATCTTGAAAAATGATATCTAGCAAACCAACCATGGGTTTAAATGTTGATTTGCTAAAGCGTTTTTGAATCTTTGGGGTTGCGTCCAGACCTCTTGCCTCTAACACACGAGGTACTAAAGCCATCCTGGCTAGCACATCATAATCCGTTTCATAAGTCATTTTCCACAAGCCATTATGCGCATCAAAATCACCATATTGATATCCTAATTCAATCAGGTAGTTATTTAGTAACTGAAAATGCTGAGACTCTTCAAAAGCAACCTGAATCCAATCTTGATAAAATTTATCAGGCATATTTCGAAAACGGTAAGCCGCATCAAGTGCTAAATTAATAGCGTTAAATTCAATATGGCAAATGGCATGAATGGTTTCAATAAAGCCAATGTCCGACTGGCCTCTTTTTGGCATGCTTCCAAACCTTGCCAAGGTTGGTTTATCAGGTCTACCGGGGAATTTGACAGGATCGATGTGATATTTTGATTGATAATTAAGCAGTTGTTTATTTTTTAAATTATGAAGCTGATTTGTGATTTCAATCTTCTCAACAACATTCCCGCACATGAGTGCTTTATGGCTTAGTTCAAATGGATTCATAACACCCTGGACTGATATTGTCTACTGACCAAGAGCCAATTCTGGTTCGTATGAGTCTTAAAGTCGGAAAGCCGACGTGAGCGGTCATACGCCTTACCTGACGGTTTTTACCTTCGGTGATCTTAAGCTCAACCCAGGATGTGGGGATATCTTTGCGAAAACGTACCGGCGGCTCCCTTTCCCAAAGCCAATTAGGTGGATCGATAATACGGGCTTTTGCAGGCTTTGTTAATCCATCTTTAAGCTGAATTCCTTGACTTAGAAGTGCAATAGCCTTAGAAGTAATTGCCCCGTCAACTTGGACGATGTAAGTTTTTTCTTTATCAAATTTAGGATGTGAGATTTGATGTTGTAGTTTGCCATCGTCGGTGAGTAGCAATAAGCCTTCTGAGTCTTTATCTAATCGACCGGCAGGGTAGATATTTTTAACATTGATGTGATTGGCCAGTGTATTGCCTTCCCCACTAAATTGGCATAATACACCAAAGGGCTTGTTAAATGCATATAGCATTAATACACAACCTTGGCTCTTGCAACAAAAGCTTCTAATTGAGAGTTGGCAATACTGGTAAAAATGGGGGAAATGGCCATGTCAACAATCTTTGAAGAGAAGCTAAAGCTTAAATTAAGCTCCACTTTACAGGCCTGATCATTAAGTTTAGTAAATACCCAGGCGCCATTTAGTTGTTTAAATAGTCCTTCTTTGAGTTTCATGTCAATACGTTGATTTTTGGTTAGGGTGTTAATAGTGGTAAAACTTTGTTTTAATCCAGCTTTATTAATCTCAACCGAGGCTGTAATTTGATCATGAGTTTGCTTTAAAATGGAGGCATCTGAGCACCAGTTGAGAAATTTTGGATAATCATCAACTTGGTTGACTAATTGATACATTTGCTCAGCTGAATAAGGCACAAGAGCACTTTTAGAGAGTTGATGCATGGCAAAATCCAAAAAACCTAAAGTAAGTTCAAATACGATTGTGCTCAATAAAAAAGCACGTCATGACTATTTTATCGAACAAACACTTGAAGCTGGGCTTTCTTTGGAAGGTTGGGAGGTGAAAAGTCTAAGAGAAAATAAGGTTCAAATTAAAGAAAGCTATGTTATTTTGAAAAATGGCGAGCTGTTTTTGTTTGGCGCTCATATCTCCGCATTGCAAAGTGCCTCCACTCATGTTACTGCAGATCCAACAAGAACGAGAAAACTACTACTTAATCGTATAGAAATTAATCGCTTGAGAGAGAAAATTGAGCAAAAAGGTGCGACTGTTGTACCGTTAAAAATGTACTGGAAACGTGGGCGTGTAAAGTTAGAAATCGGCGTTGCCAAAGGTAAAAAGGCACATGACAAGCGCCAAGACGTTAAATCTAGAGATTGGCAAAGAGATAAAAATAGAGTTTTAAAAGAGAATAATAAGTAAATCGTTAAAAGTGAATCTTTCTTCACTGTTTTTTTTTGCAAATGCTTGATTTAACAGTAATTTTTTGCTTATAATTAGTAAAACTTTATTGAGTAAGAATGGTGATATTTAAACTGCATTGGAGAGATGTGCTTTACTCACTTGATATTTTTTTATAATTTTATAAACCAAAGGGGAAGAGAATGAACAAATCAGAATTAATTGATGCAATCGCATCAGCGGCAGATATTTCAAAAGCAGATGCTGGCCGTGCACTTAACGCAACAACGGATGCAATTACAGGCGCTATGGCGAGTGGCGATGGCGTACAACTAACCGGTTTTGGTTCGTTTGTTGTTAGAGATCGCGCAGCACGCACGGGTCGCAACCCACAAACGGGTGCAACAATTCAAATTAAGGCCTCTAAAGTAGCTGCTTTTAAAGCAGGTAAGGCGCTTAAAGATGCAGTTAACGGCTAAACCTTAACTTTCTGTATCGTGATAAAGGCACCTTCGGGTGCTTTTTTTGAGCCTAAAGTTTGGTAAAATAACAATTTTATCCAATCTATCATTCAGTGGAGATACCTATGGAGCGTACACTATCAATTATTAAGCCAGATGCAGTTTCAAAAAATGTTATTGGTCAAATTTATACTCGTTTTGAAGCGGCCGGTTTTAAAATTGTTGCTGCAAAAATGCTGCACTTAGATGAACAATTAGCCGGTGGATTTTATGCCGTACATAAGGATCGTCCTTTTTATGGTGAGCTGGTTGCATTTATGACCTCTGGCCCCGTTATGGTTCAGGTATTGGAAGCTGACAACGCAGTTGCCAAGCACCGTGAAATCATGGGCGCAACCAATCCTAAAGAAGCGGCAGCTGGAACGATTCGTGCGGATTTTGCACAATCTTTAGATGAAAACGCAGTTCATGGGTCTGATTCACTAGAAAATGCCGCCATTGAAATTGAATATTTCTTTGGTGCAGACGGTGTCTGCCCCAGAACGCGTTAACTTTTGCTAATTAATACCGTTCAAATAGTACACCTTCCTGCGCTGTTTTAGTTATGCAAAGTAAAATAAATCTACTCAATCTTAATCAAAAAGCACTAGACGAATTCTTTAAAAAGCTTGGTGAGAAGTCTTATCGCACTAAGCAAATAATGAAATGGATTTACAAAGACCAGGTGTTTGATTTTGATCAAATGCTCAATCTGAGTAAAAAATTAAGAGAGCAGCTTAAAGAAATTTCTTGTATCGAGTTTCCGAGTGTGGTCAGCAAGAGTCATGCATTAGATGGTGTGATCAAATGGGTGGTTGAGCTTGGCGGCGAAAATCATGTTGAGATGGTCTATATTCCAGAAAAAGACCGGGGCACACTGTGCATTTCTTCTCAAGTTGGCTGCGCACTCGCCTGTACTTTTTGTTCAACGGGGTACCAGGGTTTTAACCGAAACCTTTCAACAGCAGAAATAATTGCTCAAGTATTGATTGCTAATTTACACTTAAATCCGGCTGGCAAGCGCATATCGAATGTCGTTTTTATGGGCATGGGTGAGCCAATGCTTAATGAAGAAGCGGTTTATAGTGCGTGTGATTTATTAATGGATGATCTATCTTTTGGATTATCTCGACGTCGAGTCACCATTTCTAGCTCGGGTGTAGTGCCTGCTTTAGAGCGAATGAGTGAGCGAGTTCCTGTGAGTTTAGCCATTTCCCTACACGCGCCGAATAATACCTTGCGTGATGAGTTGGTACCTATTAATAAAAAATATCCAATTGAAGCGTTAATGAAGGCCTGCGATGTGTATCTCAATGCGGGTACACAAGAGCGGCACATTTTGTTTGAGTACGTTATGCTAAAAGGCGTGAATGATTCATCAGAACATGCGCAGCAACTAGCCCAGCTTTTAAAAGGCGTGTCAGCCAAGGTTAATTTAATTCCTTTTAATCCATTTTCTGAATCTGAGTATCAGACATCCAGTATTAAGACTGTTGAAAATTTTCAAAATATTTTATTTTCTAAAGGTATTCGTACCATGACTAGACGCACCCGTGGCGAAGATGTGGATGCCGCTTGCGGACAATTAGCCGGAAAAGTAAAAGACAAAACCAAGCGAACGCATGCTAGACGGGATTGACTACTACCCGCGTAAAAAAAAACGCCAACCAAAGTTAAAAATATGGGTGTTAATACTGAGTGTTTTTTTCATAGGGTTGTATGGATATCAGGCTTCTGAAAATACCACCAAAAAGGTTAACGACAATACTTTAATTGTGATTAGCAAGGGAAAAAAGCCAGTAGAAGAAAAGGCGGATAGCGTTATAATTAAATCTAATCAAGCATATCAGCAGACTGAGATTGATCGTCGAGTTAAAAGTGATCGAGGCTTAGATGAATTAATTCAAACATTTAAACAGCAATGAAACCTATACATACCATTAGTAGAAGAAAGTCTCGACAAATTTTTGTAGGCAATGTTGCTATTGGTGGCGATGCGCCAATCTCTGTGCAGAGTATGACCAACACGCAAACCACAGATGTGACAGCAACCCTAAAGCAAATTAAGGCAATTGAAGAGGCGGGTGCTGATTTAGTGCGTGTTTCTGTGCCCACTATGGAAGCAGCTGAGGCATTTAAAGAAATTAAAGCACAGGCTAATATTCCGCTGATTACGGATATCCATTTTGATTATAAGATTGCCCTTAAAGTGGCAGAATATGGCGCAGATTGCTTGCGCATTAATCCGGGTAATATTGGCCGTGAAGATCGTATTCGTGAAGTGGTTGCTTCTGCTAAAGATCATGGTATTCCAATTCGTATCGGTGTTAATGCAGGATCTTTAGAAAAAGATTTACAAAAAAAATATACTGAGCCTACGCCTGAAGCTATGGTTGAATCAGCTTTTAGACATATTGATATTTTGGATCGACTGAATTTTGACAATTTCAAAATCTCTCTTAAGGCCAGTGAAATTTTCATGACTGTTTTTGCTTATCAGCAGCTAGCCTCTCAAATTGATAATCCGCTACATTTAGGCATTACCGAAGCAGGATCATTACGCTCAGGCACTGTTAAGTCCTCTATTGGCTTAGGATTGTTGTTGTCTGAAGGAATTGGCGATACGATTCGAGTGTCGCTAGCGTCTGATCCAGTTGATGAAGTGCGTGTTGGCTTCGATATCTTAAAATCATTAAATTTAAGACAAAAAGGCGTGAATCTAATTGCTTGTCCTTCATGCTCTCGTCAAAAATTCGATGTTATTAAAGTGGTTAACGAATTAGAGGCTCGATTGGAAGATATTAAAGAGCCAATCGATGCGGCAGTGATTGGTTGCGTGGTGAATGGTCCAGGTGAGGCTAAAGCAGTATCAGTAGGATTAACTGGTGGAGAGCCAAACCTGATGTATGTTGATGGAAAGACGGATCAAAAAGTTAGCAACGAATCGTTGGTCGATACTTTAGAGGAAAAAATCAGAGCTCAACTCAAACTTAATTTGAATAATTTATAGCTTTTTTGAGCGTCTATAAACTCTAAATCGATAAATAAATTGTACGCCAAAATAGCCAATCAATGCACTCACCACTGAAACAATCAAACAACCCAATAAAAAGGGCTGCCAAATTGTATCAAAAACTTGCCAAACGTACTCAAGTGACATTATAAAATCAGCCTCAATTTGTACGTTAAGTAGCCAGGCGCCAAGTTTATAACAGCCGTAGTAAATTGCAGGCATGGTTAGTGGATTAGTAATCCAAACAAGCGCAATAGATAAGGGTAGGTTAGCACTGAAGATAACCGCACCTGGTGCAGCGAGTAACATCTGAAAAGGGACAGGGATAAACGCAAAAAATAGTCCAACTGCAAAAGCCTTAGAGATTGATTTTCGATTGAAATTCCATAAACTAGGGTCGTGTAAGTGTTTACTAAGCCAGCCTAAGTGTTTATGATTTTTAATTTCATGAGGCTTTGGGCTGTAACGTTTTAAGAGTTTTTTCATGTTTGGCTAACAGCGATAATAGCCTTGGCATCTAAGCCGTACAATGCGTGCAGTTGAGATTGCGAACCTTGTTCGGTAAAGACATCAGGCAGGCCAAGAATTTTAAGAGAAGTGTTAATTCCTTGCTGATGAAAAAACTCACTAACACCACTACCAGCGCCACCTTTGATGGCATTATCTTCAATAGAGATAAAATGAGTATGCGTTTTACTAAGCTCAATCAATAGCGCCTCATCAAGCGGCTTAACAAAGCGCATGTCAACGACGGTTGCATTAATTGAATCTGCTGCGTCTAGGGCGTAATCCAGCATAGTTCCGAAAGCTAAAATTGCAATATTAGCACCACGTCGAACCACATCAGCTTTGCCAATTTGAATTCTCTCAGTACTGACATAATCTGTAATGCTTGAAGTGCCTCTTGGGTAACGTACACAGACAGACCCTTGAGTGTTAAAAGCGGTATTAAGCATTTGGTATAGCTGAATTGAGTTGCTTGGAGACATGATGACCAAGCTTGGAATGCAGCGTAGAAAGCTTAAATCAAAGCTTCCTGCGTGAGTAGCGCCATCACTACCAACCAGTCCAGCGCGATCAATGGCAAAAACTACATCTAAATTTTGTAAAGCAATGTCGTGAATAAGCTGATCATAGCCTCGTTGTAAAAAGGTGGAGTAGATGGCGACAACAGGTTTAAATCCTTGCACTGCTAATCCGCCAGCAAAAGTAATGGCGTGCTGTTCAGCAATACCGACATCAAAATATTGACTAGGATAATCCCTCTCAAAATCACTCATGCCAGAGCCGGTGCACATGGCAGGTGTAATGGCGATAAGCTCTTTATTTTCACTCGCTGTATTATTGATCCAAGTGCCAAAAACATCACTATAGTTTGGCAATGTGCTGGTGTTTGCTTGGGCAGGGGCGACACCGTGGAATTTGCATGGGTCTTGCTCTGCACTTTCAAGACCGTAGCCTTTTTTAGTGATAATGTGTAAGAGACGTGGCTTATCCTGAAGTTGTAAGTTCTGTAAAGTTTTAATTAAAGTTGGTAAATCATGACCATCAATGGGTCCAAAATAATCAAGCCCTAACTCTTCAAATAGCGTGCTCGGCAGTACCATGCCTTTTAGGTGCTCTTCTGAGCGCTTGGCAAATTCATGAATAATGGGCACTTTTTCAAGAAAATCTAGTGATTTGGTTTTCATGGTTGAGTACACTTTTCCAGAAATAAGCTTGGTTAAGTACTTATTCATGGCGCCAACATTTTTAGAGATACTCATGTCATTATCATTTAAGATAATTAACAAATCAGCATTTGAATCTCCCGCGTGATTGAGCGCTTCAAATGACATGCCGCCAGTTAAGGCGCCATCACCAATCACAGCTACAGACTTTTTTTGATTATGATGTAGACGGTTGCCAATCGCAATACCAAGTGCTGCGCTAATCGATGTTGAAGAGTGTCCAGCACCAAAGCTATCATGCTCACTTTCACTGCGCTTGGTAAAGCCAGATAAGCCATCTTTTTGACGTAAGGTTGGCATTTTGTCGAGCCGACCAGTTAGGATTTTGTGTGTATAGGCCTGATGACCTACGTCAAATACAAAGCTATCTTCAGGGGTATCAAATACATAATGCATAGCAATTGTCATCTCAATCGTACCCAAATTTGGCGCCAAATGACCGCCGGTTTTTTGGATGTTTTCAATTAAGAATTCACGAATTTCACCTGCTAAGGATTGTAACTGATCTAAATCGAGTTTTTTGATATCCTGTGGCGAGTGGATTTGATCAAGCACGCTAATATAACCTTGTTACAAAGAATGACATTATACGTGAGTGGACTTATTATCTACCAAGAAGGGCGACGGATTTTTTGATCAGGGTCCTTTTTAATATTTTTGTTTTTGATGGTGATTTTTTCATCAAAATTTCGAGCAATAAAGCCAAGTTCTGGCTTTATTTCTGGCATTGGAATCCAAACTCGGTAGCCACTACCTTTGGCGACATCGAGCACTTCATTGTACTCAGTCACCATAGATTCAACTTCAGTATTAAAACATCCGTCTGGCAAAACCACTTCGATAGAATCCCCCACGCTGAATTTATTCTTGGCTTCAATTAAAGCCTTGCCATCTTTATAATCTAGAATTTCCCCCACTACTTGTTGTTTGTGTGAGCGTGAGTAATTGTCAAAATAGGTCTGTAACTCTTCAGGTTGGTGCCTACGGTAGAAGCCATCAGTGTAGCCACGATTAGCTAGATTTTCTAAAACACCAAAAGCTTCCGGGTTAAATTCTCGTCCAGCAACTGCATCGTCAATCGCTTGGCGATAAACCTGAGCAGTTCGAGCTGCGTAGTAGTGTGACTTAGTTCTACCCTCAATTTTTAAAGAATCAATACCCATTTTGGTTAAGGTATGCACGTGCTCGATAGCGCGCAAATCTTTGGAATTCATGATGTAAGTGCCGTGCTCATCTTCATAGGCAGGCATCTGCTCACCTGGGCGACCTTCCTCTTCTAGTAGGACAACCTGGTCAATCGGCGCCTTAATCTCAACAGCCTTGATATCGCCTTCAATGGTTTCCTGCGCTTCTTTAACATCATATTTCCATCTGCAAGAGTTGGTGCATGATCCCTGGTTTGGATCACGGTGATTGAAATAACCCGACAATAAACAGCGTCCAGAATAGGCAATGCAAAGCGCACCATGTACAAACACTTCTAGCTCAATATCAGGGCACTCTTGGCGTATCTCTTGAACCTCATCCAACGATAACTCTCGAGATAGAATAATACGGCTAATACCTGCATTTTTCCAAAATTTAACCGTAGCATAATTAATAGCATTGGCCTGTACAGAAAGATGAATAACTTGCTCTGGAAACTTTTCTTTAACCATCATAATCAAACCGGGATCAGCCATAATGAGCGCATCAGGTTTGAGCGCAATTACGGGCTCAATATCTTTCATGTAGGTCTTGATCTTGGCATTATGCGGAATGATATTGGATGCAACAAAAAATTTCTTATTATTGTCATGCGCCTCAGTAATACCTTGTTTTAGCGTATCAAAATCAAAAGAATTATTACGCACTCGAAGTGAGTATCTAGGTTGCCCTGCGTAAACAGCGTCTGCACCATACGCATAAGCATAGCGCATGTGTTTTAGCGAGCCTGCAGGGGAGAGTAATTCAGGTCTATTCATGTTGGCTATTTTATCATCGGATGTGTACGAATTAACCTTATGTATAATGTTGCAATATGTTTACCAGAAACGACATTCCAAAACTTAAACAAGACCTAATTATTGAGTCAAATTTACTTGACCATGCGTTAAAGTTAAAAACCCGTTGGGGGGTTTTTAGCCCCAGAGCAATTGACGATGGTACAGTGATGTTTATGCAATATCTTGATATTGCTAAGGCAGATAAGTGTCTAGATTTAGGCTGTGGTTACGGCCCTATTGGTTTAAGTGTGGCCAAATCTTGCCCTGAAGGGGAGGTGCACATGGTCGATAAAGATTTTATCGCAGTTGAACTGTCCAACACTAACGCCAAGCTTAATCATATTAATAACGCTGAAGCTTATTTATCTGATGCGTTTTCAGCTGTCAATAAGCAAAATTATTTTGATCAAGTGCTATCTAATGTGCCAGCCAAAGTGGGGCGTGAGCAGCTTAGCATTATTTTGTATGATGCTTATGACGCTTTAAAACCGGGTGGTAAAATTACTTTTGTAACTATTAATGGCTTGCGACATTTTATTAAAGATAACTTTAAATCGGTCTTTGGTAATTATAAAAAACTTAAGCAAGGGCAAAAATACACAATTGCACAAGCAATTAAATTATAAAAGTCTAATATACGAGTACAATACTCGGTAATTTATTAATCATTAGGAGTTAAACCATGGATGTAATGGAAAGAATTCAAGCACAAGTAGACAGCGCACCTGTTGTTCTTTACATGAAAGGCACACCACAATTTCCACAGTGTGGATTTTCTGCAACAGCAGCACAAACATTAGCTTCTACGGGTGTTGAGTTTGCTTACGTAAATATCTTTGAAGATCAGGAAGTGATGCAAAACTTACCTGCTTTTCAAGATTGGCCAACATTTCCACAAATTTACTTTAACTCTGAATTAATGGGTGGTGGTGATATTATTGTTGAAATGGCAGAAATGGGTAGCCTAAAAGGCGCCATGGAAGAAGCGGTAGAAAGGTTTAGTAAAAAATAATCTTCGCCTTTTACTTTCTGATTGCGCTAGATTTTAAAAAAAAGTATTCAATTGTATAGTTTTACTACACGCTTTCATATTTTTAAAATCCGCCTTACATAAAGAAAAAACTTGTTTATTCAGTGTTAACACCATGAGTTATTTATAAGTTTTGCAACTTGTGACCATGTTCTTTAAGCCAGCTTTTGCTGGCTTTATAGTTTGGGAGTATTTGCCCAACTAAATGCCAAAAATCCTTTGAGTGATTCTTATGAATGGTATGGCATAACTCATGCACAATTACATAATCAACCACACTCATTGGCGCCATTATGAGCAAATAATTTAGGTTAATGTTATTTGCACTACTACATGACCCCCATAAGGTTTTTTGAGTTTTTAGCCGTACCTGGTTGTAATTAAGGTGATGCTTTTTTGCATAATATTCAAGACGTGGTAGGGCGATCTTTTTAAAAGCCGCCTTGTAGTAAGCTAAAAATTCTTGTTTACCGCCCGTGCTAAGGCTAAATGTCTGCCCATCAAACCTTAGTCCTTTCGCATTAGCTGTGTCAATATTTAGTGGGTATTCATTACCTAAATATAAGAATTTTTTACCTTCTGTGTAGCTAGGTTTTCGGGGTTTATTGGCATGCATAGAGCTTGATTTCTTATCAATCCAATCAGATTTTTCATCAATAAATTGCTCTATTTTTTTAACCGATAACCGATTCGGCGCTCGCACAATCAGCTCAGCATTTTGGTTAATTTGCAAACTTAAGGTTTTACGCTGTGAGCGAATCAGTTGATAGTCCACAATTAATATTTAACCTTATAAAATCTCTCATTCATGAAATTTCCGAATTTTTCCAATACTATTGCTTTCAGTAGTGTCATAAGGGTCAAAAAAAACTATAAAAGCATCAATTTACGCCCATTTTATGAGAAGACAAGGCCTGTCCAGATGCTTCTGATACGGATAAAGCGTATCTTAAAGTAATGTTTTCATGATTTGTATTATTTTTGAAATTTTTTAATCAACCCAAGCTCTAGCATTTTCAAACATTCTCATCCACGGACTACGCTCATCCCAATCTTTTGGATGGTGTGAGTGTTGCACAGCTCTAAATACACGCTCAGGATGCGGCATCATAATGGTGACGCGTCCAGAATCGTTAGTCACACCGGCAGTTGCTAGGTCTGATCCATTTGGATTATGCGGGTAAGTTTGGGTGGTATTACCTTGATGGTCAACATACTGTAAAGCGATATTATTTGAATTGCCAGTAAAGCTTGCTTTACCTTCGCCATGGGCAATGGCAATTGGCATGATAGAATCTTGCATACCGTTTAGGAATATGGAGTTAGACTTGCCAATTTTAACACTGGAGAATCGCGCTTCAAATTGCTCAGAAACATTACGAGAAAAGCTTGGCCAGTTTTGTGCGCCAGGGATGATTTCGCTGAGGTTTGAAATCATCTGACAGCCATTACACACACCCAGGGCGAAGCTATCATCACGATTAAAGAATGCTTCAAAATCCTCTTTGGCACGTGCGTTGTAAAGAATTGAGCTTGCCCAGCCGCGACCTGCACCGAGTACATCTCCGTAAGAGAAGCCACCACAAGCCACAAAGCCTTTGAATTCATCTAGGGATAATCTACCTGATAGAATGTCACTCATGTGCACATCAATCGCATCAAACTCAGCTCTATCGAACGCAGCGCCCATTTCCACTTGACCATTAACACCTTGCTCCCTCAGGATGGCGATTTTTGGCTTAACATTGGTTTTGATATATGGCGCTACAACAGACTGATTAAGGTCAAAACTTAGATCGGTTTTGATACCATTGGTTGTTTGACTGATCGCGTCAAATTCTTGCTGGGCGCAGTCAGGGTTATCTCTAAGTTTGGCAATTTGGTAAGAAGTTGAAGACCAAAGTGCATGTAGCTCAGCACGAGGCTGAGAATAAATCACTGAGTTATTGGTTGTAATTTCAATGGTATCGGCATCATTGATACTGGCAATGGTGTGCGTACAATTGGACAACCCTGCGGCATTTAAAGCATCACTAACAGCTTGTCTGTTTTCAGACTTAACCTGAATGACACAACCTAGCTCCTCATTAAATAGTGACTCAATACTGCTATCAGTGTTGATGGTTAAGCCGCAATGTGAGGCAAAAGCCATTTCCAATAAGGTAGTGATAACACCACCGTCAGAGCGGTCATGATAGGCGCTAATTAAATTGTCTTTGTTGAGCTGGTTAATAACCGTAAAGAAACTCTTAAATAGGGCTGAGTCATCAAGATTTGGCGCAGTGTTGCCAATCTGGTTATATACTTGAGCTAAGCACGATCCACCCATTCTATTTTGACCAAAACCAAGATCGATTAACAATAACTCTGAATCTGATTCAGTATCTAGTAAAGGGGTTTTTTGCGCTCTAACATCTGGTGTTTTTGAAAAAGCTGTAATAATGAGTGACAAAGGCGAGGTGACAGACTTATCTTCGCCATTTTCATTCCAAGAGCTTTTCATACTCATTGAGTCTTTACCAACTGGCACGGTTAATCCTAGTTCAGGGCATAAATCCATACCCACAGCTTTAACAGCCTCAAAGAGTTTAGCATCTTCACCTTTGTGTCCGCTGGCACTCATCCAGTTTGCACTCAGACTAATGTCATGGATATCTTCAACATAACCACCGAGCATATTGGTTAGCGCTTCACCAATCGTCATGCGTGCTGCAGAATTTGCATCACATAGGGCTAATGGTGTGCGCTCACCAAGTGACATGATCTCGCCTTTATAGCCAACATAATCAGAAATAGAAATAGCACAATCAGCCACTGGCACCTGCCATGGACCGACAAATTGATCCCTAGCTACCATGCCTGTTACACTTCGATCGCCAATGGTGATAAGGAAATTTTTGCTGGCAACAGTAGGAAGCTGTAAGATTCTATTAATAGCTTCATCAAGCTTTATGTTGCTAGTATCTAATGGATTTAGGTTAATGTCTTGGGTACTGGCATCAATGTTAGTTTTTGGCGGGTTACCCAATAAAACAGACATCGGCATATCAATTGGCGTGTCTTCAAATAGCTTATCACTTAAGACTAGCTCTTGTTCTTTGGTAGATTCACCCAATACGGCAAAAGGTGCACGCTCACGTGTACAGATGTTTTCAAATAAAGCCAAACTTTCTGGGGCAATAGCAAGAACATAACGCTCTTGTGATTCGTTACACCATATCTCAAGTGGCGACATTTGATTGTCATCATTTGGAATGTTGCGCAACTCAAAACGACCGCCACGTCCAGAATCGTTTACTAGTTCTGGTAGGCCGTTAGATAAGCCACCCGCACCAATATCATGAATTGAGATAATTGGATTGCTATCGCCTAAATTGGCACAGCGATCAATTACCTCTTGGGCGCGTCTTTCCATCTCAGGGTTGGCACGCTGAACCGAGGCAAAATCTAAATCTTCACTTTGCTCACCACTCTTAATTGAAGAAGCTGCGCCACCACCCAGGCCAATGAGCATAGCAGGACCACCAAGTACAATGATTTTACTGCCAACAGGGATTTCACCTTTTTTAATGTGTTGCTCTTGAATATGCCCCAAACCACCGGCTAACATAATTGGTTTGTGGTAGCCACGAACATCACCCTCTGGGGTGTCTTGTTCGTAAGTTCTAAAATAGCCCAAGGTGTTAGGGCGGCCAAATTCGTTGTTAAAGGCGGCAGCGCCAATCGGACCTTCCAGCATAATATCGAGTGCTGAAACAATTTGAGAAGGCTTGCCATGCTCAACTTCCCAAGCTTGAGTGGCGTTGTCAATTTTTAAATTTGAAACACTAAATCCGCACAAACCCACTTTAGGTTTAGAGCCTTGACCGGTGGCACCTTCATCACGAATTTCACCACCTGAGCCAGTTGCTGCACCAGGGTGTGGGGCAATAGCGGTAGGGTGGTTGTGAGTTTCAACCTTCATTAATATCGCTCTGTGTTCGTTGGAGCTGACATATTTACCATTTTCATCGGCATAAAAACGTTCACCTTCAAGACCTGCCATAACAGCTGAGTTGTCTGAGTAGACACTGAGCAATCCTTCAGGATGCTTGTGATAGGTGTTGCGAATCATGGAGAAAAGACTTTTTGCTTGTTCGATTCCGTCAACCGTCCAATCGGCGTTAAAAATTTTGTGACGACAATGTTCAGAGTTTGCTTGTGCAAACATCATGAGCTCAATGTCAGTTGGGTTGCGCTCTAACTTTGTAAAGCTTTCTAGTAAATAGTCAATTTCACTATTCGATAGGGCAAGTCCAAGTTCGGCATTGGTTTTTTCTAGGGCTTTTTTACCTTGAGTTAAAATATCAACACTGGCAAATGGCTGAGGCTCAAAATGATCAAACAGGGTGTGTGCATCTTCTATATTACTAAGTTCTGACTCTGTCATTTTATCCATAACACAAGCTAAAACTTTTGCTTGATTGGTGATTTCAGCATCAAAATGATAAATAACAGCACGCTCTATACGCTTGATTTGCGATAGATCACATAAGTGCATGATATCAGTTGCCTTGGAAGACCAAGGAGAAATGGTACCAAGTCTTGGAATGATAATAAGACTTGATACTGCGTTGTTAATACTGAGTGAATCGCTATAAGCTAGTAGTTGGGCAAGTTGTTTTGTTTTGTTTTCATCAAGACTATGATTAAGGTCGGCAAAGTGAATAAACTCAGTGCCCAATAAGCCTAATCCTGCTTGAGCTTGAGTAATCTTTAACTGTAAAGCTTTAGTCTTAAAGGTGCCTAATGCACGAATACCTTGATGAATGTGAATCATAATTGTGCCATCACCTCGTCAGAGATATCAGCGTTGTGATAGACCTCTTGAGTGTCGTCTAAATCCTCTAATCGATCAATCAGTTTCATGAATTTTTCTGCATCCCCTAAATTAAGCTCAACTCGATTTGCCGGCTCCATAGTGACTTCAGCATGGCTAGACTCTAACCCCGCTTCAGTTAGTGCATCTTTTACGGTGAAGAAATCTTCAGGAGAGGTTAATACGTCAATTGATCCATCGTCATTGGTAACTACGTCATCTGCGCCTGCGTCGAGTGCAGCTTCCATGATGGCGTCTTCATTGGCACCAGTAGCAAAGCTAATAAAACCTTGCTTGGTAAATAAATAAGACACGGAGCCATCAGTGCCTAAATTGCCACCATGTTTAGTAAAGGCGTGACGCACATCGGCAACTGTACGATTGCGATTATCGGTTAGCGTATCCACCATAATAGCAGTGCCACCAAGGCCGTAACCCTCATAGCGTACTTCATCATAGTTTTCACCTTCTAAATCGCCACTACCGCGCTTAACTGCACTTTCAATAGTGTCACGCTTCATGTTGGCAGCAAGTGCTTTATCGATGACCATTCTCAGGCCTGGATTGTTTTCAATGACACCGCCACCAGCTTTGGCAGCAATAACAATTTCCTTAATAAGTTTGGTGAATACCTTCCCGCGCTTGGCATCTTGAGCACCTTTTCTGTGCTGAATATTGTGCCATTTAGAATGTCCTGCCATGATTAATGTCTCCGAAAATATGAGTAGTTTGGATTTTACCGTTTATGCAGTAAAGTCGAGTAATTTTTGTATGGAATTTTTTGCTTTTTGATTAATAGAAGGGTCAATTTTTATTTCGTTATTTCCAAATTTGATTGTGTTTAAGCAGTTATCCAGTGTGTTCATTGCCATCCATTCACAGTGTGCACAAGACTCACAATCGGCACCTTGGCCTGCAGTAGGCGCTTCGATTAGGGTTTTATTCGGTGCAACCTCACGCATTTTATGAAAAATACCATTGTCAGTCGCCACAATAAAAGTTTGTTCGTCGCGATCTCTAACAGCATTAATGAGTGCCGTAGTTGAGCCAACAACATCAGCTAAATCAACCACTTCTTGTGGCGATTCAGGATGAACCAAGACACCCGCTTCAGGGTGGTGGGCTTTTAGGTTGGCCAATGCGTCTGCTTTAAAGCGCTCATGAATAACACAAGAACCTTGCCATAGTAGCATGTCAGCACCAGTTTCTTGCTGGACATAATTACCCAGGTGTTTATCTGGCGCCCAAAGAATTTTCTTACCTTGTTGTTTAAGGTTTTTGATTACTATTAAGGCACTACCTGAGGTGACTACCCAGTCAGCTCTTGCTTTAACCTCAGCAGAGGTGTTAGCATAAACCACCACAGTGCGATCAGGATGCTGATCGCAAAATTTTGAAAATTCATCAATAGGGCAATCTTCATCAAGTGAGCAAGTGGCTTGTTCGTCTAGTACTAACACGGTTTTTTCCGGAGAAAGGATTTTAGCCGTTTCCCCCATAAATTTAACCCCGGCAACGACAATGGTATCTGCTGTAGAACTTTGACCAAAACGCGCCATCTCTAAAGAATCTGAAACAATGCCACCAGTTTCTTCAGCTAAAGTTTGTAGTTCAGAGCTAACGTAATAGTGCGCCACTAAAACAGCATTTTTAGCTTTTAATTCTGTCTTGATTTGATCGGTAATGCTCACAAAAACTAATCTTTTTTCGGCAAGCTCACTTGTACACTTAATTCTCTAAGTACTTTTCTTGGCACTTGTGCAGGTGCATCGGTTAATAAACAAGCCGCTGTTTGAGTTTTAGGGAAGGCAATAACATCACGAATAGAATCACTACCTGTCATAATCATAACAAGTCGATCCAGGCCAAATGCCATGCCACCATGTGGAGGACAGCCGTACTCTAGAGCATCAAGTAAAAAGCCAAATTTATCTTGCGCATCTTCATCAGAAATACCTAGCAGTTTCAAGACGGTTTGTTGCATTTCAACCTGGTGAATACGAATCGATCCGCCACCTACTTCAGAGCCATTAATAACCAAATCATAAGCTCTTGATAAAGCGGTTGGGGCGGTTTTCTCTAGTGTTTGAGCATCAACGCTTGGCGCGGTGAATGGATGGTGAATAGCGCTTAAAGAGCCGTCATCATTTTCGTCAAACATTGGGAAATCAACCACCCAAATTGGCGCCCATTTTTTATCAAATAAATCTAAATCTTTAGCCAGCTGCTCGCGTAAGTTTCCTAATGCTTCGTTAACGATTTTAGTTTTGTCCGCACCGAAGAAAATAATATCACCAGTTTGTGCGCCTGTCATTTCAATTACTTTTGCAGTGATATCATCACCTAAGAATTTTAAAATTGGTGAGGCTGGACCATCTTCATTTAGCTTAATATAAGCCAAGCCTTTGGCGCCATAGATGCTGACGTATTTGGTGTATTTATCAATTTTCTTGCGACTGATTGTTGCACCACCTGGAACGCGCAAAGCAGCAACACGAGATCCTTCACTGCTGGCAGGGCCAGAAAATACTTTAAAATCAACCCCTTGCATAAGTTCATCGATATCTGTCATTTGCATGGAAATACGCATATCAGGGCGATCAACACCATATAGGTGCATGGCATCTGCATAAGTAATACTTGGGAATTTGTCACCCAAATCAACGTCAATGGCTGATTTAAACATGCCGCGAGTTAGCTCTTCCATCATCGCCATAATTTCATCTTCGTTCATGAATGACGTTTCAACATCAAGCTGGGTGAATTCTGGTTGACGATCAGCACGCAAATCTTCGTCTCTAAAGCATTTAACGATTTGATAGTAACGCTCAAAACCTGACATCATTAACAGCTGTTTGAATAGTTGCGGTGATTGTGGCAGTGCAAAGAATTCACCTGGATGAGTGCGAGAAGGCACTAAATAATCACGCGCACCTTCAGGGGTGGCTTTGGTTAAAAAAGGCGTTTCAATATCTAGGAAGTCGTTGTTATCCATAAACTCACGCATAAAGTGCGTTACCTTTGAGCGTAGACGCATGCGTTTTTGCATGGCATCACTGCGTAGATCTAGGTATCGATACTTTAGGCGCACTTCTTCAGAAGTGTCTGTTGCATCAATTTGGAATGGTACTGGCTTTGAAGTGTTAAGAATCTCAATATGATCAGCAACGATTTCAATCCCACCTGAGGCTAGCTTTGGATTTGTCATTCCTTCGCCACGAGCAATTACTGAGCCCGTAATTTTTAAGACGAATTCGTTACGAATGCTTTCGGCCAAAGAAAAATCGCTGTTATCTGGATTGATCACCACCTGGGCAATGCCGCGTTTATCGCGCATGTCTAAAAAGATAACGCCACCATGATCTCGGCGACGGTTGACCCAGCCGCAAATTTCAACAGTTTGACCGATATTTTCTTGGTTTAATTCGCCACAATAGTTCGTTCTCATAGTTTTATCCTTTTGGTAATTCGTTTGGTTCTACCACACCGGTAGAGATAATTAGTTTAAATGCTTCGTCAACACTCATGTCTAGTTCAATTATTTCAGCTTTTGGTAGCATGATAAAAAAACCAGAGGTTGGATTTGGGGTGGTTGGTACGTAAATATTAATAATTTCTTCGCCAATCTTGTTAGCAACTTCACCTTGGTAGGTGCCCGTTTGAAAGGCGATTGTCCATAGACCTTTACGCGGATATTCAACTAAAACTGCTTTCTTAAAGCTGTTTCCAGTGGGGCTGAGTACAGTATCAGAGAGTTGTTTTAGAGCTTTGTAAATGCCACGAAACCCTGGGATTCTGTTGAGTAGCTGCTCCCATAATTCGACCAGCTTTCTACCGATAAAATTACTCACTAAAGCGCCAGTAAAGATCAGAATTAGTATTACCCAAACAATACCAGATCCAGGAATACTACCCTCGAGGTTGAATAATGATTCGGGTAAATACTCAGGCGGTACAATATCGTTAACCAATTCTAAAAAGAACTTGATAACAACAATACTTAATCCTAGTGGAATCCAGAAAAGTAGGCCAGAAATGAAATAGTTTCTTAGGTTTTTCAACGCTTACAGTTGGGTAGTCATAAAAAGTACTTATTTTAGCATAAGCAGCTATAAGGTTAGATGTCCTCTTCGGCTCTAAGTGTAAGGATTTCGTAACCATTTTTGGTTACTAAAATTGTATGCTCCCATTGTGCTGATAATGAGCGATCTTTAGTGGTTACTGTCCAGCCATCAACCTTAGAAGTGGCCACTTCAAAACTACCAATATTAACCATGGGCTCAATAGTGAATGTCATGCCTTGTTCAAGGACTGGGCTAGTATTGACATTGCCATCATCGTAATGCACTACTTGAGGTTCTGAGTGAAATTTAAGGCCAATGCCGTGACCACAATAATCATGCACAATTGAATAATTATTATTTTGCGCGTGGGCGCCAATAGCAATGCCAATTTCACCCAGTCTAATACCTGGTTTTACTTTTTTGATACCAATGTATAAACATTCTTGTGCAATGCGACAAATACGCTGAGCCTTAACGCTGGCCTTGCCAATTACAAACATTTTTGAGGTGTCGCCGTGATAATCGTCTTTAATGACAGTGATGTCAATATTGACGATATCTCCTTTTTTGAGTAATTTATCTGAAGGAATGCCGTGACAAACGACGTTATTAATACTGGTACAGATTGACTTTGGAAATCCGTGATAATCAAGTGGTGCAGGAATGGCACCTTGTTCATTGATGATATAGTCGTGGCAAATTTTGTCGAGTTCATCGGTGCTAATGCCAGCCTTAACAAAAGGTGTGATCATCTCTAAAACCTCTGCAGCTAGGCGCCCAGCTGTACGCATTTTTTCGATTTCGTCAGCTGATTTAATATCAATAGCCATGTTTTATTTGCCTAATGTTGTTTCACGGTTTTCCAAGGCTTTAATGCGATCTTCAATAGGAGGGTGTGAAGAAAACCAAGAGGCAAAGCCTTTTTTATCGTTAATGCCAAAGGCTGCCATTTGCTCAGGCAGTGCTTCTGGCTCTACTTGGCCAAGGCGTTTTAATGCACCGATCATATTTTGATGTCCAGCCAAATCTGCTCCGCCCGTATCAGCCACAAATTCACGCTTGCGCGACACATACATTACAATCGTTGAGGCTAAAATTGATAAGACGATTTGGGCAAATAAAGTGGTGACAAAGTAGCCGATACCATGTCCGCGTTGATTTTTTAGAATAACGCGATCAACAAAATGACCAATCACTCTTGAAAAGAAAATTACAAAAGTATTAACCACACCTTGAATCAGAGTGAGAGTAACCATGTCGCCATTTGCAACATGACTCATTTCATGGCCAACGACCGCTTCAATTTCACCTTTATTCATATTATCAAGCAGGCCTTGAGAAACCGCAACAAGTGCTTTATTTTTACTCATGCCAGTGGCAAACGCGTTCATGGAAGCTGAAGGGAAAATGGCCACTTCAGGCATGCGAATACCAACAATTTTCGCCTGTTTTTCAACTGTTTCTATTAGCCATTTTTCTAAATTGCTAGTGGGTGATTCAATAACAATAGCGCCAGTCATGCGTTTAGCCATCCATTTGGAAATAGCCAAGGAGATAAAGGCACCGCCAAAACCAAATACAGCAGAAAAAATGAGTAGCGCCTGTAAGTCAAGATCTGAACCATTCTCTTTTAAAATCCCTTCAACACCAAGCAGGCTTAAGGTGATGCTTAATAGGATAAGAATAGCAATATTGGTCATTAAAAATAAAAAGATTCTTTTCATGGGTGCCTCTTGTTTGATATTAATTGAGTATTAGATAGGGGTATTATCCAATAGATTCAAGTCTATTGGGTTACAATGATATTTAATGATTAAAATTTTTATAATACTAGCATTGTTTCTTTCTGGCTGCGAGGATCAAATTGATGATCAAAATCCAGTTTTAAAGGAGTCAGACACCTCTGTTGTCAAAAAACATCGCCATCCGCCAGCGCCAGAAGAGCCTGCAATTTGTGCTGAGTTGTCAGTGATGGAGTGCTTGAGGATTATTATCCCAGCTATCTGGGATCAAGAAGTGGAGCGAGACTGCTCTTAACTAGAGTTTTAGTTGGTCTGACTCAGGTAGTGTAATATCAATTGGTTGCTGGTCAATAGGGCATTTAAAAACTAAATTTACAGCTTGTAATTGCAAATCTTCTGGATGATTTTTTTGAGCAGTGCCGTAGAGTCTGTCGCCAACAATAGGAAATCCAAAGCTTTTTAAATGTTTTCTAATTTGGTGCTTTCTGCCAGTTTCAATGCGCACATTAAGCAGGGATTTTTCTTGGTTTTCTGCAAGTTTAGTTACATGGCTTAAGGCATGTTTCTTATCAATATCCCCATCTAGGCTAACCTTGTCAACTGGAAAATTTGCAGCAACAATAGCCAGATAGGTTTTTTTGATTAGTCTATCGGCAAATAATTTGGAAAAATCCCTGGCCATAGTTTTTGAGTGTGCCAGTATCATTAGGCCGCTCGTAGCACGATCTAATCGATGTACTAGAAAACTAGGCTGGTCTAATTTTTTTTCAACCAGTCGAGTTAGTGCGCAATGATCTCCCCATTTTGAGCCCTGAGAAAACACACCGGCAGGTTTAAACCAAATACTATAGCCTTTTTTATCTAGCAGTAGAGTGGGCTGAGTAGGGTCTGAAGATAGAATTTTTTCATTAAAATAAATATATACTTCGTCGCCAATTTTTAACGGCTTTTTAATGCGTCGAACTCGGTTGGTCTTTTTGCCCGTTTTTAGCCAAACACAGCCTTTGTCAAGTGCAGACTTAAGTGTTTGTTTTGATAGATGTGTTGATTCTGCTAACGCATCAATTAATAATTGATTGTTAGTTTTAATGATGATTTTTCTTTCAATTATAGTGGTCATAAATTAAAATAATACCTATGAATACAATAAACAGATTTTTATTTAAAGATTTGAACATTCGTGGCCAGCATCTTTCACTTAATGATGCTTGGCAAGAAATGATTCAAAATCGTAGTTATAGCCCTCTAGTTCGCCAATTATTTGGTGAGTTGAGCGCTTTAGCAATCTTTTTGGCCAGTGGCATGAAGCATCAAGGTAAGCTTACTCTGCAAATCCAGGGTGATGGAGTTGTTAGTTTGCTGCTCGTTGAGGTGAGTAGTGAGCTTAAGATTCGCGGCATGGTGAGAGCAAATGGCACTATTAAGCCAAGTGATTCTTTGGATAAAATTTTGGGTAAAGGGCAAATTGTTGCCACTTTATACAATGCACAAACAGACCACAGTTTTCAATCATTAGTTCCTAGAAATTCACAAGGTTTGGTTGCTACATTCGAAGATTACTTTTCGCAGTCGGAGCAGCTTGATTCAAAATTATGGGTTTCGTCAACTAAGGATAATTTATCAGCCATGCTCATTCAAAAAATGCCAGAAGCGGATCAATACAATACCGAGGGTTGGCATAGAGTCTGTACACTAGCAGGTACGGTTACTGATAAAGAGCTGAGTGAGCTGGATGCAGAGCGGTTGCTTCATCGCCTATTCCATGAAGAGACTTTGCAATTATTTGAGGCAGACTGGGTGAGCTATGAATGCACGCAAAATAAAGAACGCTTTGAAAAAATTATCTTTGATTTAGGTGAGCAAGATGCGCGAGATTTGCTCAACGAGCAAGGAGAAATATCTATCCATAATGAAATCTGTAATGAGCATTTATTTTTTGATGAACAAGATGTTAATCGTATTTTTACCTCTAAATTTCCAGAGGAATAATAATGAAAAATATCATTTGGACCAAACCAAATTGCTCGTACTGCACTCGAGCAAAAAATATGCTGGATGAAGAGGGTGTTAGATATGAAATTCGTTTAGTTGATGAGGTTACGTGGACTAACAGCGATATGCTTAAAATGGCCCCGAATGAGCTAACTTATCCTCAAGTTTTTCTAGGCGACAGGCATGTTGGTGGATGTGATGATCTTGAGGCGTATTTAACACTACGAGAAATGGGGATAGAGGTTTAATAAAGAGCGTAATGAGCCCATTTTTTTTGATTCATAATCATGGTGGGCGTGAGGTTTTCTATACTATCTTGGCAGTATTTGGCTTTTGTTATCTTGAGAGTCGATAAGCTTGCCATCGTAATAGCATACAAGCATTTCTTCAATTGTATTCCAGCGAACACTATACATATAATCGCCATATATATATGTTTCCAAAGGCTGGTTTCTATTGATAGGTTTGGAATCAACTAAAACACCTTTTTTCATTATATTTATACAGTCTCTTAGAGAGGGTTGATTATTTTCATAATCACTTTTATCAAGTATCCAGCTGTTAGAAAAAGCAAAAGTTGAGATGAGTAAAAAAACTGTTAAA
>Ga0209685_1000248_pt1 | contig 42801 bp, 63 predicted proteins | sample SaaInlV_DNA_120m_FD_184685 | JGI IMG/M metagenome (GOLD analysis project Ga0209685, IMG submission 184685) | Marine microbial communities from expanding oxygen minimum zones in the Saanich Inlet - SI075_LV_DNA_120m (SPAdes) (version 2) | ecosystem: Environmental > Aquatic > Marine > Unclassified... | reverse complement strand
GAAGAGGAAGACGACCTTTATAAAAAGAATATGAGTGCATTTGCACCCCTTGGAGGAAATAGATAATGGCATATAACAAACAAGTAAACCCCTATGGGATAGCTTCATCTGAATTAGGATGGAGAGGCTTTGCTGATGGAGAAACTATAAAAGGACCTTCACCGGTTACCATTAAAGAAAGCTGGTGGGAGAAAGGAAAAGCTGCAGCTCTTGCTGCGATAGCAGGCTCTGGAACAGACGCTTTTTTAGGCAGGGAGAATCAAGCTCCAACTGAAAAGGATAATCCGTACCGTTTACGCGGCGAATTTTCATTTGGCCAAAAAGATCAAGACTTAGCATCTCGTCATGCTTCTCTCAATACAGATCAAGAATCTTTGATTAATAATTATATGAAGACTAAAGGAGTGGCTGATCGCTCAACAGCAATAACTATGATACAGAAAGATCCTTCTACAGCCCCTGAATGGACTTCTTATGTTAATGCTCAAGCAGCTTTGACTCAAGAAAAACAAGATTTAGGTCAAGCATATTCCGCATGGAATAATAGAAAAGTTTATAAACCAACTGGCATGATCGGCGAATTTAAACCTACTTGGGCTCGAAATAATCTTCCTAAAGGAGGGGAATGGTTTGATGGTGAGGCTGAAGGTTATTCTAAGTCTATTTATAAAGATGCAATAAAAGATTCTAAGTACGAAGCTTATTTAAAGTCGAGGATTGAAAAAGGCAATATGAATCCTAAGACTTTAGCTTTAGCTCAAAAGGAATTAGATGAAATTAAGAAAGGGAAAGATGACAGCTTCTTCACAGGCTGGTCTATTGGCCCGAACAGTATAGGGTATACGACAAAATAAGGAAAAACTATGGTAACTTTATATGATCAAGCAGGTAACTCTCAAGCAATAAATGAAAATGAAGTAGAGCTTATGATGCAGAATGGCTGGGGATATCGAAATCCCCTAGTGGATAACTCTCCTGAGTCTGTATTTGGATCAAGTGTAGCTGATAAAAATAGCTCTGTTGTTTCAGAAGAGAACACTATTAAGCATGAAGATGGTACAGTAGAGAAGCGTACTATTAGCAATAAAAATAGTGGGACTCCTTCTTCAAATGGAGATACTTCAAACTCTGCAGAGGCTTCAAACGAGGGAGAAGAAGACTTAAGACGAAGCTTTATGCTTGAAGCAGGAGACGACAGCGTCTTTACTTCTCGTTTTGATGGCCCTAAATACAATCCTAACGAAAAGAGTATGATTCCTGGATACAAAGGGCCTGATGTTGCACAGCCTTTCCCTACGGATTTATATCCTGAATATGACGTCCCCTCTATAGGAGGAGTTGGAGATGGTTCAGATGCTCAAGTCGCCCAAGAATACCAAGTTCAAAAGGACCTTGTTGAACAACAAAGATTAGATGATAGAAGTATTTTTGAAGCCGCTGGGGAAGGTGCAGGGCATTATGCCGGAGAAGCTTGGGAAGACCTTGAGACTCTTCCTCCTTGGATGGGTCCTGCTATTGTTACTAAAGTCCCGGTCTTAACTAGCAAAGCCCTTCCTATAGTTAAGAAGACCGCTACTGAAGCCTCAAAAAATATTAGCAAGACTTTTGACGATATTAAGACTTGGTATGATAAAGGAACTAAAGCTTCTCAACTTAAAAATGCAGATGAATTAAAAAAGGCTGAAGAAACCCTTATGCGGGCAAATAATGCCTCTAAAGCAGCAGAGACCGCTAATAAAGTCGCTAAAACAGAGACTGGAATTGCTTACGGCACAAAGGCTGTTAATCAAACTGCTAAAGCTGTACAACAAGCCTCCAGAACCTTAACAGAAGCTCAGAAAACTTCTAAAGCATGGTCAAATGCTTCCCGAGCCTTCACAACTTATGGTGTATATGAAGGAGGAAAGTGGAGCGCTGATAAACTGAACGCTGCCTGGGGAAGCCTTTCAGAAGAACAGAAAGAAGCTGGAGTGTCTGCTTTCTTACTAGATGAAGCAGGAGATGCTGCAGAATGGGTTTGGGACCATAAGAAAGAAGCAGCAGCTGCAGCTATTTTCGCAAAGTTCTCTCCGGTCAAAGGCAAAGGAGGGAAAGAGTTCTTTAAGAAGTGGTTTAACAAAGCTAAAGGTCTTTTCCAAAAAGGAGTGCAAAATCCTTGGGTACAAGCCACTGTAGGAGGTACAGCAGCTTATCGAGTTTTAGATGATGCTGATAAAATAGATAGTGTTTTTTCTAAAACAGAAGAGACTAAGATAGTCAAAGAAGCCAAGAAAGACAAAAGTAATACTAGTGCCTATCAAAGCGCTTTAAATGACCTAGAAGGCAATCCTGGAGGCTCTGAAGCTGCTGCGAGCATTATTAAAAGCAATGCTGCAGCTCAAGACGCTTTAGAAAACCAAAGATTACTTCAGGGCAATTATGGGGCTAAAGCAGCAAGGACTCTTGTTAAGTTAGCTATTTCTGCTTTACTTAATAGAGACACCAATGCAGCGCTAGGTATTGAAGGCAATAGACTCTTAGCTGACGAAAAGCATCAAAGAGAGATGGAGAAGCAGAACGCTGAATATTCATTGAAAGCTTCTAATGAAAGAGCTAAAGCTACTAACAAAACAGCTTTAGAAGCTGTGAAAGCTAAAGACGCAACTTTTAAAGCTGTACGCACAGATTTAATGAAGAGAAATAAACTTGATGATTACGGAGTCCCTAAAAATAAAGGGTTTGCTAAACACCTTGATAACGCCTTAGCAGAAGTAAGTCGTTTAGGCATAGAAATGGATTACTACGATCGGGCTCAATTAGATGCAGCTGTGGATCGTTATCAAAAAGATCCTAAGACTTCAATTCTAGGTAACTTCTTAGGAGATATGGCTGTTGTAGATGCTCAGCGCAGTGTGGTTAATAGTAATAAATATTGGAATCAATCAAAAGACTTTGACTTTGCTGATGAAAACCGTAGAGATATGGCTCAAGCCTCTGTAGTAATCTTTAAATCATCAAAAAATAGAAAAGAAGCTATGTCTAAACAAACACAACTATACGAAGCTTTTAAGAAAATGCAGAACGCTAACCCAAATACCGTTTGGGCTGGCCGCTTCCCTGGATGGATGTTAGAGCAAGTTAACAAATAATAGGAGCAACTCATGCCTGAAGACAAGCAATGGTATATTGACCAGTACGGGACTACCATGTTAAATGGTGAAGAACATTACTTGGAAGATGGAGATACATGGAAAAACCTAGCGACTGGAGAAACCTTCCGTGCTAAAGGATTCGATACAGAAGAAGTATACCACGATGCGGATCAACCTACTAAAGCTCCCGGAACTGTTACAGGTTATGCTCAAACAGAAGTTGTTGCTGATGCGATGCGTGAGCAAGGATTTGATACGCAGACTTCGGAAGGCTTTGGCGCTTACGGCAGAACCTTAGGAAATGTTAAACACAACGAGACAGGAGAAGAGTTATCCGCTCGTTTACTCTCCGAGAATATTGTTACTCCTAATGCGTATACTTCAGAAGAAGGACTTGACTCTTATATCAAAGGTAATCGTGTACGTAGACATACTGAAGATAAAGATTCTTACTGGTCTAAGCAGCGTTCGTTTGTTAATGATGTTAAAGACAACTACGACTTGTTTGTTCCTAAGTTAACCGCTTTAGATGAAGCAGAGTATAAAAGTACTCCAGGTTTATATCGTGATGTTGAATTTAGGCATTATGATAGAGACTTAAAAAACCAAGCTTATTCTCCTTTAAAAAGTGGAATTCGTCAAGGACTTCTTGGTATACAACAATCTTACTATGGAGCTAAAGCTTTAGTAGGTGATACGTTAGACAACGAAGAATTGTACAACGCAGGTATGCGAGGAATTCACGATATTAATTTGAAGTCTGCCGACATGCCTGAGTATGTTCGTAATTATAAAGAAGTCCACTCAGCCTCAGACGCGGTAGATTATGTTGCTGGGCAAGCTGGTACTGCTTTACCTTACATGCTAGGTATTATTGCTTCGTACGGTACAGGTGCCGTGCTAGCCTCTACGCAAGCAGCTAAATACGCTTTAGGTACTACTGCTCCTTCTTTGATATATTCAGGTGAAGTCTATTCTAATATGGAAGGAGAAAAAGACGAGAAGAGCGCTTCTGCTGCTTTATTAGCAGGGGTAGCAATGGCTTCATTAGACGTGCTAGGCGTTTCTTTGTTATTTAAACCTAGCCACCTTATGACTAAGTATGGCAAACATAAGGTAGCCCTTGAATACATTAAGCAAAATCCAGGAACTCGTTTAGAAGATGCTTTAAATTATATTGAATCAATTTTACAAAAAAATGCTTTTGCTACTTATGATAGTTTAGCTACTTTATCTGCTGTTGCTTTAGGTAAGGAAGGTTTAGGTAAGTTAGCTCAAAATACCTTATTAAATACAGGTAAAGGAGCTTTATCTGAGGGTATAACTGAAGTTGCTCAAGAAGGTCTTGGATACGCTACTTCAGTATTTGGTTCTAATAAAGAATGGGACCCTACACAATTTGAAGATATTGTAATTAATGCAGGTATTGGAGGAGCTACATTAGGAGGTGGATTTGGAACTGTTTCAGGTGCCGCTGGAGGTTATAGAGACTTTAAGAATGTTGTAAGACAAACAACTGGCGTAGAGCGTAGTGCTTCAGAAGGTGTTGAAGTTTATAATGAGGAAGTTCAACAAATAGAAACCAGTCTTGAAGCTGTAAAGAAGCAACAAGACAAAGCACCTAAAGCGGATAAAGCAGACTTTGATCCTCTTATTCAACAGTATGAAATAGATCTTGCTAGAGCTAAAGAAGGTAAAGGCACTCGTATGCACACTGTTACCTCTCTGATTCAACAAGAAAGTGGTAAAGTGAGTCATGGGCCTTTACGTGAATCGTTAAATAAAGAGCTTGAAGCTACTAAAGATAATGATCTTCGTAAAAACAAAGGTTGGGCAACTTTCTTTAAAGAGTTGCCTCGTAGAACAATTGATTCTGCAGCAGATTTTGTCCAGCATCGTTTGATGAACAACTTCAAAGGACACAGTTCAGCATTACAAAGTATCGAAAAAGCTATTTTAGGGCTTGTAAATACCGGGATTAGTTATGCTTCCGGAGCACATTTAGCTTTAGAGAGATTGAGAGTCTCTAATGAGTATACTACTCAATCAAGAGGTATTTATAACAATATTATGTCCGTTTTTAAAACTCGTCACTCAATAGTCTTATCAAAAGGTAACTTCTCTTCAGTAATGAAAGATATGGAAACCTTTCATAATGCCTATAATAAAGGAACATCAGATTCAAAATTACAAGTAATGTTCCCAGATATAAACATTACTGAAGCAAAGAAAGTGTCAGCATCTATTAATATATTTATCTCGAAATTTGAAGCTAAGATAAATTCTAAACTAAAAAGAGGGGAATTTAATACAAAGAGCCAAGAGGTAACCTTTGATATGAGCAAAGATTGGTTCTGGGAAGCTACTGAGCTTAATATTGATGCTGTAGCCAAAAACAAAGCTAGGTTTATTTCTATAGCAACCTCAATACTAGGTTCTAAATTAAAGGCTGAGCAAGCTTATGAAGCTTCTTTTGCAGTGGTTAATAACTTTGACCCTACTCGCAAAAGGTTAGGGCTTGGGGACAATAAATTTACACCTTTTGAGATGAGACGTGTTGATAAAGAAGCTGTAAAAGATGTCGCATTACTTGTTAAAGATCCTGAAATGAATGAGTTTCTTCACACTGATTTTGAAGCTCAGTCAGCTCAGAAGATTAGTCGTATTACAAAATATGCAACTGATATTGAGTATAAAGGGCAAAATGATATAACTTTATCTAAGCTTTTACATGCTTATAAGAGGCAGGCTACAGCCGAAGGGGTATATGATCCGCGCGTGTTACACCATATTGTTGGGCTGCTAGATGCTATGGATGGCAATTACAAACCTATTGAAAGTGATGCTATTGCTAATGCGCAAGAAAATATCACTATGATCAATGGACTTAATCAACTTGAGTCTGCTGCTTTACCAAGCTTAGTTGAATTTGTGACTGCTTTCTTTAGGACAGCAGGGACAGGTAATACTTCTGACTTAATCCGTAAAGCAGTTAGAGATGGTATAGTTCCTTTATTTAAAAACAACATAAAAGAGACCTCTAAATACTTCATTAAGGGCTCTGGTATGACTCTACAAGAACACCAACGTAATGTTGGCGCTTTTTATGAATCAGGTCAAGCTTCACATGAAGGAGGTGTAATGGCTAAGTTAGATGTTGAGCCTGCAAGTAAGATTAAAGCGGGAATAATGAAAGCTTTCTTTAGCGTAACCTTGCTAAAGCATGTGACTGACTTTTCACGTATTACACGCTGGGCTTTAGCTAATGATGCTATCATTCAAGATATTGAAATTGTTTCTTTATATTGGAATGAGAAAGGCTCTAATACCTCTTTTGTGAATGATGCTTATGATCGGTTGCGGGACTTAAGGGTTGACCCTGTACAATTAGCTAAAGACTGGAAAGCTATAGCTGCAGATCCTAACATAGCTTTGATCTATAAAGCTTATAGAGATAAAGGAGCTTTAGATGAAAAAGCTAGAAGCGAAATAGATGAAGCTTTGTTTATTCATATTAAAAATAATTATCCTGAGTTGCAAAACCAGCTATCTTTAGCTCGACAATCATACGTCGAGATGGGAACAGTTAGGCCTGACACTACAACTAAACCTTTATGGGCTTTAAATCCAAGGTATAGGTTATTGACACAATATACTAGTTATATTATGGCTTTTCAATCACAAGCCTTGCCTAAGATTTGGAAAGACGTTAAAGGAGCTAATCCAGATGTACAATATGCGACATTCCAAATGATGATGTATATGTTGCTTGTTGCTTATTTAGGTCAAGAGTTAAAAGACCTATGGAAGTTCGGAGAAGAAAATCCTTATCTTTCACAAGGTAAGAAGAACTATCGTGCTGGTATACAGTCAGGGTTACTAGGTTCACTACATAGGCCTCTTGAGTTGTTAGCCCCGGTTTATTCTTCATCTTCCGATAAAGGTGATTATACGTTTAGTAAGTTTAAACAAGATGTAAAATCTAGAGGAAAAGCAATTGCAGGTCCTACCGCTTCGACAGCTACAGACCTGTATGAAGCTCTCTCTGCTACAATAGAAGGAGAAGATGATAAAGCAGCATATAGATGGAAAAGAATGGTACCCCTCTTTGGTGGTACACGTGAATACACAGGTAAACCACCTTATTAAACGGAGAAAAAAATGATATTTACTTCACAACCCGGGGGTTCTAATAAAGCTTCTTCTCTTGTTCCTACAAGAAAGTTAGATGAGCTGTTACAGAGAGTACAAGCAGCAGACCCTAATTTTGTTATTCATGATACTTTGGATACCTCTACCCAGCCTCCTACCCAAGCTTTTGGGGGAAGTCCTCTTACTGTAGAACCTGAGCCTTTTTATGATTCTCAAGAAGTAGTATACACAAATCCTGTTTCTAGGGAAGAGACTATTGGAAGATATGGAGGAAAGGATGAATACGATAACGCTATCATTTATCCTCATGAAGGAGAGCAACGTATAACAGCGTCAGCTTCTCATCTTAGAGCAGTTGATTCTAATGCTTCTGCTTTAGATGCAATTGATCAGAAGTATGAAAGATATACATCTCCTATACAAGAAGAAATAAAAAGGCTCCAAGATATAGGGGCTCCAATCAATGAAATGTATGCACAAACTTCTCGTTTAGAGGAATTTATAAACTCTCTTAAAGAAGATAAAGCACAGTATGAGCAAGAAAATACTCAACTAGATACAACCCCTTCTGCCGAAGAAGAGAATAAAGAAGTTGTTAAAGCTGTGGAGCAAGGTAGAAATCCAGTTGAAATTTATGTTGAAAAAGGATTAAGAATAGACCCTACCGACGCTGAGCGTTTTCAAAAAGCTATTGTTGATGTAGGAACTAATCCTAATCTTAAGCAAGGTTTTATTAATTGGGCTACTGACAATAAAGCTTTGTCTAAAATATTAGAGTATTCTAAGGCTCAAGAAGCTCTGCATGGTAAAGTCCCAGAGATGTTTAAAGGGTCTGAGCCGATCACTAATCTTAAAAGGTTAAGCGACAATTTAGGCAAACTTACACCTACTGAAATACGTTTAATTCCTGAAATTTTAGAAGGCTCTGTTGAATATGTTGCTAGTGATTTAGACGATTTCGCTAATGAATGGGAAAATGGAACAGTAATCATTTTAGATACTGAAACCACAGGGCTAGATGATAAAGCTTCAATTGTACAGATTGGAGCAGTTAAGTATACTAAAGGTAGCGAGCCAGAATACTTCTCTGTTTTCATTAAAACAAAAGAGGCTTTCAATAGCGACGGAACTGTTAAAGGCGAAGATGTCCATCATATCGATAAACACTTGTTACATAGAGAAGGGGTTTCCCCAACAGAAGGTTTTAAAGCTTTTAATACTTTCATATCTGGAGCTACTTCTTATGTAGCTCATAATGTTGACTTTGATACAAGAATGCTACAACATAATTTTAATAAAGAAGGTGTTGCTTATGATTTAGCCTCTATTAATACAGAATTAGATTCTGTTGTATTAGCTAGAGAATCCTTTTATAAGTACTCTTCTAATAGAAAAACAGTAAAGCAATCTTCTCTTATTAAAGACTTGCAAGTAGAAGTAGACATTACAGGGCTTTCAGCTGATGCCGCAAACAACCATAGAGCAGACTATGACGCTCGGGCTTTGCTTGGTATTTTACACAAGCTCTATGAAAGCCATGTTAACAGTAAGAATACGAAAGCCACTTTAGATCCTAGCCGTGAGCAATTATTGCAAACCGTAGCTAAAGATTTAATAAGTTTATACCCAAATGCTAACCCAATGTTAACCGTTAAAGACCTTTTGTATGCCGACAAGCAAGCAAATGGTTCTTTAGGTATTGCTAAGAAACCTTTAATTTCTACTTCAAACAAAGCGTCAACCTTATTTAACTTTGATGCTTCTTCAACAAAAGTAGATTCTTACTTAATGGCAATGATGGCTAATGTTGCAGATGCTGAAGGAGTTAAAGAGATTATAGCTAGTGTTGTAGCCTCTTCAGATGTTGATGTTAATATTGCAGGCACTTTGTTTGCACTAGCCCAGCAATACAATGCTTCTCAGACCACGGTCGATATGGAAAGATCTGTTGCAGATGCAATGTTGTTAGCAGTTTTTTCAGAAGGAGTTGAATCTTACAGCTCTGAAGTATCTTTAGATGAGCAACACGGATTAGCTCAAGCACAATTGTATAGAGACTCAGAACAAGCAAAAGTAAACAAAGCTAGACGTAATATAATTATTGGCGAAAAAGTTCAGAAGCTTTTAGGTATTCCTAAAACTAAAGACGATATAGCTGCAGCTTTGGGTGCAATTGCTTTAAACGTTGTTTCTGGTGCTTTGCATGTTGATTCTACAGGAGAAGGGAGCTTTTCTAATGGGTCTTTAACCCCTACAGGTAGAGTCTTTGGATATGAGTTAGCTCCTCTTGCTAATGCTTTACTTAATATCAAAGATGATAAAGACCATTATCGTTCTTCTCCAATTAACAAGAAGGATTGGGATTCTAAGCAACGTTATAAAAATGTTGAGAGATTAAAAGGCTCCGCTCCAGAGGATGTATTCCAGCATGTTTATGACAAGTTAGGACATGATCCTCAATGGCAGCGAGATGCTTTATTTGAATTAAGCAATATGGCGTTTAGATGGGATTATGATCTTTTAATGAACATTGATGAGCTCCTTCCTTCTGAAGGATTTAATGGATTGCTGAACATTAAGGGTTACACTGATGAGCAAGGTAACGAATATAAAGGAACCTTCCAAAATGGGCGTAACAAATTTATTGATGCTTTAGATGATAATGGATCTATTATTCCTAAAAGAAAGGGAGAGCAAGCAAAACACAATGCTTTATTGAATAAACAAAATAAAGGATCACCCCTTTCTTCAATAGAACAAAAAGAGTTCTGGGAAACTAAGAAACATCTTTATGATCCTAACTCAACAGACCCTTCAGTTAGCAGGCCTAATGTCCAAGAAGTATACCACGGGGATAACCTAAAAGACATGGGAGTACAACGCTTGATGTCAATGATTGTCCCTAAAGATACTAACGGCAATTGGAAGATTGACGCTAAAGGAAACCAAGTTGTATTTGGAAGTAAGTTTTATACTGATTGGTTCTTCGGCTTAAATGGACGAGCTTATATGAAACAATATATAGGCAACTTCCAATCAAGCAAACTCTCCCGCGGAGCTTTAAGCTCAGCTGATAACGCTACTTATAACTCTCCTGTTGAGGTTAAACTACTTAAGGCAGGCATTATGAAGAAGTTTGGAGGCAAGTATTCTAAGATGGGTGTCGACGAAGCTGCTAAAGCTTTCGATGAACCTGACCATGGTTTATTATGGGAATCTTTGGTGTACTCTGATTCTATTACTATAGAGCAAAATTGGAAAGCTAATGCTGATAAAATTCTTGAAATAGCCAACGGCCAAGAGAAGTTCTTATCTTTGTCTGCTATGCGAGAAGGGGCTAGATTACTTCGTAAATATGGAGCTAGAGATAACACAGGGCAGAGAGACACTTCTTCTAGTAAAATTGAAGGAAAAGTTAAGTCTAGGTTCTTTACTGAAGTTGATGGTGTAGCGAATGGAACTGCTCATAACGCTATGCAGGCGGGTTCTTTTGAAGCAGCTGCAGCTACTAACCTTAATCCTTTAATTGCTTTGAATAGTGAACTATTTGAGCATAAAAAAGGAAGAGAAGGTGAAGACATTTATCATTTATCAGGAGAAGCTTTAAAGCAAATGATTGAACAGAATGGAGACCCTATTCTTATTGATTTGTTTAAAAAGCTTAATCTTAATGATAAGCGTCGCGACTTTATGAAGAAGCCTGTTATGATTTTTGCTTATGGAGCCGGAGAAGTAACAATTAAGAAGTCTGTTCGCGAAGGCATGGAAGAACTTTTAGACCAAGAAGGTGTACGCTCAACTGTTACTGAAGCTTTAGATGCTTATGTTGATACTGGAGCTTTGCAGCTTAAATCTAATGTTTCCCCAATGGAATGGTTGATTGATCAGATCGGGACAAACGTTAATAAAGCAGTAGCTACTAAGTTTGATTCTATTACTAAAATAACAAAGCTTCTTTCTAAGTTAGCTACCGCAGCTGTTGAACAAGGGATCACTCCTTCTTTGCAAATGCCGAATGGTAATGTTATTGTGTTTGGTATGCAATACACTAAAGCTCGTAGTATCACTTTTTCGGCTAAAGATGTTAGAGAAGCTGAAAGACGTGAGCGTAACGCCTTAACAGCATTAACTGATGCAAAAGCTTTTAAAGCTTCTCCTATCAAAATAGGGGAAGCTCAAGCTGCTTATGATATAGCTAAGGCTTCTGTCGCTAAGTTTAAAAGAAAGCAAGACTTATTTGATGCTCCTTTACATGTTATTGACTCATCATGGATGACGGATGCTAGGGTTTTACGTAGACCTTCAGGTAAAGAATATCAAATAGATCCTGAATTCTATGAAGCTTATCATAGAGGTACCACAGAAGAAAGAGCAGAAGTAGAAGGAGCAATATTAAAAGCAGCTACTCAAGCAGCTGTATTAATTACTCACCATCTTGATGCTACCAATATGCTTCAAGGCATTATGAATGCGCGTAGTAAAGGTAATGTAGGTTCTGCAGCTCAAGTGTTTGATGGAATCTTTATGACTCCTAAAGATGCTAAGCCTTATGCAGACGCTCTTAATAAAGAGTTCTTCAGGCTTCACAATGAGTTCTTTTATCTAGATCAATTTAAAAGTGATCTAGAATCTCTTATCGAAGGTCGCGACGGTGCTCAGTTTGATAAACATCGTATTTCAGGCTTTCGGAAGATGCTTAAGGATATCGAAGACGCTACTATCGCTCATAAAAGACTTTTACGTCATTTTGAGTTTGGAGATAGATTTATTAAGCAATTCTTTTGGGATGGAGCGGACGATGCAGATCGGGTGTTTGTTAAGAACCAAATAGCCAAAGCTAAAGCTGCTAAGAAACATTTGTATAGTTTAAAAGAGTCTAGCTTTGAAGAAGGGAGGCTACGAGGAGATCAGGAGAAAGTTAATTTTGAACAAAACTTCTTCGATCAATTTATAGATACACAAGCCAACCCTTATTTAGCTGATATTGATGAACGATTAAAAGTAACTAATAGATAAAAAAATACCCCCTACAGATTATTAGTCTGTAGGGGGTATTTACTTTTTAATAGCCTCTTCTTTTTTGGACCGACTTAAGTAACTTCGCCGCTTCGTTCTTATTTTTTACAGCTGTTTTGTGACATTCATTTTCTGCTTTCTCTCTTGAATAGCCTTCTTCAATCAACTTGTCTGAGCAGTCTCTCATATTATCCTCATAAACTTTACGCATCATCCAATCGTTCATTTCTGGTGAGCCTACTAATTCTTGAGGTAGCCCAAATTTATCAGCATACTCTTGGTCAGTAATACCATGCTCGCTCATTACATTATAATCTCTGTGTTCCATATTAGTGTTTTCCTGTTATTATTGGAGACTTCTTCTTTGTCTCATTGTTAGCTTGGTTTAAATAAGCATTGAGGCCTTCGAACATACTCTGGCCTTCCTCTAATTCAAATACCATCTCATATACTTCTGTACGGTTCATAAATGGCACGTCGTTATGTACCAAGGTAAATGTTGTTTTGCAGTGGATCATTACTCTCCTTATTTAGTGTATTTAAAAAATGTTCTAACTTATCACTTAGTTTCGTTGTTATATCGTTTAACCTAGTCTCTAAGGTCTCCATATTCGCTGTTGTGGACACTTTGTCCTCTTCAGTATATAAACCCTCAGCTATTAGCCTAGAGGCCTCTAATTGCAAGATATGGCGAGCAGCTCCATTGAAGTTCGGGAAGTAAGCTCTTACCCCTGAGTATCCTTTCTTTCCTTTATTTACGGGGTTTTGAATTACAATTATGTTATGTCTATCAGATATCATAATAATATTTGGGGTTACTTGTATCATATTTTCCTTTTTTATTGTTTTAGCCTGTTGTATAATTCAGTAGAGACTGACACTTTTGTAAATCCTAATTTTCGTAGTAGCATTAAAGTGGTATACCAACTAAAACATTGATTTGTTGTTTCAGTAGAGATAGCGTTGCCCATAACCTTCTCTACTTTAATTAAAGCGTCACTTATTCGTATTTTCCTCAATTTCTAACTCTCTAATAAGCTCTTTGCACATCTCAGCGGCGGATTCAGCTATATAAGCAGAGTCTTTCTCTTCTTCACGCCTCTGTATTTGACCCAACAGAATCATTATTCCTTTCAGCTTCGTCTTGCATTGAACATTTGTGTGTAATCCAGTCTTCATCTATTTCTCCTCTAATGGTTACTTCAACATAGCTATCTACTTCCTTACCAAATCCTCCTATTTCTACAGTAGTTTTAGTAACGTATAAGTAGTTGTCATCTTCGATTATATCCGCTTTAACTAACGCATCCATTAAGAACTTATCTACTGGAAAGCCATAGTTATTTATATCTTTTTTACGATTACCTTTGAAAAACAACTTGTATTGTACACTTATTGTTGTAAAACGTGGCAATTTTTGCACAAATGCAGCAACAACCTCTTGATAGTCTTGTTTAACCTTATTCGCTGCAAAGTGGTGTAGGTTTCTAAATATATTCATAGACAAGAGATTAGTCTTGCCTTTCTTTGTATATCTAGGATAAGGTATTTTATCTGTTATTAACATTTAACATTCCTAACAGTCCAGGCCCCAGTGTCGTTATTCTTCCTGCACCTGACCTTATTTCCTTCATAAGACTTGCCGTTGCATAAATCGATTAAACTCGTTCTACAAGCTTTTAGGATGCCTTGAGCTGCTTTAAGTTCTTTATTAGCTTTGTCCCAATTTGTAGAAGCTTCTTTCCACTCTTTATCACTGCGGGCCACAACATCTTTATCACCAGCGTCCGGCTTTCCTTTAAAGTATTCTCTCCAAGCGTCTTTAATCTGCTGTTGCACCTCTTTGTCACAATTAACTGTTCTATGTAAACCACGTTTGTTCTTCCAGTCATAAACCCAGAATTCACATTTAGATTCTTGAGACACAAGCATTTGCTGCTGCATCTGAATCTGGTATTGGATCGGTAAGTCTTCATCATTTTCCATTTCAGCCCATAACGGAGAGCAAGAGCCATTTAAAGGCACCTTGATCTCTAGTATGGAGTCTCCTCCTATTTGTTTCCCATCTAATGAAGCCATCAAAGGTAACCCATCTATCGTGTCAACAACACAGCACGGCTCATAAAGCGTGTGCGTCATTGCTTGATAAGCTTCCCTTGCTTCGTCTTCGTATCTATTGCCATTCTCCATAGCAAAGTTACTCTTTATCTCTCTCTCTCCATTCTTTAACTCCCATAATTGTAACGGCGTTTTAGGTATCCAAGGGTTTACTCCCATAGCTGCAGCGGCTTCTGATGCTGTACCAAACTTCCTTCGTAAAGCCAACCAAGGCTCACTGCCTTGAGGTAAATCTCCTTCTTCATATATCTTCATTCTTTTTCTCCTTTAACATTCCTTGATATTCCCAAACTAAAAAAGACTTAGCATGAACCCAGCCATGCTTTAAATAAACACTCCAGTCCATACATCTTCTATTCTTTCCATCCATTTGGCAATACCAACTCATATTCTTTCCTTATTATTATAATTTAGTGGCTGCTTATATACACGACCGCAACCAAGCCGTTCTATAATTCTATTAGAGCATGAAAGGGATAAACATGAAAACCCAAACTCTAATAGAAGGTAGTATACTTACCTAAGGTTCTTTAACCTGCCTTTTTGTTTTTGTATCGTTCCTTTATATGCAGGTGTGTAATAAAGTTTGATATTTCTTTGCTTGGCCTAATTGGAGTTACTTCTCCATAAACAGGCCATTCATTAAACTTACTTTTGTATTTCCATCTTGACCACCCAGCAGAGTAATGTTTGATATGAGCATAGCCAAGTAATTCAGCATAAAAGTTACGCTTATAGTTTGGATCGTATGTCACCATCTCATCTAACTGTCTAGTCTTTTTATTTACAAGGCCTAGCTTGCCTTCTATTGTTTCAACATATCTTGATTTAGGATTATGTATCTTACCACATTGAGGGCATATATTTGAGCCTGAATAAGACCTGAAGCAACCTTCACAAATAATTACTTTCTCTTCTTGAGGTTTAGCCTCTCCTGAAGTTGCTTCTTGCTCTTTACCATAGGTTAACTTCCAATCATGATCTTCATCTATAAATCCATGTAAGTAAACAGCTCCACTGTGATCAATAATAATCGCGTTAGCTTTGTCTTTATATGGTCGTAATACTCTACCTATCATTTGTATATACAACCCTTTAGACTTAGTAGGTCTTGCCAAGATGCACACTTCTGCACTCGGAGCATCAAACCCTTCTGTCAATACCATACAATTACAAATTATTGTTATTTCTTTTCTGCTAAAAGCTTCTAATATTCGTTGCCTTTCTTCTAGCTCTGTTGACCCATCAATATGAGCAGCGGCAACTCCTTTGTCTACAAAAGATTCCATTAAGTTTTGAGAATGCTTTACTGACGTTGCGAATAACAAAGTCTGCTTCCCATTGGCTAAGCTAAACCAAGTCTGTAGTATATCAGCAACTAAGTTTTTGCTTGTTTCCATCAGAGCAGCTAAGCTTTTCTTATTGTAATCACCAGCAGTCATCTTAATACCTGTCAAATCTGGTACAGTTGGAGAATAATAGATAGCTTCACATAGACTACCTGATGCTATCAATTCTTTGATATCAGGCGCTTTAACCATATCTTCATAGATTAACCCTAAACCAGTACCATCCGATCTAATCGGAGTAGCGGTCAGCCCAAGCACTAAAGCATTTGGGTAAAGCTCGATAATCTTTTTATAAGTATTAGACATCGATCTATGAGCTTCATCTATTATCATTAAGTCAGCACCAGGCAAGTCAATCTTTTTCTTATTGATTGCTCTAGCTCTTAAAGTATCAACGGAAACCACTTGAACACCTGCAAACGCATTCTTTTCTTTTGTTTCGCTTGCCATGATAATACCGTAATCAATACCAAAAGCTTTAAGGGTTGCGGCTGCTTGATGAATCAACTCTCTTCTATGCGCAAGAAACATTACCTTCTTACCTTGCTTCAAATAATATTCAATAAAAGCAACAGCCATTACAGTCTTGCCAGAACCGGTAGCAGCTTGTAGCAAGATACGCTTATTTCCCTTCCTGTGGGATCGGACTATGTTGTTTAAAACATCTTTTTGATATTGTCTTAGTTCCATAGCTACCCCTTTAGCTCAAAGCTAATAGAGGCTCTATGATCGTAAGAAGTCAAAGTTAACATCTCAGGCATAAACTCTTCCATTGCCTGGCCTTTTTCCATATTCAGTTCCCAACGAGGACTGTACGAAGCTATGCTTCTCGCTTGGTCTAAATATGTAATAACCTCTTCTAAATGCTCGTGATAGATATGAACGTCACCTAAGCTCATCTTAATGTTACCAGGCTTCAATCCTACTTCGTTAGCAAGTATGATTAACCAAGTAGCTGCGAACACAGCATCTGACGGGAGTCCGATCATTGTGTCAACTGATCTTTGTGTCCAAAGCATATTCAATGTATTACCCTTTGATACGTGGAATTGATACATCATGTGGCAACAAGGTAAATCTAAGTCTTCTAAGTTACCAGGGTTCCAACCTGTGACAATCATACGACGATCATTCGGCTTATGCTTTAGCTTATACTTTAGTTCAGCAATTTGATCTACACCATTAAAGTCATACCAAGCATTGCCATAATCAACATTAATTGAACCATCAATCCTAGCCCACTTATCCCAGTAGTTACAACCTTTCTTCTTAAAGTCATCAACATGCTTCGGTTTATTCAATATTGCAGCTAACTCACCAAGTATTCCTTTCGAGTATATCTTACGCCCTTGAATAATAGGAAACTCAGTAAACACATCACCTAAATCAATCATCTCGCCAAATATTGAGCGAGTTGTTCCATTTCGAGTGTCTTTATCAACTCCTTCTCTAACAATTTTGTTAACTAGCTTAATGTAGTTTGCTTCAAATTGTGTCATACCTTCACCTCCTTATCCCAAAAATTATCAACCCATTCTTCAGGCTGATGATTCAACTCAATTAGAAAAGAGATATTAGTCGCAGCATGCGCTAAATGAGTTAACCTTGACTCTGGATCAGAAACCTCACCCGAGCGCCAAGCCTCTAAATGCCTATAAAGAGCGGCTACGTATCGACTAGGATCGTCGACGTTCCTCCAATTATTCGGAGCATACTTCTCAGCTCCAAAAGTTAGGACTTTAGCAACATCTTCCAATAAAGAAGGAGGAACTAAATCGTATCGCAGCTTTTCATTATCGTTCTTAATGAATTCTTCAGGTTCTTGCATCTAACACCTCCTGTAGTCTTGTTTCAGGTGCTATAAACCCTACACCCTTATCAATGCTTGCCTTTATGTTTGAAGCAGTCTTAACAGCTGTTTTTGTGTCATTAGCGTCACATACTACTAGTATAGCAGCTTCAATTTGAGTAGAACTAAGTCCTAACTTCCACATTGCTCCTAAAGCTACATAAATAGTATCCACTAAAGCATCAAGCCTATCAACGTCCTTAGTTGATTCTTCAAACTCTAATACTTCTTCTGTTAGTAGGTTGCGGGTTAGCTTATGATCAAACTCTTGATCGTATCTTTCACTATTCCAGTGAATTACTCTTTCGATTATTTCTTTCATGTTATTCCTTTTATTGTTATAGATTAAATTAGAGAGGTCGTAATATTAAACAAGATAAATAAATCTATTTATTCTTATTGTAATCACGACCTTTGTTATAGCTTACTGACTCTGTAAGAGCTTATATCTAGAATGGAATATCGTCCTCACCTTCTTCCATTGTTACGTCTGCTAGAGGAACTTCTGCTTTAGTGTCATAAGCGAAGCCTACAGTATCGTCACCGCCACCAGCGAACTCTACTAGCTCTACTACTTGAACAGCAGTTAGCTCAGTAGAGGTTCCTTTCTTACCCATGTAGGTCCAATCCCATTTCTTGTATTGAATGTTACATAGAGATCCGTTACCGATATTAGTCGTAACTGGCTCACCGAACATGTCAACTACTACAGGTGGCTGCTTAGGGTCACCAGACTTCTTCCATACACAATCTTTCTTAAATTGTATTGACATATTTCCTGATTCAACATCAGCCTTTGCTACCTTTGCTTTAGGTGACATATCTGAAGCGTTCCACTTCTCAGCGAAATCTTTATCAACATATACTTGAATACTCCAAGTATCTCCAAAGTCTACACTTACATCTTTGTTGTCTTCACGTAGTTTAGCCCACGCAACTTTCATATTTTTAAGTATCATTACTCTTACTCCTGTTTTATTAAAAAGAGCTGCACGACTCTCTATGTGGTAGGCGAGAGTCGTACAGCGTTTTGGTTTCTTGTAGCCTACCACAACTACAAGTTTTCTTTAATGGAGAATAAATCTTTATTTCTCCTCTATAAGGAGCTCTTAGGATTTTATCCATTAAAATCAATGACTTACACAGCCTTTTTAGCAGAAAAAATACTCTGACTTTTTCAGTCCAGAAAGGTCTAAACTTCCACCTTCTGGAGCTTCAAAATCAAAGCTATTATCATTGCTGATAAATTGTCTTTTCATGTCTTTAAAGACGTCTAAATCGTACATCTCGACAAATACTTCTTTAGTTACTTCTAACAAACGATCTACATCATCTGCATGAACAGAATAACTATCGTGTATCGCACCAAAAGATGTGATACCTTCACTATGTAGTTTGTTAATAACTAAAGACATGTGGCTAGCATCCATTGAGTGTACATAGTTAGGACTAATCCCAGATATGATCTCATGGATAGCAGGCCTATCTGTCGCCTCACGATAAACCAGTCCGATCGTTTCATCTAAGACCTTTATTCTGATTTGCCGTTTATCTGTTATCCACTTACTTGATATGACTGGGAATCCGCTTGGAGTCATCCATCTGACATCTCTAAACTTCATCTCAATCAACCTATGCTTTACTAAGGCTTGTAAGTAGTCTTTCACAGCTACAGGGCCAGAGCAAAGAGAATTGTAAGTGTCAACAAGATCCTTTGATAAACGTTGTGCTATTGCTTTTGTAATCCCATATTTCGTGGTCATACCTGCATCATAGCAATCCGTATAAATAATGTTTGCGATACATTTAACACCAGCATCATAAGCTTTTGTCATAGTACCTCGTTTGCTAATACCTTTTCTTATCAGTTTCATAGGGATATTAGCTAGTATAGCAGATAAATCATTATCTATGTTTCTATTTAAAATACCTTTCGCTACTACTATATAAAAGTCGATCGGTTTCTCTCGGGGTATTAATCCCACCATTTTGCCAGCTACTTCATCTTTTGACATTGCAGCTAAATGTTGTGTCCCATTTGACGCTCCATCGATAGCTATTGGTATTTTAGACATATAACCTTCCCCTTCTGATACGTATGCTACAATTTCATAGCATAAGGATAAGAACACCCACGGCTTTTCAGCGTTAAACCAAATATCTAAGGTTTCCATAGGGTCTGCCACAATATCTAAGAATAAGGTTAAATGCTCTTCAGCCCAATTAGCTCTATCGACTAAGCTCATTTTGTCCACTGAGATATCTGGGATACCATCGGCTGTTAAGTCTGTTATGTAATTCGTCTCAGTCCAATCAATTTCCTTTAGTTCTGTAATAGTATATGATTGGTTATAACTATTAGCGGTGTGGACAAGTAGCTTTTCATACCCTGTAGAAGTCATCGGCTTTGCTTCAGCAAATTGTAAATGACCTCTAGCTAAGTCTGATGATTGGTAGCTAAAGTAAGGATCTTTAGAATAAATTCTACTTCTGAAATCTAAAAAGCAACTTAAGTAGAATTGATATCCTTCCCAACCAAGATATTCTTCAGTACCGTGTATTGTATTTAAGATGGCTAATTCCCGGTTTGCTTTAGATTGTGTTCGTAAACAAGTTTGTTTTGCAAGCCAATTAGTATTATGTTTCTCATATAGGAGTTTAAGCTGCGAAATCTCTTGTTCTACGAGCTTTTTAACCTTACCGCTAGGCTTTAGCTTACTAGAGCGCCTCTCAAGCTCAGACAGCTTGTTTTCTAAATTCTTAACAGTTGTTGAATTACCTTTATGGGGATTAAAAGGAGTTCCTTCTTTAAACAATTTGACTTTGTGATATTTCTCATTAATAGAAGTTCTTTCAATATCCTTAGTATCAAATATAACATTCTTTCCATTTTTGTCAGTTAAAGTTATCCATGTGTCAGTTAGCTTCTCTTTTAGTTGTATACTAATCTTAGCGACATTAGGATTGATTTCCCATTTTACTTGTTCTAGGTTATTGACAGCCTTTAAGAAAGGTTGATTTTTACCAGCTACTTTTACTTTACCTTTAATCAATCCTTCTTTAACACCATCTACTACTCTATGTTGCTCCAACCATATTGGGAATTTAGTAGTAGAGATTCCTAACCTTTCTTTACCTAGATACTTGATATTAAAGAACTTTTTACCAATTTCTAACTGGTAAGGCTGTAGCCTTATTGAAGTAAGTTTCTTGTTGATTTTGATTTCTTCAATAGTAAAGAACTCTTCCCTTCTTAAAATGACATATTCATGTTTTACTAAAGTAGAAGTTATGCAAGCCCCTAAGTGCATTTTTGTATCAGCATAAATAGAAAGATTAAGATGCCTGTTAACTATATTACCTAAGTGCATATTGGTATTAGCGAACCTTAAAGTCCCATCTTGCCTCTTAAAAGAAGATGTTAAGTAATTCAACGCTTCTGTAAATATAGCGTAATTCCTAAAATCTCCGCGTAAACATTGTGCATTTCTAAATACTTGCGCAGCTTTACTCCGGTTGTTCTTGCTGTCCATTATTTTATCTTCCAAGTCCCATACTAACTCTTGTATATCATTATTCATGCTTTCACCTCAGGTAATTGATCTGCAAAGTCCGTGCCAATCTTGTCAGGTATAAAGACATAAGCCTCTAGACCTTCATTGACCAGCCTTTCTGCTAACTTATAAGCAGCTAGTTGGCCAACAAAGTTCTTATCGTTATCTCCATAGATAAATACAACCTTAATACCTCTGGGAGGTACGAACTTAGCTAGGTTACCAGCGTTTAAAGCGGAGAAAGCAGGAAGTCCACAATCTTTATGGGCAGCGTAAGCATTCTCAATGCCTTCTGCTATACAGATGCGATCATCAAACTCAGCATGCAATCGTATAGCTGCTCCGGTTATTGTTCCAATAGGCTTCATAACTTTTCGTGCAGGCTTTAGATCAGCTTTCTTACCATCTTTAGTATAAGTAAGATGATAACTAACTCCTTTGCCCTCAAAGTCTTGTATCAAAGCAATTACTGTTGGATAGATCCCTAAACAGCTGCCATTTTGCCAGTATTGAAGATCACCTTGGCGTAACCCATTAGGCATTTCATTAAAGCCTCTGCTTCTTAGATAGCTCATCTGAGAAGATCCCCAAGTGAGCCTACTACTTGCTTTATGTACTTTTATTAAAGCAGGTTTGGGATCGTATTGAGGTTGTGTATCTTTGGTATTACCTTTAAGTCTCAAAACTCCAACTAAAGGTTCAACTGCTTCCGCTGCTTGCGGAAAAGACCAGTTGTTATATTTTTGTAGTAAGGTCCAGCCATTACCATTGCCACAATGACGACAGATGTATACTCCATCATCATTATAGTTTGTCCAAGCATAGCGATCTTTACCCCCACACAAAGGACAAGGTCCATTCTTTTTGTTTAAGAACTCTTTTGGTATGCCTAATGTGCTTAGGACTTCGTACCATTTCCCACGAACGGCACTACAAACATCATCATCCATGATTTTACCCTCCATCAAGTTAAGAAAATATTATACACTTTATTATTCCTTTAAGTAAGGTCAAATTCCATGCAACCATCGTGCCATTCTTCCATGACACCAGGACATTGATCAGGATCATCAATCATACATTCACGCATTGTGGGACTATCTCCCGTTCCATACGCATCTTTTGTAACCTCGTTATGTTCACAGCTTTTGCAGTAAACTCCATCATCGTTAATATCCTCCATTAATAAGATTCTATCATTTATCCATTTTTCTTTACTCATTTTCATTCTCCTTTAATAAAATTACAGGTCTTTTAGAAAGGACAGGTTTCCACTTACCGTCTTCTTCATCGAACCATTCTGCTATTAATAAGTATTCTTCATTCATCTTCATTCTCCTACATTATTTCACTGTCTAGTAACTCAGCAATATCGTATATTTGTTCTAAACCCGCTTTGTTAGAGTTAGCTATATTGACTCTTACTGAGTCTTCTAAAGGGTCAGGTCTGTATGCTTCTACATCAAATAAATCCAGTAGGTTTATAAACAGTAATGCTTGATTGCTATTAGCAAATTCAAATATCAATACTACTTTATTCATCTTCATAAAGTTACCTTATATTCTATGTTATCGATATCTGCTTGACTACTCTTTGTAGGCTTAATACGATACTCCCTATCTTCGTACCAACCAGGAGTGACAGTACAATCTTCCCAGTCAGCAGTATCAGGGTGTTCGCAACATAGGTGTACCTTGTGTTGAACCGTGTAACCCTCTGCCCAAGCGTGTATTATTCTAGCGTGCGTGTGTTGTGACATATTTATTCTCCTTATTCTTTATTTTATTTAAAGTTATCTTAACCCTTTCTTTGCTTGTCATCTTATAGTCCCTGAGCTCTATGATATAGGAAATTATCATTGAGATACCTCTCTGTATCAGAGTCGATATTTTCAAAGAAACTAATATCTTCCACTTGTTTCATAACTCCAGGTGGTAGTTGATATACAGACTGAACCCCAGGATGTCGGTTAAGTATTTGTTTTTGTTTCTTGTTTAATGTTTTAGCCATCATTTTTCTCCAAATATTAAATATAAAAGCCAACCTTGGTATAAGATTGACACTCCTACTAGTATTTCAAATATTTCCATACTTACTCCTTTTTTTGTTATAATAAGGTTGAACCATAGCATGCTACTCTCCTCAAGGAATTGCATATCCCACTATGGTTCACCTAATTGATTTACCAGTTAAACAAACAGCGACGTTTAGCTCTTTCGATAACCAAGTCCATAGCATCAATCTTACTAAGATTACGAGTCTTAGCAAGGTCACAAACGTAGCTATAAGCCTCTTTTCTAGCATTTAAAGAATGAGTTTTGTTACTTACAATAACTTTATCCTCTTTCTTTATGTTAGCAAAGAGCTTATTACGATTAGCTCTCTTCTTTTGATTGCTAGTCAATACGCCAGCAGGCTTAGGTGGATTCCCTTTCTTGTCTAGTTTAGTATATCTGTACACACATTGAGGGCTAATCCCCATTGTTTCAGCAATACCGACAGCTGACATCCCTTTAATATAAAAGAGATTGTTCATTTGATTTACTTGTTCTTGCGTTATATTTCTTCCTTTCATTTGTTACTCCTTTGTTTTTTATCACGTTTATTTTTAGTTTGGCGTTCTACTAATTTTCTACTTGGATCGTAGGGTGAATTGTATTTGCCATTCCTTATTACTACCATTTGCTTCATATTACTTAAAAGATGCGCGGTAGTCTTCCACATCTCGTTCACATTCTGCCCACCAATCTTCTTTTGATTGATAGTCCATGATCGCTTGTACCTTTATTGGAAATGCTAAGAGCAATAGTTCTTGATTATTGTTATCCGCATGTTGGATTAGGTCTGCTAACTTGGCTTCGAAACCTCCTAACTTTCTATATTGCCAGTCGTGTACAAATATCTTGCCTTCTAACTCTTCCAGCTCTTTTCCTCTGTTATACATCGCTTCTGCAAAACTTTCGTCTGGCTTTTCTTTGTTTTCCATGTCTAAATCACTAAAATAGCCCATTTGTTTTCTCCTTAAAATTGTTGAATAATAAAGCTTTCACTTTCTACGTACTTCAAAGTATTCCGATCTAATCTTTCTGGGATACGGAATACCATAGTATGCGCTTCGATAGCTTCTATGTCTGGATACTCCTCCATAGCATCCTCTCCTCCATAATCAAGCCAGAACTCTCCGATATTCTCATACTCTGTAAATTCACAACATAAAGCTATTACATCTAACTCCATAGGCGAATCTGTTGCTTCTTCAAATTCTTCAAGTTGGGTAAATAAAGTCCCCAATCCTTCGTATGTGAAGTTATCAGGTCTTAATTGTTGAAACGCATCTTTAAACCTGTGTTCGTTTACTGTCTCTATCATGTTTTTCTCCTTTTATTGTATTTCTTTTTATATGTTGTCATCTGCATTCTCCTTATTAACTAACTTCTTATGTAACTTAGCTACCTCTAATGTCAACCTAGTAACAGTATCATCTAAGCGTTCTACGTGTTTTATTAATTGTTTCCAAGGCTTTTCATCAATCATAGGCATCTCATATTTAGTTGGCTCACTTAACTTGTGTTTACTCATTTTCTATTCTCCTGTGTTAATACTTTCATTTGAGTTTTCTCAATCTTACAGTGATAATTCTCGATGTATTCTTGTGCTTCTTTCTTTGTTGTGAAATCCATTGCAAGATATCCTCCTAACATTGAACTATATACGTGATATTTAGTCATCTTATTTCTCCTTTTATTGTATGCCTACATACTTTGAATTGTCGGCATCGTATAAATCCTCTAGCTTTTCGTCTCTTTCGAGCCTTAAATGCTCTACTTTTATACATTCCGCTCCCCACATACTAGCTAATTGACTTCCTACCTCCTTTAATAAGTCTTTCTCTGTGTGTTTTGATCTAAATTCACATGAAAATACATCTCCATGCTCAATACAATGAGCTACATACGATAATTGCTTTTCCATGTTATTCTCCTATTCTTTTTTGATTGTATTCTAAAATTTCAAGAGGTAAGTTATCAGCCTCTCCATTGATAGCTGCAAAGTAATCATCTTCTGATCCCCAAACAGTTACCATATCTTCTCCGACAACGATAAATTTATCTAGCTCCCAAATTAGAGCATAGTTACAGTTACCTCCACCATTGAATAATTCTACTTTTTGTACGTTCATTTTGTTAAAAACCCCTCCAAGTCGTAAGATTCTACAGTTATCTTTGTTACTATCACACTATAGTTGATATGATATAACTTCTTCTTGTTAAGCATCCAATCAGCTCTTTCATATACAGAAGCTTCAACTAAATCCTCGTCTCCTAGGTACGAGATATAGATTGTGTTGTAGTCGTAATCAAAGTCATGAATAAAGATGCCTGTAGAGAGCTCAGCCTCTTCTAGCAACTCTTCTATTGAGTTGTATCTGTTATTAAGATAGCTTGCATCAATGTCCAAGAATCCTTCTTGGCAACCATTCTCATAATTATCCTCTTCAGCATAACCTGACCAGCTTGTTTCATATTTAACGTACATGTTTTCTCCTTTTTAAATAGCAAAGATGATTTGCTTTATACCTTCATCAGTATAGAGCTGATGTTTCTCATCTTCATCTAACATTTTTAATTCTACTAATCGTTCTATAGTCTCATCTCGTTCTCCTACATAGTTAGCGTCTTCTAGTTCTACTTCAAGCGTTGTCCACCCTTCATAGTTAGGCATTACAGCCATAAACTCGTCTGTAGCAAGGTTCTCGTAAGCGTCATCTAGTTCTTTTTGTGTCCAGCCTAGTAATCCCTGGTAGGCTGCTTTATATATTGATAGCATCTTTATCCTCCTTAAAATATTTATTAAATTCTTCTATTGCTTTTTCTTTCGAATTGTAATAGAACTTTCTTTGTTTTAGCTGGTCGTCAATGATCTCATAAATCAAGTAACTCCCATCTCTCATAGTCTCAACGACCATAAGTAAGCTCAGCAACCAGATGAGCATCTACACCAATCGGTTGGTACATCTCAATTTCATATTCTGTATGTATTGGCTGGGGTACAATAAAAACCCATCTAGGCATCTTTTCATAAGAAGTCGCTTTCTTATGTTTTGTAATTGCTTTTTGCATATCCTCGTCTGTAGACCAAGTAGTTATAGAAGATACAAAGTAATGAACTTTGTTCTCCATAATCAGTCTACCTTCTTTGTTTAACCAATGCGCCGTTCTTTTATTCATCTCCTTTTCTCCTTGTTAAAGTTCCTTCTTTATATCCATAGACTTGTGTTGCTGCTGTAAGTAAGATTGTTTCAAAGCAATCACGCATTTGTTCATGCAACTGACTAGCTTGAACCCCTGTACATTGCAACGTAAGTGAAGCTAGAGAATCAAATTGACTTCTCCAAGCTTTTTCGTATTCTTCTCTGTTTTTAGCTTTCATAGTTAAGAGATTAAATCAATATTTGTGATAGTTACATCTTTTATTTCGTATTCGTCTAATAACAGATCTTCTGCCTTAGCACCGGCATCATCTTTGTTTTTAGCTTCTACTTCGAGCATACAACCTTCTTCACCATATAAAGTTCTGTCTCCAGCTACTCCAAAGTCATGTTCAATCTCATAAGTGAACTCAGCTTCCACTTCGTATTCTTTTAAAACATCTTTGCGTATATTTGTTCTAATTTGGTGCAGTCTGTTACACCCAAAAGACTCTCCTTCTTTACTAGGTGTCACCATTAGATTTCCAGGCAGTTCATCAATCAAAGTTCTTTCAGAAGCAGTTAATGATAATGCCCAATGCCAAGTTGGCTGTAATTTATTATAGGTAGCGTCTCTATACGCTATTAACATTTGGCTATTTTCTAGTTTTAAGTAAAAGTAGTGAATATCTTTTTCTTTTACTGTTTCTGTTGATGCTTCATACTCTTTTGTAGCCTTTTCTTTTATTTCTTTCATCTTGCTCCTATATTCATGTTGTACATCAGCTACTACAGAATTATTAAATCCTCCAATATGCCATCTATAAATACCTTCAAGACAATCATCGTCTTTCCAGTCATAGATAGTAGCAACCTCATTGTTTAAGAATTTAACATTCCATTCTCTAGTTATCTTATCTTCAGGGCCATCTTTTCTTGGTTCTCCAAAGGTTTGTACTAGTTCGTCATAAGTAGCTAAGATTTCACCTTTAAGTGAAGTTCCGCAAGCTTCTACTTGATCTCCTGTTTCCTTGATTATTGAATATTCCATGTTTTTTCTCCTTAGTGTTTTGCGTATGGGTCTAACCCGAAGTATTCCCATACAGTTAAAAGTATTTCCTTAGGCAGTAAAGCGATCTCATAATCACTATTGCTTTTGTAGTACTCATTTGTAAAGTTTAATACAATCTTTTCTAACTCATTGTATTTGTCCTTTATTGTTGCCATACCAGATGCTTCCATAGTGTTCCACATATAGGTAAGGTTGTTTGCTAGTTTTGCGCTTTCATGACTCTCATAGATCCAGTTTTTAAGTACATCATTAAGATTCATCGCTTCTTCCGTTTCTTTCATGTTTTTCTCCTTTATATTGTTTTTAACATTAGTCTGTACAACGGATCTGACATTGGTTGTAAAGCCTCTCTTTCTTTTGACATAGTACCCCATTTACCTTCTTTTTGTTTAACCTCCTTTTTTGGTTTAAGCTTAAGCTTTGTTTCCTTATTTTTACTTTTAGCAATTGCCTTTTTGAATATCTTTTTCGGGTCAGTATATTTATTCAGTCTGTTCTTAGCACCTGCATAAGTTAATCCTGTCTTTTCCATCAGCTCATGAGCAGTTATCTTTGTCCCATCATCTAATATATGAGACATATACATTTTCTTTCTCTTCCCACTTTGCCAGACTGTGTAACCCAAAGGTTCTTTTTTGTTCTTTTTTAATCCTTTGTATATTAGTTTTGGATCAGTTGATTTCTTTAATCGGTAGTATACCATATCTTTAGTAAGACCTAAGTCTCTCAATGATTGAGAGGTAACTACATCTCCGTTGTCTAATGTGTATTCTTTGAGCTTTCTCATTTGATTGACAAGATTCTTTCTCTCTTGTCTTCTCCAATTGAGAGAGTGATCACACTTGCTGTTTTAAGCCTATCAACGAATCTCTTAATGGTTGATAAGCTTGTGTTAGCAAAGTATGGGTGGTTGTTGATATCAGCGACCGTAGCTCTCGCATAGAACCCGATATAGGCAGCAACATCTGTAATATCAATAGATAAAGCAAACTTAAGCCTTTCATCTTGCTTAATTAGCTTCTTCCAGGCTTTTTGTTTTAATATCCAGATTGCAGCGTATTCATTCATCATCACCCCTTTGGAATCTTTGTTCATTCCATTCAACTATATCTTTACAAGCCTCTAGTAAATCCATTAAACCATTCTGTTCATATACACTAGGTTCTTTTCCAATAATCCAGTCTCTAACATTAGAATAGTTTTCTAGAGTCTTTAAGCATTGAGATAAATCTTTGCTTGTATTCTCCATCTCACAGTAGCTCATGTTTGGCATGTTATTTCTCCTTGTTTTTGATAAAGTTATCCCATATCCAGCATCTGAACTGGTTAGGCTTGTAGTTAAAAGACAAATTATCTTTTAATTCTTCTTGAAAATCCCACATTAATAATTGCATATCAGCAGGGTTCTTGTTTAACCAAGAATTTACTTTTTCTTGGATCTTAACTCTTGTTTCAACTTCATGTTTTCCCATCTTAATTCTCCCAGTTAGTATCGTTAGACAATGAGTTGATCTCATACATTAAGCGACGCAGCTCGTTATGCTTATGAACAACACCTTTGCTGATGTAGTCATAGTCACCTTTTATGATCCCTTGAATATGTGATTCGCTGTAAGCTTGCTCTCTAAGATGTTCAACCATGTAACCAAGTTGGCTAGATAATGAGTTCTTCTCCTCATCTAAGAACATATTACCTCTGTAATCTACCTCTGATACAGCTAGATAGATATCTTCTCCATTGGTTGTAATATAAACCTCACCAGCATCATCTACGAACGCTGGGATACCTCTTTTACTATACCATTGGATAGCTTCGTTTTGCATTATTGCGTTTTCCATGTTATTCTCCTTTAATCGTTAAAAACGTTACCTTTCTTTGTACCAGTATTCTCAGCAGGCGGATAGCTTGAGTTTAAGTACACAGCATTTCTGTTTAGTTTGCTGTCCCATTTAGAGGTTACTACTATCTTAGGCGTGATCTTATCTTTCTCCTGATAGTATTCTCTAATCTTTGCACATGCCATACCAAAGCAAGCAACTACATACTCGCTTGTGTAAGTGATGTTACTTTTCTTATTGACTTGAGCGTGATTTAGCCATAGGTATAGCATTTCTTTCTTTCCATTACCATTTGTATTCTCTGGGTAATGTTTCATACGAGTGATCGTAAATTCAGTTGGGCTTATATTTAACATTTTATTTCTCCTTTATTGATTGCATGTTGCGTAAGTCTTCTATTTCTTTGATAGTTTCGCGTATTGCTTTTTCTATTATGCTAGTAAGAGAAGGAACTTTCCACCCTAGCTTTTTAGCAAAAGCTCTCCCCTCTTTAAGAGAGATTAGTATATCTTCAGGTATTTTCGCTCCTATTTGTAATTTGCCTTCGTAATAATTGTGCTTTTCTGTAGTTTTAATAAACTTGAATTTGTCCATGTTATTTCTCCTTTTATTAGTAATGTACTTTAATTGTTTCGTATGGGTTCATAGCACAGTCGATTGCTATTCTTGCTAAGAACATTAATCCTCCTTGTGCTGTACCCCAGCCATTTGTTGGATCAAATTCTTCGATATGATCGTGATAATGAGCCTGTTGTAAAGCTTCTTTTAGAATAGGTAAAGCTTGGCAACCATTTAATCCATGAAGAACGTGCAACCCTTCATTGAATTCGTTATCTTCGTCGTGGATTATTTCATTAAAAAGACCAGACATATTGCTGGTGTAGTTGTGGGAATGCTTCCCGATATAAACATCGTATGACATGTTACTCTCCTAAAGTAGGGTTTATTATACACTATATATTGACCAATATACAGCTTGTTTTAGTTATTATTTTAGTTATCCTCCTTCATCTCTGATATTTGTTTTAATAGTTCCATTGCTTTATCGCTGGTTAGATGTCCTATTACATCTTTGTTGGTGATATCTGATTCGTAGTATAGTTCACCAGTCTTATCTAAGATAACTAGTTCCCATAGGCCTACATCACCTCCGTAGCTGCCTTTATGACTGATTAGGCTTGCACCATAACCATTATCAAATTTATAGATTAATTGCATACCACCTAAAACTTCTTTTGTTGCTATTAGATTATCTAACATTTTTATTTTCCTCTTCTTGTTATATATAAATTGTTACAGTGATAGCTTTTCAAGCTGTGTTATGATTTCTTCGTATGACTCTTTAACTTCCCATCCTCCATTGTTGTGAGTTCCATCAGTAATAGTTGTGTGACCTTTCTCAGTGCTCTCTGCAATGCCGATAGTTCCATTAATGACAATAGTTAATCTTTTCCCTGAACCCTGTAATGTAAGGCTAAGCATTTTCATATTATTTCTCCTTATTTTGTTTAAGCATTTCATATTATTTCTCCTTATGCTGTGTACATTCTGTTGTGCTCGTCTTGCCATATTGTATCGACAGCTTCTTTCATATTTGCGTATATTCCACTATCATAAGTGCTCGAGTCCCACCCATCATAGCAAGCGAAGTAATCTTCGTAATATACTTCTACTTTTCCTGTTTCCTCCTTTGTATAAAAGCGATAGCCACTTGCGGGCATAGTGTTCTCCCAATTAGATGAATCGTTGATATCTTCATCTATTGCGTTACAGTAAGGTTTCCCTTTCGTGTGTTTGTTTTCTAAGATTGCTTTCTTTTCTTCTGTATTCATGTTATTCCTCCCATTTGAATTGATGCCATGCATCTTCTATTAGTTCTTGTTCTACTTTGTTGTTCCAATGATCTATTAAGATAGCTTTTGCTTCTTTACCATGACTTGTACGAAGATCAAATTTCGCGATACTATCGGTAATTAATTTGTATGTCATTGAGCCTCGTCGATATGCTATGTTGTCGTCACTGTAGGCGTATGTGAGATCATGTTTAGTTATGAAATCCTTTAGTTGATTTAAGGTGTAATCTCCTTTCATTTTTGTACTCCAGGTTGTTTGACTTTATTGTCAATGCTAAGCTTAATTGCTTATTAATATGAACTGTATTTAAGCACATATTAATAAATTATTAAGATCGTCTGTAGAGCATACACGACTAGGCAGAATCCTAAGAGCTCCTTATAGAGAAAAAATAATTTTTTCTTTTGAGTGTTGATTATGTTGCGATAATTACACAAGAATAATCTATGACGATTGGGATGGGCTCCAATTTGAGATGATCCGCAGGCCCGACTAAGCAAGAGCGTAACTACTCGCTCTAAGCACTGCAAGAACGCAAGTATAGGTAAGAGACGGTAAGATCAGATGTTTCAAGTAACTGGATGAACTTCACTAAGTGACCCATGGATACTCGATTAGACTATCTAATAACAGGACAGGGAAGTTACGACCCGAGAGGATTGTAATGGCTCGTTCAGTTACTTGAAGTATTTGATAGATACTTTTAACCTATTTAAAGTGGAGACCACGTCTTGTCAAATGTCTGACATAAGCTCAGTTAACACCCTTACTCTCTAAATCATTCAGGTTACTATCATAACACACAGTCCCGTAAAGACTCTATACGCGCGAGGCCTTGACTAACCCATCAGTTTTCCATAAAGATTCGATTAAAGGCGTCTTACGGGCTCCGTACAGCGTGCCATGCCCTGTGTGCCACCTGCTACGTGCGCCGTATTGTCCACTACGTGCTCACTGCGGCGTGTTTCGTACTACTTGCAGAGTCTCCCTTGCTACCTGCCTCATGCAGGATACTGCTAGTTATAGACATCTCGTCTGCCCCCGGTTGTCGTACGCTCTTTTCATACGGCTGCGTACCATCTCCTTCTTTTCTAAATACACTCGTGAAAGTGCACTTAGAAAAGACCCAGCCCCGAAGGACTGGAATCTTAGCTAGACTTATGCGAACGGATTAGTGTTCGGCACTTCAGAAGCGTCCATAGTTACTTCTCTGAAGTCTTCAACAACCCCTTCAGCAGGCAGATTAGTCTCTATGTATTGTTTGTACATATAGTCCATCATTGCTTTGTGAACATCTTTCTTGAAGTTCTCACGCTGCAACTCACCATTGAAGTAGACTTGAAAGCTATCTTCATTTGGGTTAGTTGATGGTCGTTGCTCTATTACAAGCATAGAACATCCTTCACCTTCCGGGGTAAACTCAGTGATTTGGAAAGCGTTCCTATACGTCTTGCCTTGGTTATACCAAGTAACAGTGTTGTATACGTTGACTTCCTTATCATCTTTGTTAGATGAAAAGATGTTGCTGATTTCGCCGAATGTCGGCATTTTATATGTTGTTGACATATTAGTTCTCCTTTAGAGATTATGATACTTTGCACTCATGTGCCAGGCGTATCGTGAAAGACCTGTTATTTACTGCGTGCTGTGAACAGTGTGTTGTCAGCAGCGTGCAGTGAATTCTGTGCTGTGCGCAATATGCTCAGCGCTATCTGAGGAACACTCAGTATCGCTTGCTATGTGCGATTCACTCTTTGCAGAGTGCTTATTACTATTTGCAGTGTGTTTACTGCTACTTGCTCTGGTCATTTTATCCTCCCGACTCAGATGTGCTATTTAAAGGTATAGCACTCACCTGTTATCCAGCTACGAATAAATATGGATTAGTATTAATGTAGCTTACAGCGAATAGGCATACTAATATTAATGTACCTACTATAGCAACTGTGGTCTTCTCATCTTGGTCTAGTAATACATAACCTCGATAGAGAAGATACACCCCATACGCTGAGACTACTAATAGTAATCCCAGTAATACTGTAATGATATCAAACATTACGTTCCTCCTTGATCTCAACGATCTCAATGGTATCATAGTTAAATGAAGTACTAATGCTCTTAATGATACCTTCAACATTAGCTTCAGCCTCAACCATACTGTCAGCAGTAATACCAACTAGATTGAAGTTACTTGTATCGGTTATACTGTCGATCAGTTTGTACGTTACATGATAGAACATATTGTTCTCCTATATTTGAAGCAAAATTACTCCTCATTAGAACCTCAAGAAGAAGCCCTAATAGGTTGTAATTAAATTGCTTGTGTTCTCCAGAAGTCATCTCTGACCTCCCTAGGGTTTACCGTAACTTAGGAGATTTCATCCTCCAAGCATAGACATCCTCTAGGTCTGCATCAACTTCGTAGAGAATGTCTACTGCAGCTACTGAAGCCTTCCACAACTCTCCCTCATAGTTGCTCTCTGGTAACTCTTCTGAGTGATACAACATTTCAACTATGAAACGGAATTGATCGCTGTCGTGCTTATTTAAGAGCACACGGAACTCTTTGCGTAAACTCGCCAGTCTTTGGTTGTCCATAGGACCTCCTGTTGTTGTGAAGCATCATTACTTCTTGGTTGTTATACCTTTAAACATACTCACTGAATATGCTTAAAGCTATAACAAGTATAGCCGTCCTCCTCTCCGTAAGAACAGAGAGGTCGTTACTTCGGACTCTTTAACCACTCAATACTCTGGGTCTAGAGTGAACGTGAAGTCCTCTTGGTGCAGGTATTTCCTGAACTTAGGAGGAGTATCTGTCCACTCAAACGCATCAGTATCGTACATCACAAGGTATGAGTCAGTAGCTCTGGATACAGAGTAACCTTCATTCTCGTAATATGCGATAGCGCATCGAGTGTTTAAAGACAAACGCTTTGTCTTCTTCATATCGCATTAGACTCTTTATTAGAAAGTCTAATATGTTATGTTGATACTACGAGGTACAGCGCCAATCAATAGCGAGAGCGTCCTGCCCAAAGTCAGGTTCGTTCCAACTATACAAGGTCTGTGCCTTCTCGATAGCAAGAGCTGTAGTCTCTGCTTCGATAGTTAACTCATGTAAGTCAACCTCATCCTCGAAGTATGATTCTCTCATACCTTCTGGATTCATCTCATCTTTAAAGTTAAAGTCAAGATGCCACTTGGTTACCTCTAGTTTAATGACAAATGTTGCCATGATACACCTCCAGTGTATAAGCAGCAATGATCGGGTTGCTGTATCCCGTGTGACGTTCCTCCCGTGTAAAGAGGGGGGTGTCGAATATATGCTGGTGTACAACATATATATATTACACACAGGTACTGACCTCTAGGAAATTACACACAGGTACTAACCTTATCAAAAAGGTGACACACAGGTACTAACCTTATCAAAAAGACGACACACACAGGGGCTACAAGTATAGGTGGGGCAAAAGTAAGATTACATAATTAAAATTTCAGGAGAAAAATATGAGAAACGCGAGACAGAAGGAAGTTGATAGAGAGTTTACTAACGCAGGTAAAGGCAATAGATTTAAACCAGGGGTGTCAGGAAACCCAGCAGGAAGACCTAAAGGTATAAAAAATAAGATTACTTTAACTAAGGAAGCTTTTGAGGAAGTAGCTGGTTTGAGTCCAGGTGAGATGTTAGCGACTATTGCTCAACGTCATTTTGCTCAAGGTACAGCTGCAGGTGATCAGATTGCTATTAAGGCAATCATGGAAGCTAATAAGTATATTGAACCTACTAAAGATGCAATGGCAGATCAAGATAATGTTGCTGATATGTCTAAAGAGGAAATCAAAAGTAGATTGAAGAATTTAAAGATTGTGAATGATGAGTAAAAATAAAGAAGCCGCTGAGCTGATAGTTGAACTTGAGAAGCGGAATACTTGGGCGAGATGGAAGGAAGATCCTATTGCTTTTATTGAAGAAGCATTAATGATCTATCCTAAAGATGCAGATAAAGGATTGATTCATCTAAAGATTAATAAAGCTCAGGTTGTGGTTGTAGAAGAGTATGTAAGGCAGATGAAAGAGATTGGTTATGTAAGAATGATTATCTCTAAGTATCGTCAAGCGGGTTTCTCTACAATTAGTTCTGCTCTAATCTTTCATAGGACTTTGTTCTATAAGAATACTAGAGCTGTAATTATTAGTTTAGATAAGCCAACGACCGAATCGATCTTCCAGATGAGTAAGACGTTTTGGGAGAACTTACCTAAGAGTTTAAAACCTAAGTTAGGGATATCGAATAAGAGAGAGATGGTATTTGAAGGTAACGATTCTAAATTTAGATTGTTTACCGCAGGTGCTGATAACCCTGGACGTGGTACAACTAATACTGCATTGCTATGTGATGAAACGGCTTTCTTCCAGAATGCTGAGAAGGTAATGGCAGGTCTATTCCAGTCTGTGTCATTAACCAATGGTAGTATTATTATTATTAATAGTACGTCCAATGGAGCACAAGGTGTCTATTACGATCTATGGAGTAAAGCTGAGAGAGGTGAAGGTAACTTTACTCCTTTGTTTGTGCCATGGTATCTTCAAGATGAGTATACACTTAAGTGCCCAGATGGTATTGAGTGGACTCATGATGAGCTTAGGTTACAGGAGAGATGGGAACTATCTAATGGTCAATTGTATTGGCGTAGGATTAAGATAGCCGAAACTTCCTCCAATCTATTTAAACAGGAGTATCCGTTTACAGCGGAAGAGTCCTTCTTGCAGTCTGGTAGTTCTGTTTTCAATAAAGAGTCATTGGATAAGTATGTTACGCAACCACCAGATTCTCTAAGAGAGTTTAATGATGCGTACAGTTCATTTGATGAATCTACTGAAGGAACACTTTCTGTATGGGACGCACCTCAACGAGATAACAAATACTTGATTGGTGCTGACGTTGCATTAGGTGTACGTGGAGATTATTCAGTTGCTTGTGTTATGACTAGTAATAGAGAGATTGTTTCTATTTATCGTAGTAACAGAACCGACCCTGTTCGATATGGCAGGATATTGTTCTACCTAGGAAGATGGTATAACAATGCTTTGATATGTCCAGAATCTAACTCTATTGGTATTGCAACAGTTCAACAGTTACATGGGATGAATTATCCTAGTATCTATCAGCAAAAGAAAACAGCTAATACTTACTCAGAAGGGATTAATCATCTAGGATTTAAAACGACAGCTGCAACTCGTTCTCCAATCATCTCTAATCTTAGACGAATGATTGAGGATGAGGATATAGCTATACCTTCTGCTTTAGCGATAGAAGAATTACGTAACTTTATTGTTACTCCACAAGGAAAGCCAGAAGCTTCACTAGGGCATCATGATGACTTAGTTATGGCAATGGCAATAACGTGTGAAGCATATAGAACCCATGGGCATTCCCTCACTAATCATACGTTTAGTTGGGGTGAATTAAACAGTTCTTACCAGGCAGATGATACAAAATGGCTATAAGTTCCATTAATAAGAACTTATTTGTGTACTTAAATTGCGAGTAATTAAGCATATATAAACCGAGAGAGAGCGAATGAGCAAACATAAAATAGAAAAAATTACAGACGAGCAATTGCTAGAATCTATAGATAGAAACTTAAGAAATGCAACTGGTGGTTATACAGGGTCTTCAGATGCTGCAAAGAGAAGAGAGAATTCAATTTATGAAATGAGTTTAGAAGCTAAAGGAGACTTATCTCCCCAAGGTGTATCTAAGATTGTTTCATCAGATTCTGCAGAGATTGCAGAAGGTTATACCGCGCTGTTAACTAAGTTACTACTTGATAACAATAAGTTAGCATTATTTGTCCCTTATAGCAACGAAGTGGCTTCTATCAAAGCCTCCCAGGTTGCTTCGGACGTAGTAAATTACTGCTTGTTTAACTCTAATTCGGATGGCTGGACAAAATTGTCCACCTGGATTAAGTCCGCAGTTGTATTCGGTAACAGCGCCATAACCTGGGGATGGGAAGAAAGCTTTGATTATGAAGTAGAAGAATACGATACGATTCAAGAAGCTTTATTAGACCAAGTGTTAGCAGATAGAAATGTTGAGATCGTGGGAGACCTCCATATAAAAGAAGATCTTATTGAAGGGCCTATCGTATATGAAGATGTTAGACTACGCCGTAAGATTGACAAGTCAGGTGTTAAAATTCGTAACATTCCACCAGAGTCTTTTGTTATTGACAAAGGAGCAGAAACCATAAGTGAAGCTAAATTTATAGGGCTAGTCACAGATATGACACGCTCTGACATTAGGCGTAACTGGCCAGATTTTACTGGAGATCTTTCTGAGATGGGAGAAGAAGCTTCCTTCAGAGACTCAGAGTGGTCATTAGAGTCTTATGCTCGTAAACAATCGGCAGGTATAGATAATTGGATTAATTCTGACGACGAAGAAGACGAAGCTAATATTTCTGTAACGGTTATTGAATGCTGGATTCGTTCTGACCGAGATGGGGACGGTATTGCAGAGTTAGTACATGTTATTAAAGCTGGTGATACTATTCTTGAAGAAGAAGACAGTTCTTATATTCCTATTGCTATACTTAACCCGATAGAAATTCCACATGAATTTCAAGGGCTCTCCCTGCTTGATATGGCACGTCCACAGACTCAAGCGACTACAGCTATTATGCGTGGATTCGTTGAGAATGTTTACTTCGGTAACTACGGAAGAACCTTAGCAGATCCTAATGTTGTAGACTTTGCTGCATTGCAAAACCCATTGCCTAAGCAGATTATTGCTACTAATGGCAACCCCGCTGCAGCTATCCAACAGATCACTCCAGAACAAATCAGTCCTGGGACTGGAGCTATGCTTGAGTTCTTAGGTATGCAGAAGGAACAATCTACAGGCCTTAGCAAAACAGCAATGGGATTAAATGATACATTGTATGTTTCTGGCAATTCAGAGCAGAAGATGGGAAATGCGCAAAATGCTGCTCAAATTCGTGTTGAGCATATTGCTAGAAGGTTTGTTGAGAGCGGCATTAAAGATTTATGTCGTGGCATCTTAAAAGAGATGAGGGCGAATCTGAAAAACCCTATGCGTTATAAGACAGATAAAGGTTATGCGTCTTTAACCCTAGAAGTATTGCAAACAATGCCTTCTAATATGGATTTAGATATCCAGGCTAATTTAGGTGAAAACTCTAATATCAATGTAGGAATGAAGTTAAATGAGATAGCTCAGCTTCTTCCTGTTATGGCTGCAGATCCTGAATCAGCGCCCTATGTTAATCCATTAGCGGCCTTCAATCTAGCTACTGATATTCTCGCTAATATGGGATTAGACCCTACTAGGTTCTTAGTTGATCCTGCAAATGAGGAAGCTCAGCAACAGATACAACAGAAGCAACAACAAGCTCAACAACAAGCTGAGCAAGCTAAACAAGCTGAACTTGAAAAAGCACAGCTTGAAGCTCAAACCGCTGTTGCTAATATTAGCTTCATTAAAGCTGAGGTTGACAATAAGCAGATTGATAATAAACGCCAGTTATTAGAAGCTGAAGATGAATCAAATCGTAAATGGGCTGAGATCATTGTTAAAGCACAAGGCACTGAGGGAGCACAAGCCCCTCAGCAAATACCTGTTGATTTCCAAAATTTATACCAAGATACAGAGCAACAAGAGAAAGAAGAAGAGGAAATCCAACAGCAAGGAGAGCAATTAGCCCAAGCAGCTATGGAGAACCCTGAACAAGCTATGCAGATGGCACAGCAAGCAGGATTAGACCCCTCAGCTTTGATGGGAGGACAACAATAATAGATGAGAGATAGATGACACAAAAATACAATAGACATCAGAACTTTAAAAAAGACCCTGATGGCAAACCAAAAAAGGTATCGGTTTATGATGACGCACAAAGGACCTTGACTAAAGGCTACCAATGTGATGAAATAAAAGATACTATGACTATGGTGACTGAGGATATTCTCAATCAACTGTTTACACAGTGGCTAGAAACTAAGCACTTTGAAACAGAATCGAGAGAGTTTCTCTATAAGTTAGCAATTAGTCAAGGAGCAGTGATGAAGAACATCGAGCGCTCTATTACTGCTAAAAATAACAAAGCTCGAGCGATAAAGGATGAATGATGACAGATGTTGAACAGAAAGCAATAGATAAGTTAACTTCTAGTATTAAATCAGCTATTGGAGTATTAGCATTAGGAAGAGGTATTGGTTCCCAGGCCGCTATTTTGAATGATTTAATAACAGCTAGAAATAACATAGAGGCTATGACGAAACCTGCAAAGGCTCCCGTAGCGCCTAGAAGACCAGCTCCGGCTAAGAAAGCTGCAGTTGCAAAAAAGAGAAGTTCTATTTAAGAACTATTTGATGATTGATTGAGAGGCCTTAAATAGGCCTTCTACTAAAAATAGGAGACTATATGTCAGAACAAAAAAGCGAAGCTACCCAAGTGGATGAGTCGCAAGTTCAAGACTTTGACTTTGACGCATTGGCGGATGATGTTTTAGGATTAGATACCGAAGCAGCTACCCAAGAAAGCGAAGAAGCCACAGAAAAACTCGAAGGTGAGGATCCACACACTGACGAGGACGCTGATGAAGTTGGTGAAGTTGAGGAAGATGAGGAAGAGGAAGAGGTTGAAGATGAGGATGAGTCTGAGGACGCTACCCAAGAAGAAGATACTAATGAATTGGATGACGATGAGATTGATATGGACTTTACGGTTCCCGTTAAGATTGATGGGGAAGAAAGTGAAGTAAGTATGGAAGAATTAATCGCCAACTATCAGACTAAACAACATCAGTCAAAGAAAGGGGATGAACTTGCGAAACAGACTAAAGAATTAGCGGGAGCTAAGGAAGAGGCTACGGTATTCGCTCAAATGAACGCCCAATTATTACAGAATGAAGACGAGAAGGATTTACGAATTCTACAAGAACTAAAGGATAAGGTTGATCAAGCTTACGATGAAGACGATTACAATGCAGGCAAGTTAAATAGACAACTTGACAAAGCAAAGGAAGAGTATGGGAATCGAAAAAGCAAGAGAGACTCTATGATGGATGTTATGAGTAGAAAAGTACAGAATCAAAACTCAGAAGCTTTTAATTCACAAGTAGAAGCTTTCAGAGAGGAGATTCCGCACTTAGTGCCTGATTGGTCTGAAGAAGTCGCGATGGCTAATCGAAAATTTGCTCTAGAGCTTGGCTTAAATGAGCAATTAGTTGATTCTATTGTTGATCCTGTGGTAGTTAGTGTTATTGATGGATACCGGCGCTTAAAAGAGACTACTTCTAAAGGAGCTGTAAAACGAAAGAAAGCCCCCGTGAAAAGAGTCCCTACTAAAAAGCCTGTTTCTAAAACAACTAAAAAAGAAAACAGAGTTGATCAGTCTAGACAAAGAGTTAGTAAAGGCAAAGGAACAGAGAACGATTCAAAAGTTCTCTTTGATAATGTTATTGACAATATGTTTGGCTAGTCAGCCTGTCTAATATAAGGATAGCAAAATGGCTACTAAATTTGGTACTTCAACCATAACGGGCAGTTTTACTGCTCAGGGTTCTCAGAAAGAGGACCTAGCAAACTACATCTCTAATATATCTAGAGATATGACTCCATTCATGTCTTCAATCGGTAAGAACAAAGCTTCTGCGATTACTCATGAATGGTCAACCGACACTTTAGCTGCTGCTGCATTGCAAGCTGCAGTTGAAGGTTCAAGCTTCGCAGAATCTGCCGGTCCTGTTGTACAGAAGATTGATAACAAGGCACAGATCTTTACTAAAGGTATTCGTGTTTCTGGTTCTCTTGAAGCTGTAGACAAGGCTGGACGTAAGTCTGAATTCAAATATCAGACTGAGAAGCGAGGTAAAGAAATCATGCGTGACATTGAGAAGACTTTAGTGTCTTCTCAAACAAAAGGTACGCAAGGCTCTTCAGCCTCAGGTGGCATTCAAGCATACGCTCGTAAGATGGGCGGATACCAGTCTTATGCTGGTGTAGCAGAATCTGTTGCATCTGTAACTTCTGGATCATTAACAGTGACACAAGCTGCTGGTGATGGTTCTGATGTTGCATCTTCATCTGGTACTGGTAAGGCTTCTGAGCCATTTACTTTAGCAAGCATCAATGAAATTCTTCGTGAAATTAACGGCGAAACTTCTGCAGCTCCATCTAAAGTAATGATGTCAACAGCTAACAAAGTAAACTTCTCTAACTTAGTTAATACTTCTTCTATGAATACTCGTAGAAATATTGATGAGAAGGGCAAGTTACGCCAATCAGTTGATTTGTATGAATCTGACTTTGGTGATGTTGAGTTAGTTCACAACTACTTAATGGATGATACTGAAGTGTTCGTTTACGATCCTTCTCTATTATCAGTTGCAACTCTTCGTCCGATTCAGTTCCGTGATATCAACGAAGACGGTGACTCTTTACGTTCTTACATGGTACACGAGTGTACTTTGGAAGCTAAGAGTCCATCTGGTAACGGTGTTATCATTGATGTGTCTTTAACTTAATAGGTTAAGCAAAGTTGAATTAACCCCTGCTTTCGGGTGGGGGTTATTCTTACCAAGAAAGATTCTAAGAGTCTTTGTCGGTAAGAATAATAAAGAGATGAGAGATGAGAGATGAGAGAAATAAGAGAACAATTATTTAAAGATTATGAAGTACATTCAGATGCCAGTGGCATTGGTATAGTACAAGATATCGAGCCTCATTTAGAATGGGCGAAAGCTCAAAGAGAGTTCGGTAAAAAAAACAAGCGAATCGATTCAGGATTTAAACCGTTTTGCAATGTACCAGATACAATTGCATTAGATATTATGACAAAGTATGGAATTAATATCCATGATAAGAATATCCAACCTGAAGAAATGAGAAAGTTTAAACATATCATGAAGTTTAAATATCCTCATCTTATGTATTACTAACTAATTTAGGAGTCCTAAATGGCAACAATTACTAATCAAGCTACATTACGCACAGCAGTTGCGGACTGGCTAAACAGAACAGATTTAACCAACGCGCAGCTTGATCAGTTTATTGAGATGGGTGAGGCTATGGTTTACGAGACTCTAAGAGTTCCTACTTTAGAGCGTAAGGCTACCTTCTCTGTTCTTAAGGCAGATTCTAGCATCACCATTCCTAATGGATACTTAGATGTTATTGAATTAAGATACTTAGGTGCAGGGTCTTGTTCTACAGGCTCTTATTTAACTAGAGCAGATTGTACAGCTGGGGGAGGAACCTGGAGTGACAGTGATACTTCTGATGATATTGTTTATCGCAGAGTTGGGGCTAGATCATTTCATAATAACCAACCTAACTATGCTTTCGTTAGAGAACTTACAGAGTTCTTACTAACAAATAAAGAAGGCAAGAGAGAAGCAGAAGGTGAATTCAATTTAACTTATCATTATGCAGAGCCTCCTATTGGAACTATCATTGGTGGTGTAGAAGTTAAACCTTATATTCTTGAGGAGTATGAGCTAATCCTTTATGCAGCATTAGCTTTTGGATCTACTTTCTTAGGGGATATGGAAGCAGAAGGTAGATTTATTGGGTTGGTAACTGATAAGATTCAATTACTAAACAGTAAAGCTGCTAGCGCAGAACTTAAGGGTGGCGATTATTCAGC
>Ga0209685_1000221_pt1 | contig 45748 bp, 67 predicted proteins | sample SaaInlV_DNA_120m_FD_184685 | JGI IMG/M metagenome (GOLD analysis project Ga0209685, IMG submission 184685) | Marine microbial communities from expanding oxygen minimum zones in the Saanich Inlet - SI075_LV_DNA_120m (SPAdes) (version 2) | ecosystem: Environmental > Aquatic > Marine > Unclassified... | reverse complement strand
TGATGATTAACTTTGGTACTGAACAAGTACCTGTATGGCGTTATGTTCATCATCTAATGAAATCGAACAGGTCAAGTAAGCAATGTTCAGAAAAGTAATGAATGTATATACATCAAGGGTTACAGAGGTTTTACTGTTAAGTAATAAAAACAAGGAAGGGAAGTAATGAATAATTCTGAAAGAACTAAATGTGAAATATGGACTCGCGTTATGGGCTACCACAGACCCGTAAGTACCTTTAATATTGGTAAGAAGGCAGAGCATGCTGAGAGAGTATTCTTCAAGGAGCCTTCTAAAAATGATAGACAAGATTAGTAAATGCGTTATAGTTTTCGCAGTAGGTGTAACAATTAGTCTAGCTTCTATGGCGTTCTTTAACCAAGTATTTCAAATGCCTCAAAAGGCGTTTCAAATGGGTAGTCAAATGATGACTCCTCAACAACCTCAATGTCAATGCAGTTGTCCTACACCTAAGTAAAGGGGTTGATTTCGACTCGGTTTAATCTTTATTCTCCCTTAGTATCTTCTTAGCCAACATATCAACAACCTCAGTTAGCTCATCACTCAGGTAGTCATCTAAGTCCATAGCAACCTTACCTTCAATGCGTGACAAACAAAGTAACACTCTCATAATCTCTGATTTACTCATCTTCATTCTCCTGTTTACGCCACTCATTAATCATCTTATCGTTACGCTTAGCGTCTAACTTATTGTAGTAATCTACACTAGACATACCGTGATGCTTCATACACCACTGGTCTTGTCCTTCAGCCCACAACTTAGCAGTGTCTACATCTAAGTCTCTGACCTGTGAGATGTGATAGTGCATATATGTTTCAAGTGCTTCACTCATCTTCATTCTCCTATGCCATCTTTAGAAATAACCTACTCATTGGGTCAAAAAAGTTTCTTTTTGACGCAGCTGCGCTAACTTTAACTGAACCACGCGTTGATTGGTTTATACTTATCTTTTTAGGTTCTACGTTTTTACATTTAGAACCTTTTTTAGAGAATATCACTTCAGGGTTAGTGTAATTGTTTAACCGGTATGTAGCAGCGGGTCGCTTTAAATTTAAAGCGTCCACTAACATTCTAGCTGTAAGTTTAGTACCATCATCTAACGTATAAACTCTTTCAGGTCGACGATGTTTATACGACACCCACTCACGATTGTCTTTGAAGTATGTATTCATTTAAGCTTGTAGATACCTTTCTTATTGACTATAGTAGTCTCTATTGTAGCTCCAGCTCTTCTCAGAGCATGTAAAACTGATCCTAAGTTGCTAATGTTATATAACGATTTAGCTTCATCTACTGTGATGGTTTTACCGCGCTCTAAATGATCTAAAATTACAGCTGTTTGGGTTTTATCATTAGCCATTCTACTTCTTAACCTAGCTTTATCGCATTTACACTTGTGTAGATACACACTAGTTGCACCTACAGTTAACCCAGCCATAAAAAATAATGTGTTTTCTACCATCTTACTCTCCTATTAACTTAAAGTTTTTAATAAATTGGTTACCAAAACTGGTCATCTTAACTTGATTGCTGTTAACTCTAACTAAATCCTTATCTAGTAAACTATTCAAAGTTAATGCGTGAAATTCGTCTTCATCTAAACGAATGCCTTCGATAATGTCTTTTAATGCTGTAATCTGTACTGCGGATATAAAACAGTGTGTCGTTTCTTTTCTCATAATATTGCCTTTATAAATAGTTCGTAAGTGTTAACAGCGAGTGCAATAGATGCAAAAACAGCTGAAAAAATTAAGGCGAAAATAATAACTATCGTCGCCACTTCTATAAAAAATTTACTCATTTCATAACCTCTACCATGTTAAATTTATAATCTAATGGGTCATAGTGTTCCCATAGTCTACCTGCTTTTGCCCATAAATCAAAATTACCTCCTTGAGGATAATCGTGTAAGTATACAATTCGCTGACAAGACGTAGCTAACAATAATTTAAGGCAAGACACACACGGCGCAGTAGTCACATAGCAAGTATGTACGTTATCTGGTTCTTTTAATCTTGTTATAGCATTAGCCTCAGCGTGAATTGCTTCACACTCATCTAAACCTTCTCCTGATGCGTTACATGACCCGCCACACGGGTTATCTATACAATGTTCAAAACCAGACGGTTGGCCGTTATATCCAAGACTTAAAATATGGTTTTTATTGTTAACTAGCACGCAACCAACTCTACGGCGAACGCAGGTGGCTCGTGTAGAAGCCACTAACGCAATTGACATAAACATCTGATCTGTGGCCGGCCTGAGTGTTGAGCCGGTAAAAATACCTGGTAATTCAACTTGATAAGGGACACCTGATACTCGACCCATCATCTTATAGCCTCTATAAAGAAATCAGATAGGCCTGAATTTTTACCTTCAGCTATTGCCCAAAGGTGATCTATTAAATCTTTGTAAGATTTAAACTGATTAAGTGGGTCAAATGGTTCATAAGTAAACTTTGGCGCACTCTCTGAATTTAATATTTCAGCTACTTTACCAAAGTTCGTCTCATAAATATGTGCAGAACCCATGTTAATAATCCCTTCGCCTAATGTTACGTCTTTAAAGTCATCGCTAACTTCATTGAGTAATAATAAAACATAACCTGCTAGCATAGCTATATTGAATTGGTCATATACAACACCAAGTACTCCGTCAGACGAACGCATATTCCAGATAATATTTAACTTGTTATCTCTAATTAAGAATTGACACGTTGTGCTACAAGGCATGTCTTTAGTTGGATACGGATTCTCTCGCCATATGTTGATTACAGCTTGTCTAGAATCTCTGTCTTTCTTTAAGCTGTCTAAGATATATGACAATTGATCAATAATCTTTGGGCCATATGAGCCAAAGTAGAATATACCATTATCGCTAAACTCCCATATGTACTTTGAGTACTTCTCAATTTGATCTACTCTGTTGTTACCAGATAAGATCCAAGCTGCTTCTGCTGCCATAAACTTGTAACCAATCTTTCTCTCTGGTATAGTGATAGCAGGTGTGGTCATGTCAAATCTATATTGATGTGCTAACTTCTCTTTAATAGCTAAACCTCTTGGTGAAGCTGAGTCTAAACCATCATTCATAATATTTCTTAAATGGTTGTAGTATATTGCGTTTGTGGTGCGCATTCTGTCTCCTTTAGTTAGTAACTAAGCGCTAGCTTTAGTTTTGTTGAACGTGAGCGCTAACTCATCTAACAGAATTTTGTTATAACCTGTTATATGCTGAGTTAGCAGTAACCTGTCGCTAAGCCAATCTAAGCTATCAGCGTCTTGAGTCCAATCGTATGAAATATGTGCAAATTGAGTCATTAGTTTATCGTAGTTATTAATAATGCTGTCTGCTTGGTCCATGATAAACTCAATGTGATCTGTTGAGTCATAGTCCTTTGTTTCATGACCTTTCCAGTCGTGTAGTACGCTATTTGGTGGTCTACAATAAACGAGAATAACTCTCTTACTACTTAAAAGTTTATCTAGCGCTACACACAGTTCGTGACTATTAAGCGTATCTGGTTCGTAACATTGACGACTGATTGATGTTACTCGGTCAATAATAACTGGCTTACTCGCCAACTGTTGTTGTTCAAGCAAACATTTAAAAGCTGCTTCATCGTCTTTAGGCGGCCCGCCTGGATGATAAATAGGCATCTTAAGTTTTTCAGATAGGTAATTAGCTAAAGTTGACTTACCTGAATTATCAAAACCCTCTAAGATAATAGCCATTATTTGACCTCCTTAATAAAATCACCGACTTCATTTAGGTAGCCTTTACGATCTTTGATCTCTTCATAAGCTGATCTGATACATTGTTTAAATGACATACCTTGTAACTCTGTCTGCATAATCAACGTAACTACGATATCACCAATTGCGTCTTGAATCTCAGCTTTATTATTGGTGTTAACTGCCTCTAATAATTCGTGAGTCTCCTCAAGAGTTTTAATTGCCTGTGTAATCGGTTTCCCATTTGTAGTGATCTTTCTATCACTCCCCCATTTAACGATTTTTTCTACTAGTGTGTCCATTTATTCTCCTACGATAACTATTGTGTATGGTTTACGATCTGTCGCTGCTTCCATTTGACCGTTGTGATGAATTAATACGTCTTTCCCATCAAACACAATCGGTTTTCCATGTATATTGAACGACGTATTAATCAACATTCTAGGATTAAGGTTTGTTAAGATGTACCACATAAACTCATCATCTCGCGAGATGGTTTGAGGTCGGCCAGTATGCACATCTTCTAAAGGCATCTTATGAGCTGCGCCAATAATATCATCCGTTACTTTGTTAAAGTCTAACGTCGTGATCATATATTTAAGCGACTCAACAATCTTATTACCACCTTTAAAGAAGTACTCAACGTCTTTATCTCTAATAACTGGGGCCATTGGCATGATAGTCGACCGGCCATTTAACTTATTAATGTATTGAATATTTTCAAGTGTTGGTAAAGCTAGTGTCGTTGTGTGACATAAAGCTCTTGAGCCAAACTCCATAGCACCTCTTACTACATTCACAATTTCATTTTTCTTAAGTTTATCTAATACTAGCGATCTAGCATGTAATTCACTATTGGTGATAATCAAATTATTGTCCGCTTTATAAAATGGTTCTGACACTATCTTAGATAGATCACGTTTACCATAATATAAATTATCGAACTTAAAGTTCTTATGGATGGAGTGGTATATACCAATAGCTGCGCCTTGATCACCAGATAACGGCATAATTGATAACTTACCTTTTGGAGGTAGTAACTTTGCTATTGAATTATTTAGTTTTACATTCATAAATAATCCGCCAACTGCTATTACATTGAACGGCGCATAAGCGGTTAGAATAGCTCTCATAGCTAATTCGATACGCTTTTGTACATAGTAAGCAATAATAACTCTACTATCCCAACTATCAAATGCAATACCTTTTGCATTAACACTGTCTAAAACCGTTTTAAAGTGCTCTCTATAGTTAAGTTTTAAAGCCGGTAAAGCGTCAATTGAGCACAATGGATCGTACCTATCTTTAACATCATAATTACCGATGTCCTTAAATTGCTTCTTAGTCCATCTAACAGCTGTATCGTTTAACGTATTTATTTGCTCTATAGTTACTATATCTGTTATATGCGCTTCATAACCAAGTAGTTTATACTCATCTTGATTTTCTTTTAAACCTAGAAAAGACGTGGCGTACTGAAACAGCAAACCTAAAGAAGACGAAAACCCAAATGACCTATGGTGTAGCTTAATGTCAGGTGTAGTAGGGTTATCATCTCGCCAATAAATTGACATAGTTTCGCCATAATTACCGAAGCCGTCTGCTACAACCACTAGCGTCTTAGATTTGCTGACCTTTTTTCCACAAAACGCTAAAGCTGAATAAGCGTGAGCATCATGGTGTGTAAAGTCAGCGCTAAGTGAAATAACTTGACAATCCTTAAAGTTTTTGTATAAATACTTTTGATCATACCACTTATTTGGCGTTGTTGGGAGTGACCCATTAATAAACCAATGACTGATGTAAATGGTTACATCATTAGGTATATCAAAATATTTTTGAATTTCTTGGATTGAATTATATGGAAAAGATGAATCAGCTTTTACTTTTGTTAAGCGCTCTTCTTCGTAACCACAGAGTACTTGACCTTCTTCGCCAACTAATACAGCTGACGAATTGTGTCCTAAAGTTAATAATAAATATCTCATCGTTGGATTAACCCCAACTACCTAGAAGATCATCTACGCTATCTGACTCGTCAGCTTTTTTAGTTGCTTTCTTTTTTGGTTTAGGTTTATCTTCTTTTACATCTGTTTTTGGAGCAGATAAAGCTGGCGCATCGCCTTCAAAGTCTTTAGATTCAGCTCTTTGAAGTGCTTTTTGACCAACATCTTCTTTTAAAATACCATTAAATTCGAAGTCTAGTAAAGGGTATTCAGCATCTGCAAAGCTAATTGATGTAATCGCTGCAGCCATAGGCACATGATTTGACGCTAGTGTTTTACCATAATCAGACAACTTCTTAAGCGAACTAGCTGCCACAGACAATTCATACACGTTACCTTCAATATTATCTGGTCGCGCTACAAGCAATTTTTTAGAGTCTTTACACGCTTTAGCAGGTTTTCCTGCGGCTGACGTGGCTGAACCCCAAGCGTTCTTTTCACATGTCATACATGCATCACTTAGCGGTTTTTCTACCCAAGTGTCCGGTGAAATACCATCTCTTGATGAACAACTAGGTGGTTTAGCCGCCCCGCCCACATATGTTGATTCATAGTAAGCTTTAGCTAGACCTTTTTCAGGTTCTGCAGCTAAAATAGTAATATGAAGCGGACCTTCACTTGCTGCAACCTCTTCGCCATCTTCGATGATTCTAAACTTTCTACCTTTAGTTGAGATTCTTGGTTTCTTATCTGCTGTTGTAATTAATCCAGCTGTAGCGTCTGCTAAAGACGAATCAACCATTGATTTTAAGTAGTCTGGTAATTGGATTTCTGTTGGCATTGTATGCTCCTATATAATTTAATTTGGTTTTCTAATTTGGAATTCGATCTCTGTTGAGTATTCAACACCTGGCGGTACACCTCCGTTTTCAGACATGTACTCTTTAACAGCGATTTTGCCTAATCTCTTCTCAAGAAATTGCCAATTCTCTGTTTCTTTAATAAAGTCTAACGTTTTTTGCCAGTTGCCAACTCTTACAAAATCTTTTGTGACTCTGTATGCTGTACCGTGATGTGTTTTGAATGAGTCAACACCTAATTCGTCTGATTGTTCTCTTAACCATAACGATAGTGTGGTCATCTTTTCTTTTAAGTCGTTCTCGATCGCTTTAAAATCTCTTCGTGATGTATCTAACTCATCTCTAAGATTTACATATTTCTCGATTACTTCGTCTATTGTTGCCATCTTTGTGCTCCTTGTATTTTTGATTGAAGTACTACTTACGGTAGTTAATCGAGTATTTTAATGAGTGCTAACTCCGTTAAATTAGGTGAGGGTTCTGCACACACCAGTACCCTCAGACTGGCTAATAATAAGGAGATAAGTACAATGAAGAAAACTTACTCTTTAGCGTGTTTTTATTTAACTTATAGTTATTATACTGTATTAATAATATTATTTATCGCTATAATTTGGGGTCTATGAATATAACGATAGTAACGCATCTGCCATCCTTTCTTTGTTTTTCAAAGCTTTGAAAATCTTATTTTCTATTTTAGACGAATATAAGTGAACGATCAGTTGGTTGTGTATCTGGCCTGGTCTGGTAATCCTAGCACAAGCTTGTTGGTAAACCTCACCTGAAGCAACTGGTCCTGACCATATCATAGTAGCTGCTGCAGTTAGAGTTAGACCATGACTCATAGCTTGGGGGATAGCAACAATTACATTTAAATCACCATGTTGGAAGCTATGAAATATATCTGATCTTTGCTGACTCGCTACATCGCCTGTTACTTTACTAACTGCTAAACCTTTAGCGCTTAAGAATTCAAGTAACATATCTACTGAGGCTTTAAAAGGTGTAAATACGATTAATTTACCTTTACCATCTTGTTGGTAAATATCGTATATTTCGTTAAGCCTAGGTTTTACGTCGAATATTTGTACTTCACGATCTTCGTTATAGACCGTTCCAGTTGCTATTTGTAGGAGCTTAATAGCTTTAACTGCAGAGTTAGCAGCTGTAATCAAACCGTCCTCATATTCAGCTACAAATTGATCAAACATAGAGTTATATACTTTAGCTTGATCTGGGCTCATAGGTACTTCACGATCTTCATAAGTCACAGGTGGTAAATCTATTACGTCATCTCTTTTATGGCGAATACCTGGACTTAATACTTTAGCTACAATATCTTCCCAACCATCTCTCGGTATCCAAGTAAATTGATTAATCTGCACCATTAGCGACTCTCTAAATTTGGTGAAATACTTAGGTAAATCCGGGTTAGTTGGATTGGTTATTTTAGCTAACCCAAATGATTCAATAGGTGAGTTAGGCGTAGGAGATCCAGTCATTGCCCACACGCCTTTTGCTGCGTCCACAATTGGTTTTAAATCTTTAAATCTCTTTGTTGAAGCTGTTTTATATGCTGTGGCCTCATCTATAACTATTACGTCGTATTTTTTATATAGTTGATCAGCGACTGTGCCAATACCGTCAAAATTAATAATGGCGAAGTCGTGTCTATAACCAAGTCTTTTTAGTCGTTGTGGTTTAGATCCATGTATGACTTGACTTCGTCTATGAGGTAAACTCATAAATATTTCATTCGCCCACACTGTTCTTAATGTTGATAATGGTGCAATAATAAGAACTTTGTTAATCTTCTTATTAATCATTAAGAAATCTAGAGCCCACAATACGGATAATGTTTTTCCACAGCCCATGTCTGATAAGACGAACGCTCTAGGACTCTTAAGTAGAAACTCAACAGTCTCTACTTGATGTTCGAAAGGTTTGTCGTACTTAGATGGAAACGTGTAATCAGAGAACTTCATATAACTCGTCTAAAGCGTTTTGATCTTTGCCATATATGATAATAGCCACCCCGCCAGATGCTATTACTTTGCTTTGGTCAATCTCTTGTAACTTAGTTGGTTTACCTTTATCTGTTTTCACTTCAATCGATACCCATTTACCTTTAATGCTACACACTATATCTGCTACACCTCGCCTACCAAAACCTGTTGGTACTGGCATATATCTATAGTGATCAGGGTAAGTTTTATCTAACCATTTGCACACCCAATCTTTAACTTTCTTTTCTGGTGTTTGTGCCATTTAATCTCTCCTTTAACTTTTTAGTAGATTCTCTGAATTTAATTTGTCTTTCCCAATAAGCTTTTGGCAATGCTTTAAGTTGTGACATTATTTTCTAATGGTTTAACTCTGTACTCTTCATCTTCATGCCAAGCAGGCGAAGTATCTCCCATGTCTTCCCAATGAGCGAAAGATTTATCACAACATAGTCGTGCTAGTTTCTGTATCTCGTACCCTTCTGCCCACTTATGGATTAATTCTGCGTGTTTATGTTGCTTCATTTTTTCATTTCACATTGTTCGTTAGTCGCTGTGCACCAATGGCAGTATCTATTAACAGTTGGTTTAAACTCAGTCTCAGCATTAACCAAATCAAATTGCTTCTTATAGTATTTCATCAACGCGCTCATATCATCTCTAGTAAACTCTACAGTAGTAGTTTGTTTGTGATCTAAAAATAGATAAGCTGCAGTGACTTTATTAATCTCAGGTCTTATGCTAAACACTATCATAGCCATTAGATGTAGTTGACCACCAAATCCATCATAGTCTCTAACTTTACCTGATTTGTAATCAATAACTACTGCTTTATCACCATCTGTAACCATTAAATCAATAATACCTCTATAATACGTAGACCTATCAAACCAACTTACTTCTTTATGGTCTAAGTTAATCGATACTTTTTGCTCTGGGTAAACGTTTTCATATTGGTCAACTAGTTTTTCTACGATAGGTATCGCAGATTCACATTCTTTAGACAACTTAACGCTTGGTTTTGATTCAATTTTAGCTTTAACCCAATCTTCTAATTGAGCGTGTAATTTTGTACCTCTTGCAGCTGCAGGTGATTCGACGTATTTAAACTCTTCGACTTTATCTAAGTATTGTAGTCTGAATTTTCTTGGGCATTGTTTGAAGTTATTTAGTTTTGAGTATGAGAGTGCTATCATTTTTCTATTAGTTTTCCTTTTTGTTGTAATATTTTTTTACATTTTTTACAGCGAACTACTTTTACATAGCCTACAACTAAATCGAAGTATCTATACGTAATATCTATAAGACCTTTACGTCTTAACTCATTAGCAGCTTCAAATTCTTCTTCGCCATATGTGCCGCAGTTGTCTTTACCTGTTTCAAAAGTGTATTCGCCTTTACATATTGTCTTTATTAAAACTAGTCTTGCTAGTTCGCTTAATTTCTTTTTCATTTATTCCCCGCGTTTCATATTCTATATAACTAGCTTCTTGAGCTAGTTGATCAATTTCGTGGCAATCGTGTTCGCCATCAGTTTTTAATTTAAGTATCATTTTGGCTAAACATCTAGCCTTTTTTATTAGTTGTTCTGCTGTGTGTAACACATTCCTCCTCTAGTTTTTTAAATACGCCGTCAATTTGTGTGACGACAAATGATTGGTTAATATCCCAACCTGTTTTTGTGTATACAGACCATTCTATACATCTTCTTTCTAATCCTACCATTTGGCAATGCCAACTCATTAGTAGTCAATCTCTTTCATATCGCCCCAACTAGTGCCTAAAGCTGCGTCCCAAAGTAAAGGTATAGGTATATCTCTTTGCCAAGCTTCTGCATAAGGTAAATTATTGAGGCAACGTTTAATATCTGTAGCTAAGTCAACTACGCCATCATTATCTGGTAAATACATGAATAGTGCGTCATGAACGTCAAAAGCGAAATGAGCTTTAGGAAATTTCTGCGCTACCATTGCAATAGCTAACTCTTTCATATCTGAACCTGAACCTTGAATAGGGAAGTTAATAGCTGATGAGCTAGTAACCCACTCATGTTGACCCCATTCATCTAAATAGTATCGTTTACCTGCTAGTGTTTCTGTGTAACCAAGTCTTTTACTTCTGGTAACTATTCTATCCCAATATTTAACTACGCCAGGATATGAAGTCTTAAATACGTTATTCCATTGTGCAGCTGTTGCCACATCAATAGATAAACCATATTGAGTGAAAGCTTTTCTAGCTAAGGCTTGGTTACCAATTCTGTAGTTACAAGATAAGTTAACAAATTTACCATTATATCTATGGTTAACTACGTCCTTATCGCCTTGATGAAATCGCTCAACGAATTCGCTATACTCGATACCTGAAATTCTAGACCCTGTCATGGAGTGAAAATCTAAACCGTCTTCAAATACTTTTAACATGTTCTCATCACCTGACATAATAGCCATAAGTCTAGATTCTTGACCTGCGGCGTCAAATTCTGCTAGCTTATAACCAGGTAATGGTTTAATAAACGTACGAACAGGTCCTTTTCTAGGCATTTGGTGAATAGCTACACCTGTAGGGTATTTTTTAAGGTTTTTAGCTGAGTAAGTGAAACGACTTGTATATGTACCAAACATGTTTGGGCTAGGATGAGTCGTCCCGTCTAAGTTATACTCCGCTGATGTAACAACGCCTTTAATAAACTTAGTCTCTAGCGTCTTCAAGTGTTTAAACTCTAAAATAGCTTCTAGCTTTCCAGCTAACTCTGTTTGATTTGTTAGTGCAAGATCTGAGTGCAGTAATTTAATGTCATCTTGAGCGGTTGAAGGCGCACCAGTCTTACTAGAGAAGTTTTTAGGTTGTAGACCTAATGTGTTAAACATGTACTCGCCTAATTGTTTAGGCGAAGTTATAACTGTTGACGGTAAATCTAATTTTTTAAGTATCTTAGCTTGACCTTCTCTAATGTCTGGCGTCATAGACTGAGCTTGATCACCGTCTAATAAGATGCCGTCTAACCAAGATCTGGCTACAGACGCAATACATCTTTGTTCAATAGTGTAACCTCTAACCATCGATTCAGGTAGTAACCCAAGTAAGTGGTGAGCTAGCTTTAAAGTTAACACAGCGTCCATAACTACTCGCTTATCCCAATAATCTTGGTCTTGACCTGGTACGTGCACATCTGTTTTTACGTCTAAGAACTCTTCAGTCATAGGATCGTCAGGTAAAAAATGGCCAACCAAATGTTTAAGTGAGTATGACCAAGTTCTCTTCTCAGTCATTTGTGAATTCATAACCCATTTAGCTAAAAGACTTGTGTCTTCCCATTTAATCGCGTTTACTAAGTCATAGTCAGTATGAGCTATTAGCCACGCCGCATCAAACTTCGCGTTATGTGCGAAAACCCTTTTACCTGCTAGTTCTTTTAGTAGATTTGGTAGCTCGTCTAAATCCTTTAGTATTTTTTGGTAACCGTCAGGTCCAGCTACAGATATAACTGTAATTGTTGCTGTACCTTGATAAACACGCCATGGTTCTAAACCAAATGCGTCTGCATCACCACCATTAATAGCTGAAGTCTCTACGTCTAATGAGTACATCATGCCTCCTTAAGTGTTAGCACGTCTGTATCTACTAACTTCTTTATTGGTTGTTTAGCTGCGAGTAATGCTTTGTCGTATTCGTTTTTAATTTTTTCTGTTTTAGCCGTATCATAACCACCATGATTACGAATCGTAAACGCTGTGGTTTTTATACTGTTAGATTTATATAGTAGATCTGGGTCGTCTGAACCTACTATTGATTGTAATCTAAGCTGTCTAGACTTTAGCTCTCCAGCATAGTCCATCTTAACAGATTGAGTAACCTCTTTAAACAAAAATCTAGCGTGTGCTGCTGATATACGACGCCCGTTAGGGAACATGTATTTAAGATAGAAATTCCAAGAATCTTTAGTGATAATATCTGATGCGAAAATAGAGTAACCGACTTGTATGTGTTCTTCTAAAGTCTGTAGTTCAGCTGACTTATTACTCTCCGTGACTTCTAATTTAGACTTTGTCTCAATAGCATGTCTATCCCAACCAAACTTAGTTATGTCTCTATTAAATAACCACTGTCTTAAGTTATTTGCGCCTATTTCGCTTCCCATCCACTTGACGATATCTATGTAGAATTTATCTTCTTGTCTAGGGTTTTTATTTATGTGCACAAAAAATCTACGCGATTTCTTTTCTACTTCGATTGAGTCTGCTTCATTTGAGAAAAACAAGAAATTAGTGTAAATCTCTGTTTGGTATACATCTGCGCCTTTGCCTTCAATAGATTGTACTGAATCTGTTATATAGGTCTTCATTTGACCTAGCATTTGCCTACGCTCTTGTTTGTTAAGATCTTGTACTTCATTCACAAGTGTTAACTGGTTTTGTACCAAAAACGTATTAAACGATTTCTTAAACAAAGACGCTTGAATCTGACTTGTATTCCACTCGCCTAATAACTTCGAGACTATGGTAAACATTAAGTTCTTACCCATACCTTCGACAGGTGTAATAAGAATAGGCGCCCATAGAACTTTCTTAGTTGGATTTTGTAGTAAGTGTGCACACCAATCAATCATATGATCTGCGTGTTCTGCCCATAAGAAGCTCATTAAATCTAAGAATGGCTGGACAGATTTATCTGTAACTGTTGTACCCTCTAAAACATTATTTGGCGCTCTAAAAGTATTAATAACTTCACAACCCTGTATGGGGCAATTGTAGTATAAACTTTTTACAGGTTTATAACCTGTGTTGTGTACGTATCGTCTATCAGGATGTTTCAACCATTCAGCGAACGCTTTTCGTTCAACTGGATTGCCGTTTGCATTTTCTGCCCAATAAGTCCAGTTAGCATATTCAGATCTAGCATTAGGCATCTTAATACTAGCGATGTTACGTGGTTTATCTAACCTAAACACTTTATCACCGTGTGTTACATAGACTAAATGATCTACTAAGTACTGTAGTTTATCATTAGTAACAGGTGAAAACTTTTTATATGCGTCTTCAAGTCTAGGCAAGTAAGCTTCATAAGAGAAGTCGTCTGTATCACCTTTATACTTAGTAACTCGCCCAATTGCTTCTTTGAGTAAAACTCTTGCAGTATCTAGTGGTACTTTCCTAGCCCACGACGCGGTTAGAGATAAAAGTGTTTGATGCCGTGGGTGGTCGATTGAATCCGGTATGACGCCTTTAAGTGAAGGGTCATCATAAATCAAAGCTTCTGCAGATGTTATATCTATCGCAACAGACTGGGTGTCACCAGTAGGTATTTCAATGGCTAATTCTTTTGGTAATTCAGCTAATGGGAGATCTTTTATTAACTTGTAATTGTTGTCTGCAGTTGGCCCAACACACTGGCCTTTATTACCTCTAACGTCTACTCCGTGTATTAACTTATTAACTAATTTCATAGGCGCTGTTGACAGCACGTACTTATTATCTGGTATATGTTTTGGGTACTGGTAATAAAGATGAACGCCACCAGATTTAGACCTGACAGTGAATGTATCTAAAGTTAAACCATAAGTGTTGACTAAATAAGCTAGACTGGTCTTACCTTCTTTGCCGTCTTTAACATCTACATCGATGATAATTGCTTTATTACCTGGGTTGACGCCATAACCATTTGCATCGAATTCTTTAAACCATTCAGCTAACTTTAGTTTATTGTTTGTAGCCTTAACCGGCCACTCTTTGGGCATGTGCCCATCCTTTGTCGGAAATAATCTAAGCTCTTTGTCTAAAAATGGTTTTGTAAATTCAAATAAATTTGTTATGTTACTTGACATGCTCGTCCTCAAGTTTTCGTCCTTCCCGAATGAGTTAAAAAGCAAATCGCTAAGGACGAGTTCAACAATTTGCTAGTGATAGATGATTATCTAGGAGATAGAAACTTGTTTAAGTTTATATCATCTAACAAAAAGTATTATAACTCAACCAAATAATCTACATAAAATAAATGTTAACTTTAATTAGTGTTTTGTGTTAGAATGGACTAATATGGGTATCGAGGCTAAATTACTTTTCCTATACCTTAGGTTATATGCTAAGCATGAAACTGGTAACTGGTATAAAACTAAAGCGTTCCAGCGTGAATTGCTTAAGCTTTTGCACGTCAATGATGTTGAGTATACCATAAAAAATAGTTGGTACTATTTCTCTTGGGATTACAACTGCACAGAGCTGCCTTATGACTGGATTATAGCTACAGACAAAGAGTTAGAGCTATTATTTAAGTACGTATACCTGCATAAAGAAGCTTTTAGTAAGGTTATAATAGCTCCATCTGAGTGGACGACATGGTTACACATGTTCGAAGCGAACGCTTACGAAGTCACACTTAAAAACCAGCGTATTGTATTCGTAGGTAAAAAAGCGAACGCCAACGAAGCGAACGCCAACGAAGCGAACGCTAGCGAATGCTTAGAGCGAGTGCAAGACGTACCTACCACAACCGTGGACTCGCTGTTCTCTACGTAACCCTTCTAAGCTTCAGACTAAACCTTATCACGGTCTAAGAACCACTAATTAGAGCTCACAACGGCGTTAATTAGTGTTGTACGCACGCCTCCGCGCGATATCTATTTGTAAAAATGGGCCTCTAATTTAAAATCATAAACTCACAAATTATGCTTCACATTTATCATATTAATAATATATAATATCCATATGAAAAATAAAAAATTCATACTTTAAAACTACACAGGAGAAAACATGTTAAGAATATTTATTGAAGGTGCGTATGGACGTACTTATGACAACGCTGATAAAGTTATCACTGATTGGTGTTCAAACTTAGACTTTAAGATTATAGACGGGCCATACCTTAATGCGTCTGACGTTAGGCAACACCTTAAACCAAGCGACGAAATTATATTTCAAACTGCTAACTTAGAAGTTGACTTAGAAGGAGCATTAATATGATATTAGACACACCAGCACAAATTGAGCTATATAGCCTTAATGTAATGAGATCTAGACTAAAGTTAGAGATCGCAGGTATGAAAGGAAGAGGTCAAACCACTTATAGCCTCATCAAAAAGAGATTTGGGTTCAAAGGCACTCGCCTATCTGTTTTAAACCAACTTGAGTATGTTATCGATGAACATAAAGGTTTAAACGATGATGAGTATAGAGGCAGCGATTATGGAGACGATTAATGGATAACGCATTCGAAATTTTAATCGGGGCGTTTATATTGTTCCAACTAGGTTTATTTTATTTGATATTTAACGAGGATTAATTATGTTAACAACAGAAGAACAGTTTGTCTATGAATGGCAATACGGAATGCTAGGAGATTCTTTTAAAGGCATCTTAGCTAAACTAATAGCAAAAAGCGATACAGGTAATAGAGCTAAACTAAGGTTGGCTTTCCCAGATGAAGTTGAGGGTGTCACTAAATACCAATCTGTAGAGGGTTGGTGGGATAATGTACAAGACATAGCAGAGGCACAGTATGGAAAATAAATACAAACAAATATGGAACATGAAAACTAGAGTCAGACTCTTAGAAGAGGATTACGTTGAATTACTACAACCAGAGAAGGATATACTCGCCTACATAGGCTGTTATCCCGGGGCGTCGATCACCGAAATTGTTAAACACCCTTACTTTGAACATAACAGCTTAAGTACCATCAAGCGGAGCATATGTAAACTCTTAGACGAAGACTTAATCTATAAAGTCATGAGCTCACGAGACAAACGAGTTAATGGTCTATATATAACGGAGGCATTATGAGATTAATAAACATAGTCGGATACTCACTAAGTGAGTTACCTGAAGCTAAACAGAAACAAGCTCATGAAGACTACTTAGATGACGCGTATGAATACTTCGGGTTTGACGAAGATATTAAAAGTATCGAGGCATTCGCTAACTGTTTCAATAAAACTATTAAAGATTACTCATTTGACTTATACGCAGGTAGTTATGTAGATCTAGACGATGACGACTTTGAAGGTCTACTATCAAGCGTTGTACCAAAGCTTAATTCAGACAAAGATTTCCTTACTGGTTATTGGTTAGACGAAGTTTTACAGACTACCTACTGGAATTACATAGACGTAGATAACCTCCTAGACATACGAGCCGCAGCGTTACATGCTATAGATGAAGCTGTTGAAACCATACTCAAAGAAATGCACTTCCAAAGATCTTTTGAGTACTTCAAAGAGCATTGTGAAGGCAATGAATATGAGTTCTTAGCTAATGGTTGGCGCTGGCACTGGAATAACATCGAACTAAAGTCATAAACCCACAAATTAGAGTTTAAACTGTTTAATAATATGTTATATAATATACCTGTATATATTAATAATATACAAGGATTATTTAAACTACAAAGGAGATTACAGTGGACGAGATAAGGAAGAAAATCCAACAAGATAATGCGGTGCATTACTATACAGCATCATTTGGAAACTGGGCGACAAGTAAGAATCTAGAGACTTGTTTGGCTAAACAAAAAGGCGCTGACAAGTGTTTTGCAAAAAGACGTAAGGGCAAGAAACTAATCTACCCGCCTGTAGTTGTATACTTAGTACCACACCCTAGTGAAACTAACTACGAAATAAGAGGCTACGCGCCACAAGATGTTGATGCTGTACTTATTGCTGAGATTAAAAATAAGGATTGGTTCGATGACTAAAGATCAATATGAAAAATTAGCTCAAAGAGCCAATGAAGGTGAGAATGTTTGGACTGAAGATGAAGTCAGCGACTGTTGTGGAGCTGAAATCATCTACCAAGACATTTGCAACGATTGTAAAGAGCACTGCGGTATACAGGAGGAAGAATAATGTCAGAATTAACATGGACTCATATAAGACAACTAGAACAGAAAGTAGATGCTCTTATTAAAGCTGTAAGAGCTCAAGCTAAATTAATAGAGGAACTCAAGAATGATCGCAATTCACACTAAATATTATGGACCTACTGACTCAGGCGGCTCTAAGATTAGAGCAACTGATGGACGAGGCAATAAAGTAACCATACCATATCCGTATGAATTATCTGACGTAGACTGTTACGCTAAGGCTGCAAAGATGTTATGTAAGAAGATGGAATGGAAAGGAACGTTAGTCGCTGGTGGCACCCAGTCTGGCTACGTATTTTGTTTTACTGATAGTGATCACTATCAGATTTAAGGAGAAAAATATGCATGAGAACAACAGAAAAAGTCTAGACTTAGTAGATATACAAGAGCACTTACCATCCGCTCAGGATTTTAATGATTGTAGCGCAGCTGTCGATAGCGGTTCACTAGAAGATTTAGATATTACCATAGATAGCTTTAGAGTTTGGAACGGCTCTGTCCAAGACATCGAATACAACGTCGAATACGACGCTAACGTTGACGGAGGTGCAATATCGCTAGACGACTACAGCGACCCTATCGTTATTGAACGAAGTGAGTTAGAAGAGTTTATCTCTGAGACTCTATTAGACTCGCCTATCAGTGATCTACTCAACGATCTTAAGTTATACCCAAACACAGCTAAAGGTAACATCAAAGACATGAGAGTAATGCTCGGCTGGCTAGAAGAAGCTGCAGACAAATACATAGATATCAACAATGCACTTGGAGACAAAGATGCCGAATAGACAACAAATCATAGACATAACATTTAACCAAATCAAAGAACACATCTACAACGATAATCTCTTTGATGTATCTGAGTGGTGTGCTAACTGCGCACATGGTGAGTGTGTTAAAGACTCATATAGTACAGGTGACTCGCCCACTGTGTATGAGTGCAACAGCGACTGGTCAGAATGTCCTGCGGCTGAAGATCTAGCTGATCGAGATGAATGGAATGATTGGTACCAAGACGCTTTTGATGAAGCTGGTCTAAAGAGGTGTGCATAATGTGGGTTGCAGTAAATAAAGACACTATGTTACCTGTTGTATACGAGGCAACTGGTAACATAGTAACCTATGACACCAAGGAAGACGCTAAACTCGCCAATCCTGACTGCATTATCTTGTTCACAAATGATATTCATTAAGGCTATATGGTTCCCTATATTATTCTGTTTACAAATAATGTGGGCCTTGGGAGTAAAATGGCCGATCCTACTAACCATCGGTATAATAGGCGGAATCGTCGCTGTAGTCTGGAAACACTGACGCTACACCTGATGTACTGTACCAACCATCTCTCGATAGCTAGGTTAGCTATCGAGCTACTTAAACAACAAAGATGAATTACTACACGTTAAATCATCAAAACATATACGGAGTATATTATGACAACACCAAAAATTATTAACGGCAGATTCCCGTTGCCGCTAGTATGGCAAGTACGGTTTAATTACCAAGATCTAGGGCTAACTCAGGTCGCGCGCTTATTCGCGACAACACCTGGTAAAGTGCAAGATATTAGGCGAAACTCTAGTTACAAATACATCAATGAACGGTTTAAACCATCACAAGAGATGGTTAATGATACTTTAGATAGGTTAGACTTGTGCTCAAACATTTGGGTGGACAACCAAGATAACATAGAATTATTCGAGAGTTTAAAAACAGAGATAAGCGAGACTTGTGTGATGACCAAAGAAGAGGAATCTGACTTTAATTTCTTGAAGAATTCTACTCGTAAAAAGAGGGTTTCGAAGGTTAGCTAGCGTAAAAACCACCAAATAACAGTAAAAACCAAAGGTCATTTTTAATGGCCTTTTTAGCGCGTAAAAGCGTTGCAATTCGCCCAATATTAGCTTAAACTACTTTGTCTTCTTTTGCTGTCTTCTAGCACTGTCTTTTTTTGAGATTTGCGGGTTTATGCCAAAAAAGGCATCAAATATGTGAGTCCGAGACCGTATTAATCATGCGGAAATAAAAAAGTAGACAGTAGTGCGGGCTGGCTGAGTGGTTACAAGTGGACTGATTAAAGATTTAGTAGACACGAAAAGTAGACAGCGTAAGTCATTGATTTTACTAGGAAAATGGTACGATCGTCTTCTTTTGATGAAAAATAGGGAAGTTGAGAAAGTACCAAATATAGGTTAAATCGAGGGAAAAATGTCGCAGCTATCCAAAGCGCAGCTGGTAGACGATTAGTAGACAACGTAAACCATTGATATATAACGGTAAAGTGCTAGTGCTGTCTTTTGTCTTTTTATTATCTCTATTTCCGATCAAGAAAGGCTAGTATTAATATGGTAAAAACCGGGTGAACTGAAAGTTTTAGTAGACAAAAGACAAAACACAGTATTTGTGGTTATAAGTGGTAATAGAGGTTACTCGCCAATTCGCCTTCTTTTTGTACTTGGTAGCAAGTTATAGTGACAATAGAAACTCGCCCTCTTTACTTTTGGCAACTCTAAACCTCTTTACTTTTAGCAACCCTCGCTTATTCTACTTTTAGCAACCCTCGCTTATTCTACTTTTAGCAACTCGCCTACTCGCCCTCTTTTTACACCTGGCGGCAGGCAGAAGAATTAGCCGGACCGAGTTGGCGAGGGCTCTTAATATCTCAACACTAAGTATCTCACATTTCAACACTAAGTATCTCATTATCTTATTTCTAACCAACGCGCCCACTCGCCCTTTGCTGCAGCAATTGGTTATAAACATGCTATACACATATCATATAGCTGAGTGCGTCAAATTAGCTGATATTAAAAGCTTTATTAGTTAGTCATATAATATATCGGCTGACAAATTTTATTAGCTCTATCACGCTCTATCGTTTTGCGGTCTGTTAAGGCGAATGTGAGCCCTCCAAGGCGAGCGGGCGAATGTGGGCGAATGTGAGGCTTCTTAAAGGAATTCCCGAGTGGGCGAATGTGAGGCTTCTTAAAGGAATTCCCGAGTGGGCGAATGTGAGGCTTCTTAGGTGGGTAGTGGACCCGCCATCTGGGTTTCCATGAGTTTCGCCGCATAGGTGGGCGAGAGTAGGTAATACCACAGTGAAAATTAAAATTAGTGGAGCCATGTTTTTAATCACATCCCATATTAATAATATGATATAATGACCTTGTCAAAAATTAAATAACAACAGGAGAAACTGACATGCCAAAAACAAAACTAACTAAAGATGAAGCGTTACATGAGATTGCTAAAATAGAGTCTGATAACGCACCAAGTGAACTACTAATTGATTGTTACCATGATATGTTATTCAATCAGATGAACGAGGACCTTACAGATGATCAGATATACACTCTTGCTGAAGAATTAGATATTGAGGTTTATCAATGAATGTTTTAGGGGAATTTAATAGAAGGTCAAACATAACAGGATGTTACATCAACGGCAAAAGAGTACACATATTTAAAGCGACGTTAATAAGTGGTATCGCAATTGGTTTAACAGTCGGTTTTCTTATTGGTTATTTTTTGTAGGCGAATGCGGGCGAGAGTTTAAGCATGGGTCCTCATGAATTAGCGAATGCGGGCGAATGCGGGCGAGAGTTTAAGCATGGGAATATAAGGATTTGAGGTTATTAGCTAAATCTAATATAGATGTATTAGAAAACTCTTGTATTAGCTAAATCTAATATAGATGTATTAGAAAACTCTTGTATAAGACAGTTCACATATAACTATATTGGCCATGCAAAGTATTTATGAATTTAAATGAAATAAACTCACAAATATATTATTAATACGGTATAATAAAACTGTGATCAAATAAAAAGAATCACACTTTAAATAATAATAAGGAGACACTAATATGTCAAATAAAAATCAAGAAGTAAATGAAATCGTTAATGAAGTTGAAGCTCAAATTGAACTATTAAATTTAGAGTCAAAATTAACAGTTAAAAATGTGGCCGAAAAGTTGAATGAAATTATCGAAAAAATTAATTCAATGAAAGTTGCGCCGGTTCGAAATCGCGGGCCAAAATCGACGAGAGAAATGACTGAAGCCGATGCTAGAGACATGATGATCGGCGAGCACAGGGAATTATCGCATAATGCTGTCGCTAAAGAGCTTGGATTATCTTACGGCCAAGTTTATTCGGCTCGCAAGGGATTTACTTTCAAATCGATCTATCGTGAGTGGGAAAAAACTCAAGTCGAAGCTTAAAAATAAAATAAATAAAAAATAAATTGAAGCCTGAATCTAAAAAATTCGGGCTTTTTTATGTATAATATTTGGGGGCCCTGGCCAGGCCTGCCGCCCGCCCTATGTTGGTCCGGAATTTTTTCGTCTGGGCCGACTTATACACATATGTTAAAACCGCATATTAGGCGAGGGCTGTAAGTATCCAATATCTAATATCAAGATATCCAATATCTAATATCAAGATATCTAATATCTAGATATCTAAGTAGGCGAGGGCTGTAAGTATCAATATCTCAATGCTTTATTACCTTTTATGGTATAATCACGATAAATATTAGGCAATACAATATAAACTATGCTAGCTAATACAGAGAACAGAATTTTAAAAATGCTTCATGAGCGTACACCAGGTTATCACCCACTTCTTGCGTTAGTTGAACTAGCCACAGATAAAGAGACGGATAAAGGTATACAAATGCAGTGCCATAAAACAGTCGCTGAGTACGTAGAACCAAAACTTAAATCTATGGAGATTAAAGCAGACGTACACCAAGACTTTGGTATACTTAAAGTGTCTATGCTGACAGACGAAGTGTCTGATTAATGAACTTAACTCTCCACCCTCGCCAATACGCTGCGCTAAATTCTAGTGCGACTGAAATATTATATGGTGGAGCTGCAGGTGGTGGAAAGTCACATTTGTTGAGAGTAGCCGCTATTGTGTATTCAATACAGATACCTGGCCTACAAACGTATATTTTTAGACGTACCTATAAAGAGTTAATCGCTAACCATATGAGAACATCTGGTGGTTTTCCAGAATTACTTAAAGAGTTTGTAGATGATGGGTTAGTTAAAATCAACTGGTCAGATAACTCTATTGACTTTAAAAATGGATCACGAATAACACTCGCCCATTGTCAGCACGATTCTGATATGACTAATTATCAAGGTGCGCAAATCGGGTTTTTAGCAGTCGATGAATCCACTCACTTATCAGAGGAAGTTTATAGATTTCTTAGATCTCGTGTGAGGCTTGGGTCATTAAAGGTACCTAAAGAATACGTTGGCATGTTCCCAAGGATTTTAGCTTGTTCAAACCCTGGTGGTATAGCACATAATTTTTGGAAAAAGAATTTTGTAGACCAAGGCGAGAGTGCTTGGAGAACAGAGTCGCATGACGGTGGTATGATTAGGCAGTATGTACCAGCTAAGTTATCAGATAATAAGACTCTAACTGAGAATGACCCGCATTATGCAGATAGGTTACGAGGGTTAGGTTCAGACCACTTAATTGAGGCTATGCTCAATGGCGACTGGGCGATTACAGCAGGTGGTGCCGTAGACGATATATGGTCGCCTGCTGTACACATAGTAGAGCCGTTTGAGATTCCTCGTAGTTGGAAAATAAATAGAGGGTTTGATTGGGGTTCGTCTAGTCCATATTCAGTGCTTTGGTTCGCGGAGTCAGACGGTTCAGATGTCGTTATGGCAGATGGAATAGTTAGGTCTTTTCAACCAAAAACGGTGTTTGTTATTGCTGAGTTATATGGCGCAAATGCTAAGGGCGAAGGCCTTAGAGAGACCGCAGGTGAGATAGCTAGAAAAATTAAGCGTGCGGAGTTAGAAATGGGTTTACAATATAGGACAACACCAGGTCCTGCAGATAACGCTATATTTGACGTGCAAAATGGTCAATCTATTGCAGAAGATATGGAGAGAGTAGGGGTCAGGTGGGTTAAGTCAGATAAAAAACCAGGTTCGAGAATAAATGGTCTATCTAGAGTTAGGCAGATGTTAAAAGCTAGTTTACAACATCCACAAGAAGAAGCGGGGTTATATGTTTCGTCAACTTGTAGGAATTTAATTACTAACTTGCCTGCATTGCCTAGGTCAGAGAAAAATCCAGAGGATGTTGATACTAACGCAGTAGACCACGATTATGATGTGCTAAGATATAGAGTTCTGTCAGCGGACAGGCGATTATCTTTAGCTAAAGTAGTAGGATTTTAAATTATGCCAATTAATTCAATTCATCCAGAGTATACAGCAAATTTTGTGCGTTGGACACGATCTCGTGACACGTATGAAGGCTCTGATACAGTAAAAGCAAAAGGTAAAATGTATTTACCAGCACTCAGCGGTCAAACGGCTGTTGAGTATAGTTCGTATAGAGACAGAGCACTTTATTATGGGGCGACAGCTAGAACCCTTGCAGGTTTAGTCGGATCAGTCTTGAGGAGACCACCATTGATTAAGGTACCAGAAGGTATGGCGCATCTATTAGATGATGTCACAAATACTGGTGTGTCCATTAATCAATTTATGAAGATAATGCTACAAGAGGTGCTACTAACAGGTAGATACTCAGTTCTTGTTGATAGAGCAGAAGACGGTGGTAGACCTTACTTAGTAGGTTATCAAACGGAGTCGTTCGTAAACTGGTGGGATAACACTAAAGTGTTGTTAGAGACAGTTTTAGAGCCAGCTGAAGACGATCCATATGAGTTTTCACCTGTAGACATTTACAGAGAACTCGTATTGACAGATGAAGGTTACTCAGTTAATGTTTGGTCTCAAACAGATAAATCCGCTGAGTGGTCAATCATAAAATCATATACACCGTCAAATAGAGGTCTTCAAATTGATAACATACCGTTTTTTACGGTGACGCCAGACGGCGTTACAGAAGATATATCTAGACCGCCGTTATTAGATTTAATAGACGTTAACTTAAGTCACTATAGATCTAGCGCTGATTTAGAGCACGGAAGACATTTCACAGCATTACCCACACCTTGGGTGAGTGGTGTAGATCCAAATGAAACAGAGTTAAAGATTGGTTCGTCGTCTGCTTGGGTACTACCTGATGCGGGCAGTAAAGCAGGTTTCTTAGAGTTTACAGGTCAAGGTTTGACTGCGTTAGAGAATGCGCTAAAACATAAAGAACAAATGATGGCTATTTTGTCTGCAAGGTTGTTCGAGAAGGATTCTAAAGTTGTAGAGTCAGCTCACACAGCGAAAATTAGGCACAGTAGCGAAGCATCTATCTTAACAAATATAGCCCAATCAGTTGAAACAGGTATGATTAAAATACTTAAAACTGTAGCTATTTGGGAAGGTTTTGACCCAGACGAGGTGTCTGTAGAGGTCAACAAAGATTATTTAGATGATGTACTAGATCATCAAGGTTTAAATGCTATAATCCAAGCGTATCAGCAAGGGGTTATATCTTTAGATACATTACTATATAATATGAAAAAAGGAGAGCTTCTTCCTCCGGATACAACAATAGAAGAAGAGAAAGCAAAGTTACCGACTGAGAGGGTCTTAGAAGGGACTATTAACGAATAACCAGAGGTTGTTATGACACTAAAAGCAAAAGTAGACGATATTAACAGTATCGATGAGTCTCTGAGAGGCTTATATGTAGAGAATAATGGACAATATGTCCTAGAAGTAGACGGTTTAGTCGATAAATCCAAGTTAAATGAATTTAGAGATAATAACGTAGGCTTAATGAAGCAAATTTCAGATCTTGAAGCGAAAGTTGGCTCAGTCGATATGGACGAGTACAACGATCTTAAATCTAAAGCTAAGAAATTGCGAGATAAGAAGATGATTGACGCAGGAAAAGTCGATGAGTTGGTTACAGAGCGTGTTACAGCTATGAGAGCTGAGTATGATACGCAAGTAACTGAGTTAACGACAAAAAATGATGTTGCTAATCGTCAATTAGAGACTCTACTAATCGATAATGAGTTAAGATCTGCGTCAGCAAAAGCTGGTGTCACTTCTGAAGCGGTTGATGATGTTTTACTACGTGGTCGTGCAGCGTTTAAACTTGTTGAAGGACAAGCTATGCCACACGACTCAACAGGAAGCGTTGTTTATGGTAAAGATGGCACAACACCTATGTCGGTTAACGACTGGGTAAAGAATTTATCTCAATCAGCTTCGCATTTATTTACGTCTAGTCAAGGATCAGGTTCAACAGGATCTGTGAAAAGCGGTGGTCGAATGAACTCTGCAAATATGACTGCGACGCAAAAAATTGCAGCGGGTTTAGGTACGTAAATAAACTTTATATCTGGATTTTTGTGGTATAATCCAGATATAAAATTGTCCAGTGGACACCTTATTGTTGATTAAGAACGGCGTTTAAGATCAACTTAGATGAAAAACTTTTAATTAACTTATTATAGGAATAATATTATGGCTTCTGTAACTCTTGCTGAATCAGCAAAACTATCTCAAGACATGTTATCTTCTGGCGTTATTGAAAACGTCATTACGGTAAACAATTTTTTCGATGTATTGCCTTTTGCAAACATCGAAGGTAACTCTCTAGCTTATAACCGTGAAAACGCTCTAGGCGCTGCGGAATGGGCAGGTATTGGTGGTACTATCTCAGCTGGTAAAGCTGCGGCTACTTTCACTCAAGTGACTTCTAGCTTAACTACATTAGTAGGCGACGCTGAAGTTAACGGTTTGATCCAAGCTACTCGTTCAAACATTAATGACCAAAAAGCAATCCAAGTTGCTTCTAAAGCTAAATCAATTGGTCGTGCTTTCCAAGACAAAATGATTAACGGTACTGGTTCTTCAAACCAAATCGACGGTCTTTTAAGCCTTGTAACTGCTTCACAGACGTTATCTTCTGGTACAAATGGCGCAGCTCTTACGTTTGCTCTATTAGACGAGTTGATGGACGGTGTTGTAGATAAAGATGGTCAAGTAGATTACTTGATGATGCCTTCTCGTACGCTACGTTCTTACTACGCGTTACTTAGAGCTCTAGGCGGTGCATCTATTGGTGATACAGCTACGTTACCTTCAGGCGCTCAAGTTCCTGCATACCGTGGTACTCCTATCTTCCGTAACGATTGGATTCCGACTAACCAAACTCAAGGTACTGAGTCTGCAGCGACTTCGATTCTTGCTGGTACGCTAGACGATGGTTCAATGTCTTACGGTATCTCAGGTTTAACAGCAGCAGATGCAGCTGGTATCCGTGTAGAAGAAGTTGGTACATCTGAAACTAAAGACGAGACTATTACTCGTGTTAAGTGGTACACAGGTCTTGCTAACTACAATGAGAAAGGTCTTGCTATCTTAACTGGCGTTAATAACTAGACAGTTCTCGTAAACCTCTGGTTAAGATAACAGAGGTTTCTTTATTTTGGAGATAAAAATGGCTATTTTTACATTGACAGGTCCAAATAAAGGTAAAACTGATATCTATGGTGGTTTTACCTTTAGTAATGGCGTGTGCGAAGTACAAGAATCTGATGCGGATAAAGCGGAAAGATTGCTTTGCAGATATTATGGCGCGGTAAGAGGTGAAGCGAAAGCGAAAACTAAACCGCAACCTAAAAAATCTACTAATACAAAAAATAAACTTAAATCTAAATCAACTGAGGATTAAGACATGGCAATAGACGCTACCATAGGTGGAACATCTAGCGATAGCTATGTCACAGTAGCACAAGCTGATTCTTATCATGCGGACCATTTGTATGCCACTACGTGGACTACAACAAGTTCGAAACAAGAAACAGCTTTAAAAATGGCGACTAGGTTGCTAGATGAGAGGGTTTCTTGGTCAGGTTCTGTCGCAGCTACTACTCAAGCCTTAAGATGGCCTAGATCTAATGCATATACTGAAGATAACATTTTAATTTCGTCTTCAGTTATCCCTCAAGCTATCATTAATGCTACATCTGAATTAGCTAGACATCTAATTAATTCAGATTTAACCGTTGACACAGAGGGTAAAGGTATTAAATCTTTAGACGTTGACACTATATCTTTAGAGTTCGATAAATCTGATTCTAGAGATGTATTACCTCAAATTGTCATAGAGATGCTTAGAGGTTACGGTTCAATTAATTCTAGATCTAAATTCGGCACAGTAGCTGTAATTAGATCATGAGTCTATCAACGACAATAGCGTCTTCAATAGCATCAGCTTTTACAGCTTTAGGTGATATTCCTAAACAAGTTGTCATTAGTAGATTAGTAACAGGTGAATATGATACGCTATTAGGTTCTTTCGAATCATCGTCAGTAGATATTACTATAGATAAAGCTATAGTTACGTCATACAGCGATTCTGAGCTATCTGAGAACCTATTGGCAACAGATAGTAAAGTCATTATCAAACAGTCAGATATAACAAGTAGTTTTTCAACATCAGACTCTGTCAGCATAGATAATGTGACGTATAAAATCATAAATATTGAGCAAGATCCTGTTAACTCTATTTGGATTATCCAAGTGAGGAACACGTGAGAGTACGAATCTCAAAATCTGAAGCTCAACTAGGTAAGGACTTAGAAGACGATTTAATAGGTTACATGAATGATGTAATGACTGAGCTACAAGATAAGTTACATACTAGAAACCCAGTGGACACAGGTTTTTCGTCCATGAATTGGAGTTTAACACGTGGTAGAGCATATAACAGTGTTAGAGGTAGTAAAACTAACGTACCGAGTAAGATGATCGTTAGATTATTAACTAAAAAAGCAGAGGTTATGCATTTAACTAATAACGTTAAGTATTTACCTGCTTTGAATGATGGCTGGTCAGCGCAAGCACCAGCAGGTTGGGTTGATTTAGCTATAGCAGAGGTGCATTCTAAGTATGGGTTATGACACAGATAGAATAGCAATTGAATCCAGATTTAAGACGATTTGGGGTAATACAACTGACATTGCTTGGGATAATATAGATTTTAATCCTTCTGATGACACAGAATGGGTTAGAATAGCTATTGTACCAGGCGAAGAGCAATTCGTGTCTATGGGTAAGATGAGAAAAGTTGGAGTTATTATAATCCAAATTTTTGTACCTGAATTTAAAGGTTCAAAGAGGTCCAATGAACTGATAGATTTAACTACAAAAACTTGGCGTAACAAAGAGTTTAGTGGAATTAGATGCAGAGAAATAACTGTAAATAGATTAGGACAGTCTAATGGGTGGTTTCAAACAAATGTATCGATTCCTTTTTGGAAAGAGGAGTCACTATGAGTGCTTTACGAGTTAAAATAAGTAAAAATAACGTTGGACCTATCGAAGTAACTATCGATAGTTTACCATCGTTTTTAAACAAAGGTTGGGAAGAAGTTGAAGTATCTCCGGTGGAGGAGTCAATAGAGGTTTCCCTTGAGTCTAAAATTGAAATTGAAGAAGAGGTAATTAAAGATGTCTAATCATATTGGAACAGCTGGCTCATTAAAGGTCGGCGCTTCATCTGCTACTACAGCAGTAGCAGAGTTAAGAACGTGGTCTATTGAGACTACAGCGGATACAATCGAAGATACAGCAATGGGCGGAAGTTCAGCTCGTACATACAAACCAGGTTTGACCAGTTGGTCAGGTTCTTGCGACTGTTGGTACGATGAAACAGATACAGGTCAAGATATATTTGTCGTTGGTGCCACGGCTGAAATTAAGTTATGGCCTGCAGGTGATGTAGGTTCAACTGACCCAGCATTTGAAGGATCAGTAGTCATTACTGGTGCATCATTTACAGCATCTGTAGACGGAATGGTTGAAGCAAGCTTCACTTTCCAAGGTACAGGCGCTTTAACTGAGTCAAATACTAATTAACAGTTTGCTGTAGATAAGGTTTACCTGAAAGTCGATTCCGAGTTCGATTTCTGCAGCAATTTATACTCGGGTTAAACTCGGAGATTTACTATGTCAGTTATTGATAACATGAAGGCTCACTTCTCAGATCAGGAAGTGAAGACCATTGAAGTTAAAGAATGGGGCGACGATGAAGGCCCTTTAAAGATTTTTGTTAAACCGTTTACGCTCGCAGAGCAAAAGAAGTTATATAGCATGTCTAAGAACGATGATATGGATATGTTAGCATACACTTTGATTATGAAAGCGTTAGATGCAGACGGAAATAAAATCTTTAACTTAGGTGATAAGCAAACCATTCTTAACCAGGTTGACCCGTTTGTTTTGGCTGACGTAGTAAGTAATATTACGCAATCCACATCAGTAGATGATCATTTGGGAAACTAAGAGCCGATCCATATAGACGTTCTGTCGTAGGTCTTGCGGATCGGTTACAAAGGTCAATAACTGAAGTAGAGAAATTTACTGTTGATGAATTCAATGAGTGGATAGCATATTTAACGTTACGACAAGAGGAAGAAAAGGGTGCCAAGTAAATTCAATATTGGAGTAAGCTTAAACCCCAGACAAGCGTTAAAGGGTTTAACCAAAATACGATCAGCATTTGGTGGAGTAGGTACAGAAGCTAAACGTTCAGGTTCGCTAATTAAGCGAACTATGGATAATAGTTCTAAAGCTATTGAACAAACTGCTGGTAACACTCGTAAACTCGCTAGCGCGATGAGTGGTCTCAGAGGATCTGTAGCAGCAGTAGCCGCTATAGCAGCGTCGACAATGTCGATCTTTGAGACAGGTGCAAAAATGGAGGCGTGGAGAAATTCACTCTCCGTTGTAACAGATAGCGCCAAAAACGCGGCTGACACTATCAAATGGTTAAAAGCAAATGCCCAAGAGTTGGGTATATCATTTGAAGGTTCAGTCGAATCCTTTCAAAAACTAGCTGCAGCAGCTAAAAATACATCTCTCAAAGGTTCTGAATTAAGACGAACGTTTAGAGCTGTGTCAGGAGCGGCTCGTGTTTTAGGTCTTGATGGTGAAGACCTTAGATTGATCATGTTCGCATTGACACAGATGATTTCAAAAGGTAAAGTATCGTCTGAGGAATTACGTAGGCAGATGGGTGAAAGATTCCCAGGTGCCATGCAGATCGCAGCAAGAGCAATTGGCAAGACAGACGACGAGTTTGAGAAGATGCTCAAGACCGGTAGTATCATCGCTGAAGACTTCATGCCTAAGTTCACAGACCAAATTGAGAAGGAATTTGGACCTGCTATGGCAAGTGCAGCTACGCAACCTTTAGCAGCTGTAGACAGATTAAAAAATGCTTGGTTTGACCTTAAAGTAACTATAGCTGACGCTGGGTTTATGAGATTAGTTGCAGATGCTATGGAAGGCATAGCTTCGGCCATGCGTAAGATTACACCATTAGTCAATGAGTTTGAAAGATTAGTTAAATTTGCTTGGAAAGGTTCTAACCTAGAGAAATTCTGGAAAGGTTTAAAAGAGAATTCTGACGGTGTTTTAGACGGATTAAAAGAGAAGTTTTGGGAAGTAATAAAGTTAATCCATGTTGCTTTTGGTCGAATAGGTACGGCGTCAAAAGAGTTATTCACTAAACTAGAACTACACATCAATAAACTTAAGATGAGTATGCTAGACTTTTTATCTCAGTTACCTGGTGTTACTAGCGCTGCTTTAGGTTTTGATGATAGTAAGTATGTAGGGTTTAAATCTACGTTAATGGCGGCTAATGGTCAACTATATAAATCTTTAGGTTTAATAGATGAGCAAAATTCAAAGTTAACTAAAAACGCATCAGATTGGGTCGCAAACGCTCGTAAGACTATGACAGCGGATGAGCTAAGAACGTCTAATGCAGAAAGAGATCATGATACGTACTTACATCTTTGGAACGATCAATTTCAAGCTGTTGCAAGACTAGACGGAAAACTTAAGAAATTAAAACCTAGTCCTACGTTCCAGTCAGATCTACAAAAGATTAAAGACGAATTCGATCAGATAAAAGAGAAAGCGAACATAGACAGTGCTAGTTTATTCGGTGATGGATTAGTTATAGGACCTATGGGCGGAGCTTCAGAACAAGCTTTCGCTTCAATGATGAAGTTAATCGAAAAGGCTGATGAGTTTAAACTTAAGATTGGTGAAATCACTGAATATGGTGTGGCATTTGGAGATAAATGGGCCGAAATGGCAGAGCAGTTTGGAACGCCTATGCAAAGAATAGGTGAACAAGTTGCAGAAATATTTGGACCAGGCGGCACATTCTCTAAAGGCGTAGGTGACGCAGTTGCAAGTTCAATCTTACAAATGAATTCGTTTAAAGATTCAATTAAAGCTGTTGGTAGAGCTATTATCCACGAGGTTATATCTAACTTAGTTCAAATAGGTGTTCAAATGGCTATGAACTACGCTAAACAACAAATACTAGGTACAGCGACTGTTGCAGCTACTACAGCAGCAGGAGTAGCAGGCGCAGCGGCTAGTGCAGCGGCTTGGGCACCAGCAGCAGCTATGGCTTCATTAGCGTCATTTGGAGCTAACGCAGCGCCAGCAATGACAGGTATTTCTTCGACAGTTGGTTTAGCTAAAGCACTTTCACTCCCTATGGCTGAAAAAGGTGGACCAATATCTGGTCCTACACTTGTAGGTGAAGCAGGACCTGAAATATTCGTCCCTAAGGGCGCTGGAACGGTTATACCTAATGATAAATTAGGTGGCGGTGGAGACACAGTAAATGTTTCTTTTAACATTAATGCAAATGACTCTAGAGGATTTGACCAGTTGTTACAACAAAGACGCGGTATGATAGTAAACATGGTTAATCAAGCTATGAATGATAGAGGCAGAACAGGGGTTACATCATGACAACATTAACATGGCCTCAACAACCATCTAATCCTGAATTTAACTCTATAAATATTAAGACGAACATACCCACAGTTAAATCTGAGTCGCTAAGTGGTAGAGTACAAGTAAGACAACTAGGTTCGCAGAAGTGGAGTATGACACTGTCTTACCCACCTATGACTAGATCAGAGTTTGTACCGATTATGACGACTATAATGCAATTGAGAGGGTCATATGGTAAATTCACAGTTAAGTTACCTATACTTAGTACGTCACAAAGCTCAGCAAGTGGTAGTTGGAAAGCAGATGGCACGTATGCAAGCGGAATTAGTTCTATAACATGTACAGGCGGCTCAGGTGATTTAGCAGCAGGCGACTTCGTTAAGTTTTCCAACCATAGTAAAGTATACATGATAGTTGGTTGGGTAAATACTACAAATGTCATGACTATTGAACCTCCATTAGTAGAAAGTGTAACGGGTACGTCTACGCTAACGTATAACGATGTACCTTTTACGGCTAGTTTGAATTCAGATCAGCAAGAGTTTCCAGTAGGCACAGAGGGTTTATTTAGATACGAAGTGGATATTGTAGAGGTACTATGAGAAATATACCCGCATCCATAGTCGCTGAGTTATCTAAGGACAGATTTAAATCTGGTCACATAGTAGACATAACGTTTACAAATGGATCAGCAACAAATACATATTACTTGTCTGATCTATCTCAATCAATTACGTATAACACACAGAATTACTCACCATCAGGTAATTTACTAGGTATAGGATCTCCTAGTGAATCTTCTGACGTCAGAGTAGGCGAGATTTCTATCACATTGTCAGCAGTTAATCAAGCATTTTTAACAATGTTTTTGGGTGCAAACCAAATAGGTCAACCTGTCGTTATTAGTAGAGTGTATATAGATGATAACGGAGCGTTAATCGGCGGATTTCCGATTTACTCGGGTAATATATCTACATACGCTTTAAGTGAATCAGATAATAGATCTGTAGTACAAGTTAGCGTATCAAGTCATTGGGCTGACTTTGAAAGAGTTGCAGGGCGAAGGACTAATAATAATGATCAACACAGGTATTTTCCTAGCGACGATGGATTTGAGTTTGCTAGTTCAACGGTTAAAGACATTAAATGGGGTCGTGAATAATGGGATTTTTTAGTTTTATTGGTGATATATTTGAAGACGTTGGTGACGCAATTGGTGATGTATTTGAAGGTATTGGAGACGTACTAGAAGATATCGTATCTTGGTTTGCACCAGATATTCCAGATTTAGAGAGTCAGTACGGCGGAACGTTAGTTAATAAATCTAGTAATATAGCTCAAATACCTGTGATTTATGGGACAAGAAAAATAGGTGGCACTAGAGCTTTTGTTGAGACGTCAACTGGAGGAACACACGAGTTCTTATATATAGCGTTAGTTTTATGTGAAGGAGAAGTTGACTCTATACAAGAAGTTTACATCGATGATGAGTTAGCTATGAACGCTAGTGGCGCTATAACAACTTTGTTTGCTAGTAACTTATGGATTAATAAGTATACAGGCACGACGACCCAAACGTCAGATTCGCTATTGAGTGAAGCACCTAGTTGGGGATCAACTCATACCTTAAACGGAGTAACTTATCTGGCATGCAAATTAAAGTGGAATAAAGATGTTTACTCTTCTTTACCTACAATTACGGCTATCGTTAAAGGTCGTAAGGTTTACCAACCTGAGTTAGACTCGACTAAAGGCGGGTCAGGCCCTCATAGAGAGAGTACACCGTCGACTTGGACTTGGTCACAAAACCCGTCTTACTGTTTGTTAGACTATCTTCGTAATGATAGATTTGGTAAGGGTTTACCAACAACTGCGTTTGACTCTAATTACCAGTCTTGGCAAGATGCAGCCGCTAAATGTGACGATACAACAGGTAATACAATACCTGGAGGCACAATACCTAGGTTTTGGTGTAACGCTAACTTAGATACGAATGCAAAGTTAATTGACAACGTTAAAACGTTACTATCAGGTATGCGAGGTTTATTACCTTGGGTTGATGGTCAATATAAATTAATCGTTGAGGATTTACAGACTACAACTGAAGCCGCGTCAAACTTAGAGTTTGGCTTAGACCAAATCATTGGTGGTATAACTATTAACGGCATGTCTAAACGAGACAGGTATAACAAAGTTGTAGCAACATTCCCAAACCCTGATACAAACTGGCAATTAGATACAGTTGAATTTCCAGAAGAGTCTAGTTCTTTATACACAGATTGGTTAGCTGAAGATCAAGGTTTTAAGTTAGAAAAACGAGTTAGTTTAAATACGATTACTAATTACTATCAAGCCAAAGATATTGCAGAGTTATTTGCTCGTAAATCTAGAGAAGCTTTGAGGTGCTCTTTTAGAGCGTCTTCTGAAGCTATTCAAGTACAGGTCGGTGACGTTATTGAAGTGACGCACCCGACACCAGGTTGGGCTAATAAACCTTTTAGGGTTATGAATTTAACTTTAAATCTAGACGGAACGGTTAATTTAACTTGTTTAGAGCACCAAGATAATATATACCCTTGGTCGACTAAACCTACAGCGCCTTCATATTCAGATACTAATTTACCTAATCCGTATTTTGTAGGTCCGCCACTGTCTTTAGTTGTAACAGAGAACTTATCGTTACCTACAGCTGCTTTAGATGTATCTTGGTCGGCTTCAACGGACTCTTTCGTTACTAAATACACAGTTGAATACTTAAGCCCTGGGGCGACTGTATACACATCAGCAGGTTCATTAGATAGGTTATTTATGACAGTGACAGACTTAGTACCTGGTAACTATCGAGTTAGAGTTAAAGCAGAGAATGTTATCGGTTCTACGTCGGCCTATGTAACTTCTGCAGTTGTAGTGGTTACAGGTTCACCTGTTATGCCTGACGTCACCAATTTAGTCGTTGTGGACGCTTCAACAACGGTTGCGAATGAGTTTACAGGTAGAGACGCAAAGTTTAACTGGAGCGATTTTAACGCTACGCTTCAAGATCCTCTATTATTTTCAGATTATGTTGTTGAAATTAGAAAAGTAGATAATACATTAGTTAGATCTGAAGCTGTGCATGACTCTGAGTATGTGTACACATACGAAAAAAATGTAGAGGACAATGCAGGCTCACCGTTAAGGCAACTAAGAATTAATGTTAAACAAAGAGGAAATAGAGGTCAATTAAGTATAAACTCAGCTAAGATTGGCACATCAGTTAGTGGCGCAAATCCTTACCCTAATAACCCTGCACCAGCTGTACCGTCAGGTAATGTCAATGCTACATTTAACACGATGTATATGTTCTTTAGCGCCCCAACGGACACAGATTTCACAGGTTACAAAGTTTGGGCTTCAAAGGCGACTGGAGTAGTTACAACTAGCGATACTGAGTTAGTTTATAAAGGTAATGATAATTTAATAATTATTAACGAAGTTGACGATGGCACTCACACAGGCACTATGGAAGCTATAATAGGTAATGAAACTATTTACTTTGTTTATGCAGCTTATGACGCCTTTGGCGAATCTGGTTTAAATAAATCTACAGAAGGTTCTACTACAACAAGTTTAGCACCAACTGGTGGTATTCAAACTTACTACGAACCTTTGGCGAACGTAACTTGTGACTCTTCTACAGACGGTGCACTGTTGTTTGACACTACAACAACCACAGGTAACAACAAACCTTACAGGTGTAATGGAACTACATGGGAAATTGTAAACGACCTAGCCATATCAGACTCTCAAATTGTAGCTAACACAATCACAGCAGCTTCAATAGCTGTAGGTACAATAACAGGTAATGAGATTGATGTAAATAATATATCCGCGTACCACGTTAACGTAGGTTCATCAGCAACAACTGGTGCTAGAATGAACATTACAAGTACAACAATAAAGATTTATGACGCGACAAATACTACACCTAGAATCACCATTGGAGATTTGAGTTAATGGCGTATGGATTCAAGATCGTTGACGATAAACACACTAGGACAGAGACAGATATAGGTTACACTTTAATCGGTACAGACACTTTTATAGGTACAGGTACCTATGAGTTTACATTTCCGTTAGAAAATCCGCCTGATTACATTATGACTTGGCAATATCAAATTACAGACGCCCCTACAAGCGACACGACAGAACCCGTATATCATTTAAACGTTGTACCAGATATTACAGTGACTTTTGAAGGTTCTGTTACTAACACTAGCGGAGTTTGCATAGTAAATGGCGACTATGATTCGTCTATTACTTCAGCGAGTACTTGCAACGGTACAGCAGGTGGTGTATGGAATACGACTACGCCTTACTTTGCTTACTTTAAAGGGACTGTTGACTATACTTTGATAGGTAAAGATGATACAGATAGCTGTTTCTCAGGTACTAACACGTTCACAAATTTAAAAGACGATACAGAAATTACAATGTATTTTCTAGCTGTAGGAGGTACATAATGCCTTACGGTATAGCACTAGATAATTCTAATGGTAAACGAGTCATAGGGTCAGATACAGTGTTACCTAGATTCATAGGAAAATATACTGAATCAGCATTAGGGGTTACCAGTAACTATGGAGATTTTTTAAAGTTTTCTGTTATTTGTGATGGAAAGCCAATGTGTTTTTTACACGTACCTATTGGTTATGCAGCATCTATTAATAGAATTGTCACTACATCTACTAATCATTACGATGTGTACGTATATATACCAGATAGTAGTAGCGCTATGACGTTTAGCGATATCGTGTTATACTTATTTAGTGATGGTCAAACAACGTCAACTACAAGTGGCTATGGCATCAATATTAAGAAAGCAGACGACGAAGTAGCATACGACACTGGTTATGGTCATGCAAAGATTCAAGGTTATTTTTTACAGAAGAGATTCCTTTGGGTATGGGTAAGTAATAACGAAGCACTTAATTTTACAGTTGGTGACACTATATATAATAAAACTAAAGGCACTAACGCGGTTTACATGCAACAGACATATACAAACATATTGTCCGTAGCCGGAGATAGCGCAGCAATAAATTGGGCCGCAGGTGATTTATTATCAGATAGCGCTAGTGGCGCCACTTTAGCAACTATTGGAACGAACGCTATTACGTCTTCTTATAACACTATACAGCAACCGGCGGTATTAGCAGGCGGCGCTACCTGGAGTTCTTTAGGAATATCTAAGCCAGCTATATTTTATCAACCTGAAGGCAAAGGTTTTTGGGGTTATATGACATTTGGAAGTTGGCCTTATTATAGTTTTTTTCACTTGTATGCTCACAATACTGTAACTACAGCATCAGACGGTTTTGTGTGGGGTTTTAAAACTTCTAGTTATCCTACGGGGACTACTAGAGCGGATTGGGCCGCAACAGCGCCTATGTCAGTAGGTTTTGGTACTGACGTAACACATAGTATATTTGATACGTGTGCTTTGAATGCGTCATATACACCTTCACAGTTATCCAGCGATTACTATGGTTATAACTCACACATAAACTGGAGTTCTATGGACGCACAATTTTTTGCTTATATCATTGACGGGGCGGATTATGATTGAATCAATGTTAAGACCTATGTTTTCTTTTGTAGACGATCAAGGTAATAAAGTTATAGCTGTTGACACTATAGAAGATGTAGTGTATAACCCAAACTTGTTGTGCAGTGATTTTAATGTTAGTCGAGATAAGATGACAGCTGTAAAGGTAATACCTGAGGAAGCAGAACAAAACCCGCAAATCTCAAAAGAAGACAATTAGAAGACAGTGACAATTAATTAATTTTATAGGTAGAATACAACCATGGCATATTACAACACAATTAAATTAGTATCAGGTGACGACCTACCTGAGTTAGATATTACTCTACGAGATAGCAACCTAGCCGAAGTAGGAAAGACCTTAGATATTACAGACCCTTCAACTTGGAATCCGATTGATATTACTAATGTATCAGCAGTCAGATTAAAGTTTAGAGAGGTAGGCTCAACCACACTTAAAGCAACGATTGGGTGTACTAGGGTAGCTCCTTACACAGAAGGTCATGTTATTATGAATTGGGGCTTAACAGACCTAGACTCAATTAGTGGTGATTATGAAGGCGAGATTGAGTTGGAGTATTCTAATGGTAAATTCATGTCTGTACCTGACCTATTGAAGTTTGATGTAAGAGCAGGATTCTAAAGTGGCTATCAGAGCGACAATTACAGTTGTTCGGGCATCAGCAGATACAAAACATATAAGTCTTTCTGCTAAGACGACTAACGTCAACGCAGAAGCTATAGCATTTGTAAATCCTGATAGTAAGAATCAGTGGTTCTATGAGGTAGCTACTCTGAGCGATGTACAGTTCAGTCTTGTAGAGAAAAACTTATCAGAAACAGTAACGCTTGATGAGGTAGTAGGCTGGTCATACGCTAAGAACGCACCTGAAACATTGGCATTGGTTGAGAGTTTCGCAAAGGTTGTAACATTCAATAGAGCGTTTACTGATGCCTTTACACTAGATGACCTAAGTCAAATTGATAAAGACTTCTATGGTAACAAGGGTAATGTTGCGTTCATGCTTGATATTATCGGGCTAACTTACCATAAAGACTTCACAAATAAAAACCAACTAAATCTAGGAACTTTAAACTCCGGCGAGCTTAATGACGATGGCTCTGAAGATGACAGAAGAGTAACAGTTTCAGACGTAGTAACATTAGCTATAGATTGGGTAAGAACATTCACTGATAGCTACTCAGTCACTGATGCAAATTCGTATGCTCTCGATAAAGCACCTTCTGAGGAAGTTAGTGTTATTGATACAACCTCAAAAGAGGTGTCTAGTTCTAAGACCGAAACAGTTACAGCAACAGACGAAATCCTAGTATATTCAAACCTAGGAAAGCTCGAAAATATCAGTTTAGCTGAGACTTATGCCAAGGGTTTAGTTAAACGTATAGAAGATGCGTTCACATTAGATGATTCAGCGCTAATCAATAAAGACTTCACAGGAAATAAAGGTAACATATTCGGTTTCAGTGATTTATTAGGTAATAACTTCGGAAAAGCATTAACAGATAGCATTTCACAGCTAGATGAAGTATCTATCCTACAAGGCTTAAATAAGTCTGACTCTACCACTTTATCAGATACATACAGAACTACGCTAAATAAGGCAATATCAGACGCATTCACGCTTGATGACGCACTACAAGTAGACAAAGATTACTTCGGTAACAAAGGAAACGTATTTACCTTTAGTGATGTATTAAGTTATGAGGCTAGTAAAGATTTAACAGACGGAATTGCTTTAGTTGAATTAGTAGGATTTATATTAAATCACCCTGTAGAAGATTCATACACAGTAACAGATACAAACACTTTACAACCTGAATTAGTTAAGAGCGAGTCAATTGGTTTTAGTGATACTTATATCCGTAATATCATGAAAGGCTTGAGTGATGGATTTGCGCTTGATGATTCAGCACAAGTAAACAAAGACGTAGATTCCACTAAAGGCAATATATTCAGCTTTAGCGATGTATTCAGTAGAACCGTATCATACGATAGAGCATATACAGACAGCTTCGGTTTTAGTGATAACTTTAGTAGAACGGTTGGATATGTAAGAGCGTATTCTGACAGCTACTCAGTAAGCGATACTAGAGATGTACACTTAAATAAAACGCTTGTTGACACGTTCACATTGTACGATGACTTCAACACTCCACTTAACAGCTTAGGACTAAACGAAAGCTTATTAAACGGAAGTGGTGATAGAGTAGTTACAGATTTGGAGTTAGGTCGACCTGAGTCATTAACATTCAACGAACTAACAGCCTTTGTGCATAGTAAAAGATTAAATAATTTAACCACACTTGAAGACGTTTATGGTTTACAATTAGAAAAAACGTTTACAGATGGTTTCGCTTTAGATGATTCCGCCTTGATTGACAAAGACTACTTTGGTAATAAAGGTAATATAGTAGGGGTTTCCGACCAAGTAACAGTAGATTACTATTACGGTGGTTTAGTGGGTCAGAGACCTTTGAATACAATGTCACTTAATTAGGAGAAACGACATGATTAACGATAACTTTGCACTAACAGGTGCTTTAACAATTGCAGTAAACAACGAAGTAGTTCAAGAGACACATAACCTTGTAGTAACAGCAGGTAAAGAATGGGTTGCTGACCGTATGAACAATGCTAACACAGTAATGACTCACATGGCAGTAGGTACAGGCACAACGGCAGCAGCAGCTGGCGATACAGCGCTAGGTACTCAGCTAGACAGAAATACATTAACAAGCACAACAGTTACAAACAATACTATTGAGTATGCTTGTACTTGGGCAGCAGGTGACGGTACTGGTGCTATTACTGAAGCAGGTATCTTTGATGCTTCAACAGGTGGTGATATGCTTGCTCGTACTGTATTTTCAGTAGTGAACAAAGGCGCAGCAGACTCTATGACTATCACTTGGACTATTACTGTTTCGTAAAAACACTATACAAGGAGGACAGCTATGGCTGTTAAGTTTAGTAACAATGCGGTAACTTCATTAACAGATAGTCCTTCGGCAGGCGCTACCTCTTTCAATGTAGCATCCGCTTCCACATTCCCAACACTAGGCGCTAGTGATTGGACTTATGTATCCCTAACTTCTGAAGTTGTTAAAGTAACAGCTATCAGTGGAACTACATTTACTTGTGATGCTACATCAGGCGCTCATGCTAGTGGTGAGAGTGTAGAACTACGTATGACAGCTGAGATATTGAATGACGTTGCTTTAGGTGACGATGAAAGTTTAGACGCTATTAGTAATGCCTCAGCCATCACAGGTAACGCAGTAGATGTATTCATTTATGATACCTCGAATGACTCAGATGGTGGTGCTTGGAGAAAACGCACACAGGCTACCTCTTGGTACAATGAAACTTTAAACACATCTACTCGTGGTTCTCGTAAAGAGTTCCCTAGTGTTGCTGTGATTGTTGCTGAGTCTAGTAAAGTAACTATTTATGACGGTGATACACCCGATTTGGATATGTGGATGGTGTTTAATGCTGGCGGTGCTTATCCCAGCACTTATGCTTTAGGGCAAACTGGTTGGGGTGGCCCTAACGCTGTAGTGATGCTTAACGGAACGCTATGCACCCCCCGTGGCGCAGGCGGTTTACCGCATATGAGCTTTATTGATGATGCCTGCTACCGTATATCTACAGATGGCTTACACTCCCTAGCGGGCGGTGTAGCTGTTAGAAATAGCGGAATGGCAGACACTATATCTAATAGCTCCAAAACGATTGTTAATGGTACAATCAACGACGTAGCAATGACAGTCCTACCTAATGCTCCTATAGACTCTGCAACAGGCTTACCCATTCCTACTATTGCAGTAGCTACTGATGGTGGTGTGAGTGTTATTAAGGATGATGGTACGGTTGTTGATTTAACAACTACCATATACACAGTTGCGTCTTCAGTTGACTTCACGCCTGAAGATAATTTAATATTTGCTTTGGACAATGTAAGCAACACAGGTCGCTACGTACACGTACACGCCATCCCTGCTATTGATACATTGATTGGTGCTAATGGATATGATAAAGGTTCATCACTTGAGTTTTATACAGCACGTGTAGCGAGTAACCCAGACTTATATCCTAGTGCAGTATTAGCGTCTCAGCGAATAATATATGCGGATGATACTTTAGGTGGAAGTGATACAGGTCTAGCTCGACTATTAAGGAACACAACAACCCCTGACAACGGCTCAGTAGCCTACATAACCTCAACCTACAACAGCGGATATATGACTGGTGATATTAAAGGTGCTTGGCTATCTGATACTGATGATACTAATGTAGTTGGTACTGAGTTGGTTACTAATGGAGACTTTGCTAGTGACACTAGTTGGACTAAAGGTGCTGGTTGGACTATTAGTGGTGGTGGAGCTGTAGCGAGTAACGTGCAGTCTGGCATAAAGATAAGAAGCACATCTTTTACTCTCGCCACTGGTTGGTATACAATAACTGTAGATGTTAATACATCAGCGTCTACATACTTTTTTGGTGTTGACGGAACGACTAACGACAACACTGGGGTGTTATCTACTCAGGGAACGGCTTCATTTACTGCGTACCTTCTTGCTGGCACTTACACAGCATACATCGGAGCGTGGAGCACTGGTCTAATAGGCACATTCGATAACTTATCATTAAAACTAGCAGACGCAGACCGCTCAGTAAACGGCAACGGTCTTCAAGTCAACGGTACAATCACTAAGACTGCTGTAGCAACGGGTGCAGACCTTGTAGCTTATAGTGGCTTTAGTACCTCTAATTATCTTGAACAGCCTTACAACGCTGATTTAGACTTTGGTACTGGTGATTTTAGTATTATGGGTTGGGTGAATTGCCCTTTATCAGGGGATGACGTATTCGCTAATAAGACTGATAGGATACCAACCTATGGGTCAGGAAACCCTATCAGAGTATACTCCAGTGGCAGTATTGTATCCTTTACTGTCGGAGCTGCTGATGCCAATACTCCTCAATCCCTTACGGGTGCTGGTTGGAGTTTTATCACTGCAACTAGAGCTTCTGGGGTTTTATTCTTGTATATAAATGGCGAGCAAAGGGCGAGTGCTGTAAGTACTCACGACGTTACATCTATAGGCGGCAATGACGTACTACTATTAGGTGTTGGTACATACAATGGTACTGCAGCTTGGCCTGCACAGCAAATGGCCCTATGGCGCATCTCAGCTACAGCTCCAACAGCTGCTCAAATCAAAGAGATATACGAAGCAGAGAAACCTCTATTCCAAGAGAACGGAAAGTGTGTACTACACGGCACTAGTGACGCTGTAACAGCACTGGCATACGATGATTCAACTTCTGAATTAGTTGTCGCTACATCAGGCGGACTGTCTGTCTTTAAAGGCTTGTCAAGAGTTGACGAAGAAGATGGTAATTTCACAGAGGTATCACAACAAGGTGGTATGCGCATTACGGAGAAAGCATAGTGAAGACAGTATCAGATATAGTTGGCAATAAATATGGCAGACTGACTGTTACTGCTTTCGCAGGATACTCACAGCACGCTAGACCTAGACCACAATGGTTATGTAAATGTACTTGTGGCAATGAATATGTAGGAGTAGGTAGTGCGCTTAAAAATGGCAATACATCCTCGTGTGGTTGTTTACGTAAAGAGGTTTCTACCGCTAATGCTACTACTCACGGTATGAAAGGTACTAGTGTCTACAATACTTGGTCAGGAATGATTAACAGATGCTCATTACCTAGTAATAATCGTTATGCTAGATATGGTGGTAGAGGAATCTCAGTATGTAAAAGGTGGTTGTCCTTTGAAAACTTCCTTGAAGATATGGGTGAGCCTAAGAAAGGTGAATCTATTGACAGGGTAAATAATAATGGCAACTATGAGCCATCTAATTGTAGGTGGGCTAATGACGCTACTCAACGTAGAAACAAGAGTAACAATATCTGGATTAAAGTTGGCAACGAATCTATGATAATTACAGACTGGGCTAAACGCCTAGGGTGTGGTATAAACACAATTAAACGTAGAATAGCGCGAGGGTGGGATATAGTAGATGCTGTTACACGCCCCGTTAATTTTAAAGGAGTAACCTTATGACTATCCAAGTAACTAAAGAACCAATCAATCTTCGTGAGAAGCTGAATGAACTGGAGACTAACAAAGGTCTAAAAGGTAATGAGATACTACAAGCTGAAACCGCTCAGGAAGTAAGAAGCCTTATCGGTGCAGGTAGAAAGAACCTGATTATTAATGGTGATTTTCAAGTTAGTCAGCGTGGTGATTACACTACTGCAACAACAGCCTCTGGGAGTACATACTATCTTGATAGATTTAAAACTGTATTAGGTGGTGCATTTACTTATACCCATAAGATAAGTCAGTTGGTTGATGGCAAATATGTTAATACCTTGTTACAGACTATGACCGCAACGGGTTACTCTGCAACTCAGCAGTTTGTTGAAGATTTTGCAAAACTTAAAGGGCAAACAGTTACTTTATCTGTGTGGGTAAAGAGTAATAAAGCAGGTGCTAGCGTTGGTATATATGATGGTGTCAGTCAAACTCATAGCAGTCCACATACTGGAGGAGGAGGTTGGGAAAAACTAACCGTATCACACACCTGCTCTACAAGCACCACCTTAATGCGTACTGAGGTATGGACTACCACTGGGGCGGTTGTTGGTAGTTTCATAGAGTTCACCAACTTCCAACTAGAACTAGGCTCAGTAGCCACAGACTTTGAACACCGTAGTTATGGTGAGGAACTGGCACTTTGTCAGAGGTATTTTACAAGGTCAAAGAACTTTATAGGAATGTGCAATAACGCAGGTAATGGTGTTGAGGGCTACATCTGGTTTGATGTAGAAATGCGGACAGCCCCGTCACTTGCACAAGATTCCCCGTTTTCTATTAACGATGTGGCTAATAACTACACTCAGTCGGGGAACAACATAATTATATATTCGCCTACAACTAGAGGGGCTTTTGTAACTATGGCTAATTTTACAGGGTTAACTGCTTTTAGACCCTGCGCGTCACGTGGGTTAGGTGGGGATATACTAGCAGACGCAGAACTTTAACAGGAGATTATTATGTATAAACTAAACAAAGACTCAATCCAAAGATTATCTGATAATGCTTCTATCCCACAAGCTGAAGGCAACAGAGATTACCAACAGTTCCTACAAGACGTTAAAGTCAATGGCTTAACTATCGTAGAAGGTGCTGATGTTATCGAACCTGATTATGTAGCACTAAGAACTGGTGTGGATGGCTATGCCCCTACAGGTGAACAGTTCGGTATGCAAACAGACGGTACTTGGGATGCTCACATAGCAGACGTTAAGACTAGATTCCCTAAGACTATTACAGGTGGCACAACTATTGCTACTGTACCTGCTTGGGTGCAAGAAGAAGTTGCTAAGGTGTTATTCGCAGAGCAACTACAAGCCTACAAAGTAGCTACAGCTAGACTAGAGGCGTATGTATTAGCTGATGGTAGACCTGAACTTACTGAGATGCAAGACACTACAGAATACGTAGTTGATGCTGAGGGTATGCTTGTGCTAACTGATGGCGAGCCTACATTCATTCAGGAAGAGGTTATTGTTCAGACTGCTATTGAGCCTTTAGAGGCTACAGTAGAAGTTACAACATACCCTGAAGATATTGATGCAGAGCCTGTAACTACTATTATCGAGAACCCTGAAATTACTCAGGATAACCTTGAAAGAGCAGAAGCACAGGCTGTAGTTGATGCTACACCTGCCGAAGTTAAAGCAGTATAAAACAAGTAGGGGTGAAATGCCCCGCACTCATTAAATAAACTTGAAGGAACTATGGAATATTCAGACATAATCTTGACACTGGTAGGAATGGTAACAACAGGGACTATCTTTGTTATCAAGAATATCATGACTGATATTAAAGAGTTAGAGCATACGATGAATACTTGTCAATCTAACATGCCTAGAGACTATGTACTTAAAT